>Ga0049105_1000043_pt1 | contig 22254 bp, 16 predicted proteins | sample WorMetvaBAHAMAS1_FD_61260 | JGI IMG/M metagenome (GOLD analysis project Ga0049105, IMG submission 61260) | Worm MetaG Olavius vacuus BAHAMAS.1 | ecosystem: Host-associated > Annelida > Digestive system > Unclassified | place: Germany: Marburg | collected 2013-04-09
CGGGCCGCGAAAATTTGAATACAGTAGCGTTTCAGTGTAGTAGGAAGCAAAAACGCCAAAATTACGGGGTCCAAAATAATTAAATTGACTCAAATGCCAAAATTAAGGGTTTTACAGTATCCTCAGAATGAATACTGAAACAAAATAGTTATTAAATGCTGTAACCATGTCGCTTTCAGCAACTAGATCACCTTTATTGTCCAGTACAGGACCAACTTGCACTTTACATTTGGTCTTACTACGTACGTAAGCAGAAAAAGACTTTTCATCCATCTAGATATTATGTGCTAACTTTTTCTGGAAATTTTTTCTTGCTTTACGAACTTATGCTTTGGCAGCTCTACACGCAGACTTCATTGCAGGGTGATTTGGATCCTTGTATTTACTGAATAGCTTTTGTTTCCGCTGCACCAGTCTGAATGCTTTGTTAGTCATCCACACATGTTTACTTGCCGATTTATGTGATTGTGACTCCTTAAGCGGTACATATCCATCCAGAGATAAAAGCTGAAAGTGGAATACCAAATGTTAATGTAGAAAAGCACTGGAGAGAAGAATTGTCATAGACCGAAGCCCGTTTCGTGTGGCTTATCCCCTTTGTGATGCTTGAAGCCAGCAAGAGTTAAACCTAGTTGAACTAGCATACGACCCCATGTTGGCTGGATGGCTGGCTCAGTTAACAGCCAGCGCCTTTAACTGACTAGGTGAGTATGCCAGCAGTCCTGGTGCTGCTGTTACACAGAACTTGCAATTTCTTCTCTAGCAGTGGCTGTGACCGTCATCAGTACTCATTGCACCTACCTACAGAGGGATGAGCAGATTGATGACATACCATGATGATTAAATGTGACTCGAACTTAAGAACGGTCGCCTATTCTAGTACTAACCGGGTCTGAAATAGGGCAACTACACTGTGTCTCAAAAAAATATCACCGACATTTTTAGCTGTAACTCGAGAAAGCATTGTAGGATTTTCATAATATTTTGTACACGTGTTTGCGCCTCTGTATCTTCGGACTTTATGGCGCTATACAAATGCTGTAATTATTATTATTATTGTTACCGAGAAAGTAAACAATCAGTAGATGCTATAGCTTCCCACCACACCTAACCAGTGCTTCTGCACTACCTGAGAAAATGCAGTAGTTCGGAAGTAGCATCATATTACTCAAATGTTGTATCACTGTTTTGCCAGTTTTAAGCAGTCGCCACTAGATTTCTTCAAACTTGTTGACTCACGACTCATACGCATTCTATTGTATGACTCTCTAAATCTTATAATCAGTGGGGTTCACCAGTCACATCTGGGCTCTTGGGGTCAGAAAAAGTGAAGTTAAGAAGTTTGGACTATGTTGCATACAAGATGTGCCAATGCACTGTCTTAATGAAAGACAAAATTATTATCGGCAATGTGTTTGGTAGCTATTAACATGTTGTTAAGATGGTTTTACACTTCAATAATGCTATCCACTGAAATGCAATTCATGCTTGATGAAGAAAAACTTCCATTCTTGACATGGTGCCCAAGTGGCCTGACACCATGGCAGATATGGTGATCGCTGAGTGTGTGTGAAACAGGTAGCTGAATGCCTTGTTTCCTTTCTTGGTCTTGTTTGGTGCACAAATCCTATCGTTTTATGAATGAAAAGTAGTCTAACAGTGATTAGGTGATAATTCCGATGTGACTTGTGTGTCCATTGGCAAATCAACGTAAGACATTTATGAGAAAAGATGCAATTACCAATTTACCATGTTTTCAGTTTCACGAGGTAGTGGAGGAGCATTAAATAGGTGAGGTAGAAAAATATAGCATCTTTTGATTGCTTACTTTCTGAGTAATATTTCTGCGAAATATTATAAAAATCTGATAATGCTTCCGCGAGTTATAGCTAAAAACATCCGGGATGTTTTTTTTGAGACACAGTGTTCATTAATTAAGACCAACACACTGTGCAACAACAATCTTGAAAAGGCTTGCATGTGTGCGTTTTAGAGAAGCGATGCTGCGAAATGGTCTTCTCGTTCTTAGTACATCAAATGTGCACAGTGGTGGCAGTGTGCTGTCCAGTATTGTTGAGTCATGCGTGAAAACTGTGTGTAACTTTCTCTATGTTCACTTGGTCAGTTGCGACATTACTGAAGCTGCAGATAGTGGCCATCAGAGCTCAAAGCCAGTGAGCTTTGGCAGCGTTCTGTGTACACAGTCGGTACGACATTTTGTCTTAAGTTTCTACACCAAAGCCGCCAGTCTCCAGCAGTCTCTGGAAGTTCGCTTCTTGCTCAGTAACGTCTATAGTAGTTTGCCTCAGTTCCCGGTGACAAGTCAGCAGCGGCTTCAGCATGCTTACGAAGTTGTACTAACTGATTTAGGACAGGACTTGCACCATGCCATTACAAAGTATGTCTCAACACAGTTTCCTGTTAGTCGTGATGTCAAAGTAATTCAGCTTACAGGTGCTGCTAAGAGCCGCCAGCCAAACTTTTCGTCATGTAGGTTCGTTCTAACTAGTTTTATTTCTTTTTTAGAACAGCTCAAGAAAGTTTAAATGTGAATTGTATTCCAGCAGGTGAATTAAAGAGTGAGAACTAGGACCGTTAATGATATAAAAAATTTTAATAATTAACGTGACAAAAATTAGTCATTGATTACCACCCACAAATGTGGCATATTGTTTTCAGTTGCATCTATGTGTTTCTCTGTCTGTCTCTCTGTAATATTCTAAAGCCTTGACCTAGAAATCTCTTTTTCAGTTTGCATGTACATCTTCGGACTATTTAGGTCATGTTCATATGTAAAGATCATCAGGTCAAGGTCAAGGTCACAGGAAAAAGCATGCCTCTATACCTGTTCGCAGGTAGTCTGCTTTCAGTTGAAATTCCCTTTTATTAATAGTTAATTTTGGTTAAAAAAGAAGATGAAGAGTCATGCTCTTTATAATGTAATATAATTAGAAATTAAGTTAATTGGTGAATAGTTGTTTTTAATTGTCAATTTTTTGATGATTAATTGTGCGATTACTCATTAATTTGAACCCCATTAGTAAATCCTACTCAGTTTATGTGTAGTCTGGTTTTCACTGATGCTCACATGTGTTTCAGTGAGAGTGATGATGCCGTGGTCACACATCCAGCAGTGTGTCTTGGTGGAACATTTGATCACATGCATGTCGGTCATCGTATCTTGCTCAGTGAGGCTTGTCTGCTAGCAACAGAGTCAGTCACAGTCGGTGTAACTGACGGACCAATGAACAGCAGTCAGTTCACAGTTTTGTTGATCTATGCTGGTCTTAATTTTGACAGTTAGTTTATTAAAACGATTGAGGTGTTATTTGGTGTGTCAGAGGGACAGGTCCACGATACGGTTGATGGAGGTGATGTCAGTCCATTGCTGTGCTGTGGAACTGATAATGGTATGTTTGGCTGTTGACAGTTCTTCAACATTCAGTTGGAGGACATGATCAGCATGGCTTGGCTTCAGTGTGGCAGTGTGCCCAGCATCCGTAGAGATTTGGTCAACTGGTGGCACCATTAGTTTCTCTGCAAGCATGCAGGGAAGGCATGGAGGCGACAAGGATGCTGATGCCATCTCTCCATCTATTAATCTCTGACAGCCATATTTTCATTAACAAATACCACAGTGTCTGATGTAAATGTTCGCCGAAAAAAAATGATTGAAGTTTGGCTGTTAGTGAGTGGATCTGAAATCTGGCAAGAGTACTGGTTGTATACAGGTTGCTTATATTATTTAATTATTTAATCTGCTAAAATTGAAAACTTAATGATAGTCCAAAACTGTATGCCCAACAATAATTCACCTTTCAAAAGAATGATACAGTAAAATGTACTTTATATAAGTTCAGTGTTTTAACCGACTCATTATTACATGCCTGCTTTTTAAGGTATGTATTTTCACATCTTGTTGATTTTTTTGCAAAGAGTTTGTTTAGTGTAGCAGGTAACTGTTCTCGTGTGTAATTTACTGCATTGCCTGTGTGCAGAGAAAGTACTGAGTGAGCTGATGCAGCCTATTGATGACCGACTGAACCGTGTGCATCAGTTTGCCAGTGATGTGAAGCCAAGTCTCCAGTTCAACATTGTGCCAATTACTGATCCATTTGGTCCAGCAGTCACAGACTCACAGCTGGGATGCATTGTTGTCAGTGCAGAAACAGTCAGTGGTGCCAACAGCATCAATGTCAAGCGTGCAGAACAGGTAAACAGGTGAAAACTTTATTCAGATTTTTCTTTCATTATTCTCAAGTTCCTCTGGAATTCTGATTCTCTTGGTGTACAGCATTACATTCTCTGCAATTAGCTCTCATTTATAGGTGATATGTATCGTAGTGTTTGTTGCCATCAGACAGTTGCTTTTACTAGTAAATGTTTGGCATCAATGTGAAAAAGACATAAGCATGTTTTACTAATAATAACTTACAGCAGCATCACAATACTTAATTTTTGTCACCCATGACAGTCTGCATACAACTGATTTTCATTTTAACATTAGGACTAGGCTAATGAAGTGAAATAGGAAGTTGTTGATACAACGATGAGGTAGCGTTTAATTGTAATGAGGTGATAAATACCGTTTGCCTATCTACCCTTCCAGTTTGTACATCATTAGGCAAGTACATGTAAGCTAGTCATTTCTCTCACTGTGTAAACTAACTGTTTATGCCTCAAACTGATTACTGTTCATTTTGTGATGCAGTATGTCATTGTTTGCTGGAACATTGACCAGGGTATGAAGCAGTTAGATGTCCAAATAATCGATCTCGTCGCTGATCCTCATCATGCAGCAGATGAAGAAGAGAAAATCAGTTCATCTTCAGCCAGGAAGCGACTTCTAGGCACTCTGCTTAGACCTCCATTAAAGGTTAGTCATGCAACGTAAGTATTTATATTATTGGGGAAACTAGATTTAGGAAGTACGAAGAAGCCAGTGATTGTCAACTTTGTTGACTCCAGGATGCATTTGACTGCATACATTAGGAATTATTAAAACATCATCGGCATGTACAGTATACCAGATGAAGTTATCAACATAATGAAAAGTTTCTACAGTGATGTTATATGTTAATGCATGGTAAAGTTAGATGGTGAATGTACGCAACCATCTGCTGTACTTTCACGAGTGAGACAAGGTTGTATAATTTAGCTGCATCTGTACTGAAACAATGAGAGTTGCTATGGTTGGCTTATTCAGCCTTTTGCGGGGATGTTAACAAAGGATTCACTTCTCAAGGACAAGGTCAGGACCAGTGACTCCAAACTTTTCCTCAAGTACGCACAAAGTCCAAGGCTAAGAAAAACATCGCTAGTCTTTTGTGGTGTTAGATGTGCAACAACATCATGTTGTAGTGGTACTGGACATTTTGTTTCAAACAGGAAAGAACATTGCCATACGTCATTGGTTTAACAGGCAGCACAGCAAGTGGCAAGTCGTCGGTTTGTACCAGGCTGGAACGTCTCGGCGCAGTAATTATCGACTGTGATAAGCTCGGCAAGTTCATCTTTATCACATCTATCACTGTACTGTATTGTTGTCATTTATGTCATTCCCACATTCAGAATTGAAATTATCATACACAAGTCTGACATCAGTTGAGTTTATAGTGGAGTGACACAACCAAACAATATTGAAAGGATATCGGCGTGTTCTAGGAGGAAGCACAAGACTGGCAATGTGTCAAATGTGTCTTTGACATGGGATGAACCAAGGATCATAGGTTGAAAGCTGTGGTAGTCTGACAATACTGGGGTACTTCCGATGAGCAGATTAGTACATTACGATATGTCGCAATTTTAAGGAAGTCTTCAAGTCTTCAAAAATCTAATTTATTTTGAACCTGGAAACAACTGCAAAGCAGAAAGTTATAGGAACTGTAAGTCATTCCAGAGAGTTGGCACTGCAGTATTAGAAGACGGGTCACAACGAGCTGAAGAGCAGAAGAACGGTGAACTTGCTGTTTTATACATACAGTTGTAGTGTTATGACAAGCTGAAGTACATCTTGATGTGGACCACCCGTGTTTACAAACTAGTTGCCCTACTTGCAGTGAGTTGGGGGAAATCAAGTTCATTTCATAACTGCCTTGATGGCACGGTGTCTTTTACAACTCGTTGTAAGCTTTTGTAACTTGTAATATGCAGTGTACATGTTTTTGTTAGTTTTATGCACCACTACTGGACTGTCTGGTGTACTTAAAGTTGACGGTAACTCTGTTGGCCATTAACCCAATTTACTGTTACTGAAAAGTAGTTTTTACTGCGCTGCATGGAATGCAGGCACAGTCTAGCAATGCAAATTCTGTCTGTCAAACGCATGCTTTGTGACAAAACAGAAGAAAAATCTGTCCAGATTTTTATACCATACGAAAGATCATTTAGCCTACTTTTCTGAGAAAAAGAATGGTTGGTGGAAGCAACCCCTTGTACCTGAAATTTTCGGTCAAGCTAACTCCGTTGGAGCGAAATCGCCGATTTTCAGTCGATATTCACTCGTAGCGCGTCAGCGGTAGCATCGGGCAAAAAACTTCACAGTTAACACTAATAGGAAGTCCACTACACGGTTTCTGATGATGCTAAGATGAAGATCGTATGTTGCCCCAAAGTCCTCCAAAGAGGGCTCAAAAACGCAAAATGGCCGATTTCCATGTAAAATCGCACTTCACTTGAAGGTAGTCTGCTGCAAAGTTTCTTTGTGTGAAAACTGTCAGCGACAAAGTAGTAAGGCATTTATTGGCCTAAAAATCTGTGCAAAGTGATTGGTGGGGGCATCCCCTTCTGCGTGAAAATTTGGCGGATACTGACCCACCCGCTTGCAAAAGGCCGATTTTCTATCTATTTTCGCCTGTATCGCTTCATTCGTAACACCTAGCGAAAAAAGTTCAGTTAACACTAATAGGAAGTCCACTACGCGCTTTCCAATAAGCCCAAGATGAACATCGTACGTTGTCCATAACCCCCCCAAAGGGGGGCTCAAAAACGCAAATTGTCAAAAATTTGAACAATAAGCTATGATAACTCTGAAACGATACGAGATAGGATGTCAGTTAGTATTAATCACTAATAGGAAGTCGCATGCGGGCTTTCGATTGATACTGACCTCGATGACCTTGAATGGCGTAATAGCACTTATTTTGCATTTTTCCCGAATTTGATTGCTTTGCTGGCCAGTTACGTCAATTTCGATAGCTTTGCAGGCTGATTATGTCCGTGATTGAACATAGTCCTATAATGTCTGTCAAATATTGTCTCCCATTTCCAGTCTTCCACTTTTGGCCATAACTAACCCACCCTGCAGCGTGATCTCTCTGCGATAGCTGAGCTATTTGTTGCTTTTGTGACTAGGACATAAATCATATGAACCAGGAACACCCACATATCAGCAACTGTTGTGCACGTTTGGCCGTGACTTGGTGACTTCAGAAGGATACATTGACCGCAGGCATTTGGCTCGCCGTGTCTTCAGCAGCAAGGCATGTAATTAGTTTCTCTGTCTTACAGTTGGCATTTTGATAATGTTAAAGGCAGTGTTGCGTAGTTCAGCGCATTATAGAAAGTAGGTTGCATGCGGTTTGATAAAAAGAACAATCTTGCTTGCATAGAACTTTTGTCACACTTTAGGGGCTGGCCTTAGCACAACACAGTTAAATCATATTGAACTAGTGTTAAAGTTGTGTTAAGTTAAATGCAAGTTTTAATTATTTATGATGTGAGCACCACATTTTGCATAGTGTCAGTGGCATAGCCATATGCAATATAGCTGTTGTGTTGAAAACTTGGCTGCAAATGTGCCAGGATGAGTTGGAGAAGCTGAATAGCATTGTGTGGCCAGCAATTAGACAGTTGGCTCAAAGAGAGATTGCTAATGCAGCAAGTAATGGTAATCGTTCGCTTATTTCCTGAAGTTACAATAATGTATTACTCAGTGCTCGAAGTGGGACGGTATGACACGGTATGCCATACCGGCACTTCCCTGGACGGGTATAAATCATACCGGCACTTCCCTGGACGGGTATAAATCATACCGGCACTTCCCTGGACGGGTATAAATCATACCGGCACTTCCGTCCCAAGAAATACCATACCGGTCCGCCTCAATCACTGGTGGTAGTTTTGTTAGTCACGTCACTGTGTATGCGTATGCATAACTGTCACATTTAGTATATTCAGAATCTACCAAAACACGCCGTTTTTTAATAAAGATTGAAAAAATTTTAGGGGGGGGGAGACTTTGAAAACAAGTGAGTCTTGAGGCGAGAGTGGAATACTAGTAGACCATGTGTGATAGCGACAATTGGACAAGCATGTCTCGGTAAAGTCCATCATTGAAAAATTAGACAGCAAATTCACTCAGTCACAGCACAATGCCTCAATTGCATAAGAAATACCGAGTTTGAGTCAAATTTTATTGCTAAAGTTTAAGTCATTTCAGTAGCATGCATGGCAACGAGAGCCGTTCTAGCGCCCTCAGAATGCACCAAAATCGTTTTCGGCCGGGGCTCCGCCCGGACCCCGCTGGGGGAGCTCACGACGCTCCCCAGACTTCCTAGTCAGCTGGTGAGGGGATACTCCCTCCCCATACCTCACCCCCTCGATCCTCAGACCATACCGGGACTTTTTCTCCGAGCCCTGGTATTACTACAGAAATATGAATATTGTCATGGTTAATATATTAAAAATATTAATAGAGTGTCTGCTTACCATATTTTACATTACACTACTCAAGACTTTACGACTACTTGTTACGTATAATGCTGCATGCAGGTAACTTTTGCATTTATAATCCTTTGAACATTCTTGTTTACTCAACATCATTGTAATACAGGTCAGAGTGTTGTGGTGCTGGATGCGGCCGTTCTGCTTGAAGCTGGCTGGGATGACATTGTGCATGAAGTGTGGACTACAGTTATTCCACTGGATGAGGTGAGGTGGGGTTGTTGCTTTTATTTTGCAATTCTCTGCTTAAGTTTATAATGATTACATTTCAATTTTTATTCACTTGTCTCTGTACATTTGTGAAAAAGCACAGACATGGGCATAGGATTATTACAAGTAGTTATCTGTGGACACACTTAAACTGTGATGTTTATTTCTGTAGTTTACGACGTATTATTACTATCATCATAATTATTAAACCAGTAAAGATGTTACACTACCTCCACAGTTGTGGCAGCACTTTACAAAATCAACATAGACAGGGGAAATTGGAGAGCGTAGACCTCACCATAGCCAAATTGCAGACTCAACCCCTACTGTAGTAATGATGATGATTTACTTATTTAATGTGGGATGCTTAGAGTGACGTCACCTCAAGACTCTGCAGCAAGGTGACCACCAAGTTGAAGACCCCAAACCGGGACACAATATAAAAATTCAAATTGCCTTCATAACATGCCTTGAAATTCCAAATTTATGCAATAATGCCGCAGCCTATAATACATGTGTAGATCTTATTACGCTCATTTTCATGTGCTACATGCATACTTCACTACTGCGGTATATTTAGCAAAAATCAAGTGATCAAATTCAACATAGATGCCAGAACCAACACAGAATGTTCAGAAACCGTCAAACAGTAAAACACTCAAACTTAAAACTACGATTTACAGTTTACTTCAACAGAGCCACTGTCAGTCTACTCCGGACAGTTTACTTCAACAGAGCCACTGTCAGTCTACTCCTGACAGTTCTACTTGCAACTACTTTGCTGCTGCGCCTGGCTGTTCACTACGCTTCCACTTGTATTTTTGGCTGCCGTGAATGCTTCTCAACAGTTGATTGTTGGATTTGATGACATCTGGAGCTAAACCGGGACATTTCGGCGTCCCGAAGGCTACGTTCGGGATTCCGGGACAGAGTTTCCCAAACCGGGGCTGTCCCGGAAAAACCGGGACGGTTGGTCAGCTTGCTCTGCAGGCTCCAACGGCATGGGCATGTGGGTGGCTTGTACAGTGGTAAGCAATACACAGTATGACATGGCCGTTTCTAGTATTGAAGTTTTTCACTTTTCAGGTCTTCATGATTCTGAGGTGGATGACCACTTATAAAATTTAATCAGGTCTTCCTTGTTCAAAGCAGGGTTCCCATGCATCCTTGAAAGTACTTGAATTTTTTTCTCCTAAATTCAAGGCCTTGAAAGTACTTGAAAACAGGACAGGTGCTTTGAAAGTCCTTGAATTTCATTCCACAGTTCCTTGAAAGTCCTTGAATTCACCAAGTCATACTGTGCAATATCATCAACTTCGTTAAACAGCTGTTTTGCCTAAAACAAAGAGTTGCTAATAATTGTCATGTTTTGTTTTTAGCAACTAAAACTGTCCCGTAATCACAAAATAGATATTTAATATTGCTGTGATACTGTCCATGCTGTAAACTTTCGTCGAGAATTGCTCCTTGAAAATGCAACTTCAGGATCCTTGAAAGTCCTTGAATTTCAGTACCAAAATATAGTGGGAACCCTGTCAAAGATACATCTTTCGGAAAATTTTCTTGAAGATCCAATGAACCTTTTTTATGTGAGGTTGCTAGCAGACAAACTGACAGACAAATGCCAGGTAAAAATGCTTTGGCAGAAGTTTAAATGCTGCACAGTTGCACTGCACCAGCATGTAGTAGTTTACTAAGTTTACTTTCAGCACTGACAACACTGAGCCCATGTATTAGGCTGTGAGGCGGTTGATGGAACGCAATGGAATGACGGAAGAAGAGGCTTTGAAACGACTGAGATCACAGATGAGCAATGACGATAGAGTGGCACGAGCTAACGTTGTTCTGTGCACATTGTGGCATCGTGATGTCACTCAAAAACAGGTCCGTACAGTACACCATGTTACAGGGTTGTTGTTATGTCGCAGTATTGGTATTGCTACCGATAGTATTGGCGATACTTTTCAAGTATTGGTGCAGGTATCAGAGATACGTTTCTCAACAACAATCTTACTATTAAGTTTATTACTAGATTACAGTGGAAAAACGAACGTTGCTTAATGTAATAAACAGTAAAAAGTATTGGTATTGGTATCGGCAATTCTTTTTGCTAATGTGTTATAATTGGTGTTGACAATAGTTTTCACAAGTTTGTTAACATCCCTGGCTATGTATCAGTAACTACCCTCATCTTCCTATCTTTAGTCTTTAGCCCAAGTGCATAGGTCGGCTAATTCTTACAAGTCTATGATGTATGGCCAGTGCAGTGTGAGACCTGCAGTTATATCTACACAACCACAGAGCTGGAGCGGTTAAGTACCGGTATTGTGCTTCAGTAATGGTTGTACGGCACTCCCTTGGTCAGTAAAAAATAATACACTAGGTGGCAGAGGCTCATCCTTGATGCGTGAACAGCTTGATAACAAGACCGTTCACAACAGTACATGTAAGCATTCTATTTGTCTATACGTGTTGCAATGTTAGCAGTACATGCAATATGAATTGGTAATTTTAATAATTGCAAGGTCAAGACATTCCAACAGATGATGAATGCATCTAGAAATTGCACGGAGGGCTACATATTGTGTTGGGCATTTAGGCCATACATCTTCCTGCTATTTTACAGTTGTTCTTAACTGCCCTATATCTGTTATCAAGCAGTAAAAACCAGTAAAGAGGGGTCATCAAATTACTCATCAGCGTAACAAATTTAGTTACCAACAGAACTGTGTATGGCACTAGCTGTGTTTCACCCAGTGTAATGTCATGTGTGGTATGACAGGTTGAGAAAGCATGGCATCTGCTGCAGAGTCGGATGAATACTGGAGCAAAGTTATGATACTAGACATGAATATGTCCAGTTACTGACTAAACAGCTAGTTATTCCGTGATTATGTTATATTACATCAGTATTTAGTGTCATGTGTTTGTTATGTACATGTTGCACTGTTTGTTACATAATGTTTTGATGATTTCCATGCATTTTGTGTTATACTGAATATGCAAAGTGCAACTGTAGGCTCACATGTACCGTATCTACAGTTCATCAGTACTGCTTGCAGCTTGCACTAATAACGACTAATATGACAAGAGCAAGGAAGTGTAAAGCTCATTCTGTTTCAACTCCTGTGAGTGTGTTTTGTTAGCTGCACCAGACAGTTATGAGCATGAGCTGTCTGATTCTCAAGGTGATTCACTGTGTTGCAACAACTTGTTTTAGATGTTGGTGCTGCTTACATTTTATACTTGTTTTCAGTGCAAATTACACTGCGCACTTTCATTAATCTGTGGTGTTTCCGAGTTTTAACAATGTTAACGAGTAACAGTAACAAGTTACTTTAAAAAGTAATAAATCATTGCAACAGGTTAAATTTTAACTCATCTGGCTGAGATAATAGCATAACTGGTCAAAAACTGTCTGTCTGTGAGACTCTGTGTACCAGGGTGGCACAAATTATAAATGCTGTAGTTCGAGCAGGCATGAAGTCTCGGTCTCAAGACACTGTTTTGGAACGTCTTGGTCTCGAGAAAATTTAGTATGGTCTCAGTCTCGATCTCGTCTCAAACTGAAAACCGAAGGTCTCGGTCTTGGGCCTGAACGTCTCGTTTTACAAGCTCATTTTCAACGACAAAAGTTCACTTAACTTAGTACCACTAACAGGCTAAGTGTACGCCTATACAGCACTGCATGCCGTTCACGCAGTCCGTTTTTATGCTATATCGACTCCTTAAATTCATGTATTATCAAGCATGTGTTATTTAGTACCTGCTTGTCAACTAGAGGACGTTGCTGTTCACGCAGTAACGTGAATATGAAATAGTGAAACGTCATATAGTTTAGTTCAAGTTATAGCAACTATAGTGTGGACACAACTTTGAATATCGTGTCTACAACTTGCAACGAAGTTCATAGGCAGCAGCAGCAGCTGTATAGTCCTTGTCAACAGCCAGCGAACACAGGACCACAAACGACTGCAACATCCGACTCTTTGACTTCATGTCTGACACTACAGTGCATATGCTGGAAAAAGTAGCATTAAAGACTGAAAACCACGGTGTTTCCAAGGATTTTCAGCATTTACTGGTCAGCGCTGCGATCGAACTGGATGTATTAATCTTCAACCTCAGCCTATTGAACTGCAGTCGTTTTATGCGCCATGCAGTTCTGCATGCAAGTGTTCAGTTAAGGTGGCCTCATTATGAGATTGACCAATCATGAATGTTAAGAAATCATGACGTGCAATAGGCATGTTCTTTAGGTTGACAAGTAGCGTCATATTGAGCTGACAGTTTAAAGTTGAACGTTGTTAAGATATCTTAATACTGAAATGAGCACACACTTGTGTTTTGCTGATTAGCTAATACCCACTACAGCTACCTACACGGCCACTCATAGTTTTGGTGCTGTTACCATCAATGACACCTATTTGATTACTGAAAATGTGATGAGTGAATTCCTGATAATGCCAAGAACCTCTGTGATGTTTGTTCCAGTTGTAAAGAATAAGTGCATGAATTGAACTGGTCATCGTTGTGGTAGCCTCGAGCAACATAGGGCCTACAGTTGACTTGTATTTAAGGTCTCGAAAATGTCTCAGTCTCTGACCGGAAATCGAAGGTCTGTCTTGTCTCGGTCTCGTGCTGTAATGTCTCATTTACATCCCTGAGTTAGAGACTTGTCATGCATGCACACCTACTGATAAACTCACATGATCAAAAACCAAAACCTGGGTTAGTCTGGTCTATTTTACTTATATAGCTATGGCTACCAGCTGAGCGTCACTGCTTCTGGGCTTGCTCGTGCATTAACTAGCTTATAACTAACAGATTATTCTGTAGATGTAACATACACACAACACTGCAAATTGCAACAGTTCACATATTTCTTTACAGTAAAAAACATCTCCTAACATTATTCGACAGCTTCAGCATGGAAGTGGTTGGACTCTGAACATAAGGATTTCAGATTATGGTACTGACATCTGTTCATATTCATTTACTTGAGGTACGCATATGTCAGATATGCTCGTAGCAAAAAGAGTGTGTCTTCGCCTTGGACTGTTGCACTGTCCAATCTGCACAGCATACACCAATGACGGTACAAACACTGCATATATAAAATATTTCAGCCGCAATAATTAACATGCCACAACGATGAAAATCCGATCTAGTACTGGTTATCAGTTACAGTACGACTTGAGAATCGAAAGTGTCAAAGACGATGTTCCACTGCATACAGCGTAGCATTGAAGACGATGCACACAACAGCGAGAGCATCACATACTTGTTAACAGTTTTGGTGAAACTTTCCAACTGCAGCCGCTGTGCAGGTGTCATCTGTTCTTTATAACTCGCTATCACTTCCTCGTCAGTTTCTTGCTCTTCCAACTTTGCTATGACTGCTTCCATGATTGCCTGCTGTCGAAGCAGTGGCCTGCAATGCACCAACATTCAACATACATGTACTTGCAACTATGAATAAGTCACAAAATCTGCGACAGTCCTGTCACTTCTTTCATGTCATCGCCCTGTCCAACAACCAGGTAACAGAATGCAGAGGGCCATCATTGGGAACTTGGGTCAATGGGTGCAACTCCATGATGGGCTCATGTACCACAATTCCTTTGCTATGAAGCTGGTGAGATGTTTAGCTATTGTCAGTCCTTCAACATTCAGCTGCAGAACATGACTAGTGTGACTTGGGTTGTGATGATTTCACGAGATCTTTAGAGATGAGGTCAGTGAGTAGCATCATCAGTTTAAACATTATGATCAACATAATGATCATAATCAGCATCATTAGCAATAACAATGCTGACATATTCGAAGAATACTTTATAAAAAGATGCAAATATTATAGGAGTAGCCATGGTTCAAATAATATAGTGGATTCTCCACCAAGGAGGTATACCAAGGTATTGTGGATAAACTTACAGTCAAGAGTTCCCATACAAGTCACTGACATTAGGATTGTGAAATTTCTGGAAATGTAATATTTCTGGAAATTATCCGGAAATATTAGCAAAAGTCTGGAAGTTATAACATCTATAATTTTTATTTGAATCGCTGATATTTCTGCAGCCATGCTAAAAAAAGTTATTTTTTCTTAACACAATGCACAGAGTTAAAGCATAAAGATCTGGAGAGTTGTTTATCAAGAACGTGCTTATTTTACAGCATTACTTTGCAATGCTGGACTTGGAAACATAATGATCATAATTAAAACGTATAAAGAAAGAAAATTATTTAACAAATTTCCAGAATGATTAGAATAAATTTGCAGAAATTTTCCACCGGAAATTTCCAAACTCACAACCCTAACAGGCATCAGTAAGAGCATCCAGCCAATTCTTCAGTGCCAGTGTTAGATATTCCATTCATGCACGGTGGCAAAAGATCATTAATGTACACGCACGTCATCCTCTTTCACACACTTTCTGATATGATAACAATTACATCGATTATCAAGAGAAACAATCACAAAATCAAGTTACACAAAAAACTAGAAGCAAGAGGAACTATGAAATGGACAGCCGGTGCAACTAGTTTGATGACCTCTGACATTGCATAAGTAAGTGAAGTAAAGTAAATGTGGATTTGTCTAGTGCCTCGTCGTGAATACACCTCTAAGGCGCTCAGGTATGGCATGCGTTCTCAGGGATCTCACAGTTTTACCTGCACACCCCGCGTTCATCCACGTTACCTTCCCAGCCGAAGCTGGTGCTCATTTACCGACCCCAGAGGAATGGAACGCTGAGTTGTCATAAGCTATATAATCAAACAACTGAAGCGGTTATTTCACAGGTATAATAACATCAAATGTTGTGCTGTAAGTTCTGTTGACCTACTGTCATTACCTACATCACAAAATGTACAAAACAACTCAGAAGCTACACGCACAAATCAATACAAACTTACGCATTCTCATTGGTTTCGTGTGTTCGGCGACATAGCAGATTTGCCAGGCTCTGCAACAATACAAAACACAGAGGTGACATCGTGATATGGTGAGGTCAAGACATCAAAGGAGCAGCTATGGTGACTGAGGACAGAGACAACTGGAGAAACTCATGGCTAGTCCTTAACAATCCTTGCTGACTACAGAACCACAGAATCAAAGGAGAAGGAAAAATGGTCAGTCTTCATCCGAACATTATGTTTAATATGATGAATAATAATATTTCCCATCATTATATATTCCAACAAAAATTATCAGAGTTCTCTCAGTTGACGAGGATGCCTGGAGTGGTTTTTTTTTCAAAACTGGTCCAGTACTAACCAGTATACAGCAAACCTATATAGAAATGTAAAAAACTGTGTGCTAGCCAATCCATGCAGTACCAGTATGCACTAGCTGCTTAAATTGCTTTTCCTGAACACACACTGTCAGCAATCACTAGCTGGCTGTTTTCAATATCATGTAACCAAATTTAGCACTGACTGGCTTAACACACTGCAAGTTTCACTGAGGCATCAACATGTCTCAAAAATTAATGCATCAAGACACAAAAATTGATAATCAGTCAATATTGTTAATTACAGCTGACAACAATATGGTAACAACACAAGACACTACTCACTTTATAACAGGTGTTTAGCAGCATTCTTGCAACCTGAGGCAGATCAACAGAGAATAAGTAGATAACCTTTGATGTCAGGTACTCCGACCCCCGTGGCACTTCCTGCCATATTCAACACAGCATATATATATTTAACAGTAATATAAACACTTGCAGCCTGCTCCCTACAATAACAGATGGTGCATTCCACAGCTATTGTGCTCCTATTTATAGCCTATAAATTACAGGTGACATGGAATAAAAAAGCCTTAAGACATCTTTTGACAGAAGTTGTCAAATGCTCACATTTCAAATCAGTTGACAGCCGATTCCAGGGATAGGGTACAGCAATGGAACCACTCTGTCACTGAACTTTTATCCACATATACCGGCAAATACACAAGCATGTTTGACTCTGCTACATGGCAGATAACACAAGCATCTATGAACTTCTATGCTTTGGAGAAGAATAACAGAATGGGCAACATACAGTAAGTGAGATGTACTGGTCTTCGAACATGCGATACAGCAACTCCTTTGCCTCCTTCGGATGTATCATGCTTAACACTTCTATCTGCAGATAAAGAAATTTTTATACCTTAAAAAACAGTGGCATACACATTTTGTTTAGAGCAAATTACTTCATACATGATTTAGCAGGGAGTAAACTCATTGACAAGACTACAAAATACATGACTAACAACATGTGACATAAATGACAAAGACCATGTGCTAGCTGAATACTTCACTGAATCGTACACAAAAGACACACTTTTATGGTTACTGTTCTGTATTTTAATTTTTATGTACAGTTATTATTTGTAGTGCGGGCCATGTCTTGATGTAAGCACTCTCTGTATTGATTGATTGAAAAGCTAATTGCACACCTGCTTTTGTTCCAGACGCTTTTTCAGATACAAAAGGCGAAATATTCGACGAGCTTTCGACCCAAACCTGCACAGATAAATCTCTAACTGTATATTAGAAAGTTCCAATTATATGTTGCACAGAAACATTACTGATAAACGACACACACACAGTTAAACATAAATATGAATGGAAGATTGTTCTCCACAATAAAAAGCAAATGACATGAAAGATAATGCAGCATGCACCAGGTACTCTGTCATAGCAGTATTCAATAAAAAAATATTTAACTGACATTAAAAACCTTGCATTCAAAACTGCAAACTGTATGTGCCAAAGAAAACAATAAAACAGACTTTGAACGATAAGAAAGTGCATAAGAACAGCCACAAAGGAGTGGTTTTCATGCAGTTTCTTAAGCAAACTATAAATGTGGCTGTTATGACAACAGAACATCATTTATTGTTCAGAGACGTTCTCACATACTATTACACAAGCATAAGACACAGACAGCATCAATGAGAAACTCACTGGACGATGTTTTTTATAAGCTATATGTTCTGCCTGATGCCAACCCAGAAGTGTCAGAGGACTGAAGGCAGAACAACACAACAGAGACAACAATACACTGCCTTTTACCTTTCATTGACAACAGACTCGATGTGTGCCATTGCAAGTTCTGTGAAGCCAGCTTTAAAGACTGCATACTTTTGTTAAGTACATCAAATTCATACATTTTGCTGCACACATAGTTCTGTTGGCAAATTTCTGTTAAATATTTCTTGCAGCACATCCAAACATCTTCAACCGGTATCGACAATTAAGTATCATAAACAGCCATATTTTTATGACTCCAACTTAAAACTAGTGAACATTACAATATCCACCTGTTATTTAACTGACAAATACTAGTCAACTGCCTTGCACACCTGTAACAGGTAATATGAAGTTGATACACAGGCCGGTGACAGGTGGGTGTATGGTAGAGCATGGAGCAGACTGGGACACACCCACAACGCCTCCTTGCAGCACCCACCCATCAACAGCCAATATGCCAATCACAGCACTGATCTATAATAGTTCGACGCTGTTGATATTCATGTGGCTACTATAGAGTTACAACATCAGGGAACACAACTGCCAACAGCACATCAACTGCCAACAATATCCAAGCAACAAGCAAATGCTTTATGTACTGACTGAATGACATCGACGATACAGTGTTAAGGATACTTATGGAATACATGCCGCCACCACTGTCACCTTCTCGGCATACGAAACAGCTCTGAAAATTACAATGCACTACAGCACATTAATAAAAATGTCAAGTGCTCTACATATAAGCAGCTGTACACAGCTCTTTAACCACAATGAGATGAACACTGCGTGGGATTGAGACTGAGCAAGGTTTAACGTCCCACCAAACACATTATAGGTCATATCAGGGACAGGTTTTTACAGGTAAAATAACCCTACAAACAGTGTCAAAGTACTGAAGTAAGATAAGTCCTAAGAATTAGGCTTCAATCCCATCAGATCCACCCCACCGTGCTCACAATAATACAACAGCTATGCAGTATGAAACAAAACACACAAAATACACAGAGATAAACACAAATAAATCTACGTACAGTGAAATGAACCTAGTGTGACAAAACCCAATTCAAAGAATTGTAAGAACTGCTCATCTAAGTGTGCTTATGACTGTGCACAGCTTCAGTACACATTACAACACAGAACAGTTCTGATAATCTCCCCTCTTACCTCCAGACAGACATCATAGCTCAGATGTTGTCTAGTCAAGGACAGGGTGCAAACACTGTGTGCACTGTACTTGAAACAAGTTACCATCATGGTCTGCATTCAACTTCAGAGTTTGCCAAATAATAATATGTGCTAAGATTCACGGCACACACACACACTGTGAGATTAACTACTCGGACTGGCAGAAGGGCTCAACTATGTCCTCTATAATCTGCGACTGTTGCGGCCCCTGCAGTTGTGACCTTACAGTGTGATACAAATGCGTACATTTATGTATTTATTAACGAAAACATACCTGGCTAACATTACTGCATTTATAATGAAAACTCACTTATAACTCCTGTATAATGACCAAGCAGATACTTGTAACTATTGTGCCATATTGAGAACCAGATGAATATACTAGCTTGCTGGGCTGGGCAGGAGGCTATTATAGCACGTTAGTAGTGGTGGAAGTCCCAGAGTCATGCAAGTTGATAGCTGTCAGACAGTATTTTCTTGTAAAAGTTTACTGCATTTAATGCACTTCTTCAAGTGAGTGGTTTGTGATAACAAAGCACCACATATCACAGAGAGATCAAAATCAGACACATCCTATCTACCACAATCAGACGTATCTAGTCACATTAGACATATCATGCACAGACCAATAACGTCAGCAGAACTGCAACATGGCATGTGCAAGTCTAACAGCGTTCCAGATAAACATAAAATCTGGGGGTTGGCAAATTAACAATTAATCAGGCAAGTAATCGCTGAAAATTGTAATGTTTAAAACTTTCACTGTTGAATTTCGATTAAGGTCAAATCACTGAGAAAATACTATAAAGAGAACGACTCTTCAGCTCAGCTGCATACATCATGAACAAAGAATGAGCATCTCTCTATCTAGAGACCGTCAACATTTTAGTTTGCTAACGAGACTCTGCATAAAAACCGCTCATCAATTGTGTCTCGTTGCAACAGCTGCTAACAGATGAACGAAAAAATTTTCTTTACCAATTTGTAATGCTTGGTTTTAATCAAAATTAATGATTAGTTAATCGTTAATTTCTGTCGAGTTAACTATTAAAATTTTTAAAATCATTAACAGCTGGAATAAAATCATCAGCATATGACAACTGACAGTTACCGCATCATCAGTCAGAATCTTCAGCCATTGACTGAACGCAGGCTGAGACATATTCGGTTCTTTCGCTATCACCTGCCAAATCTACAACAATTTCATACAATAACAACAAAAATCGTCAAGTTTCTGACCCTCAACTTCACTTGCTCATAAACATTGACAAAGTTTTCTTTATTTTATCTAGCAGCAACAAATAACACCCATCTTAACACACAACTCGCATATCGCAGATCAGTCTTTTCAATATGCATCATCATGTCTTTGGGATCAACTTCCTGTTTTATCCCACCAGCCTCTCAAGATTTAGTCTCACTCACTTTCACCTGTTTTCAAATATGCCAGTTCATCTTCATTATCGCCACTTCCATTACTCCTTCACCGTTTCATTCCTGGCTAAAAACTTCTCTGTTCCACATATCCTTCCCATCATAAGACTTTTTCCCACCACCAGACTGATTACATAGAGTTGGACTATTTCCCGGGTAATATTGCTCAATGCTCATCATTTTTTGTTTCAATTTTTATCATTTTGGCTTCTTATTTCTGATGTTGTGTTAGACTAAGCTAGCACACTTAAGTGACATTTAAAAACACAACATTTCCACATGCCAGACCTGATATCACAAGCACCTCTGCATCTCCAGACTTCTATGCCACTATATAAATGCTGGCTTTATATTTTATGTACTTCATTAATCATCTTTCTTATTTAACACACGATATATAAAACATAAAATAATACAAACATATACATACGATGACAAAACTTACCTCATTGTAAGAAACAGCATTTGTTTTCGGAGCTAACGTGGGACTCTTGGCTCGGCTTAATTGCAATATTGTTGCAACAATTCTTGATGCGGCCTGAAATACAAACAGACAACCTTCCGTGCATTGTAACAGAAATATTGCAAACCGTTAGGCAAATACAACATCCATTTTATTCACAATAACCACCACAAAAATGATGAACACATAACAAGGAGATCATTGAATGCAGCATTCACTAACCTTCCCAACTCTGCTGGCCACAGCATCAGTTATCACTTGGTCACATAAGCATCGGTCGAGAGCTTCATAGTTGGCCATAAACACAGCATTGTTCATATCGGCAACCTGGTCACATTGTCATTGTCAAAATATCAACCTGAACAACAAGCCAAATATTAGTGATCCAACGAAGAAGCATTCTTAGCCCAGCCAGGCCCAGTCCAAGAATAATCAGCAGTATTGCTAAAGCCAAACTGGCCATCTAGCTGACCACTACTGCTTTTCCACCTCACCACCATTACCAGTGAGCCAGGCTAGTCCAGGTCAGCTTTCAGCTTCTCATATATTTATAAAAATTTGTGAAAAATTTTTCTTATTTGTTAGTAACATATATAATCATAAAATTAAGTGGCAAACTAGTGACCCTAGTAGCAAATGTCAGCAATAATCATGGCAGTGGCATCTATGATAATATTAATGATTCTGTTTAGCTGGCCTTTAATTAGCTGATCCCAAATTAGGCACGGTCCACAAAGGCCATAGTGATTGACGGGGCTGGAGCTCTCAAGCCACATGCCCTGCAATGCCTCAATGTTCTGGTAAATCTGTTTACGAGCACAAAACAGTCTTCCAACAGCTGTTCACCTTAGTATGCAAAGTCCCACAAGAAGGGCTTATATGCATCTTACACTACCACATATTCAACAATATTTATTTACCTATCAGATAACAGCTAGCCAACTGTGTAAAGTTTCAAATATACACCGTGTTTCAGAAAAAAAAACATCCACTCATATTATTGGCTATATGTTGAGGAATAGTCGTCTGATTTTAATAATTTTTGATATCAAAATTTCTCACATAATTTGACATCGCATGACGGCTTAGTTGTCCACCTCACCTAACTAATGTGTCTACACTACCTTGTAAAACTTATCGCACGAGTTTTGTCGCCGTACATTACATACTTTTCCATACAGGCTGTGGACTGTTGGCATCAAATTTTCACTA
>Ga0049105_1000045_pt1 | contig 22061 bp, 17 predicted proteins | sample WorMetvaBAHAMAS1_FD_61260 | JGI IMG/M metagenome (GOLD analysis project Ga0049105, IMG submission 61260) | Worm MetaG Olavius vacuus BAHAMAS.1 | ecosystem: Host-associated > Annelida > Digestive system > Unclassified | place: Germany: Marburg | collected 2013-04-09
CGTAATGGCCGTTATATTGCGTTATTTCACTGAATTTGGTAAACACATGCGTTCCAACACATAACCGCGTCGATCTGTGGCAGAATTTATGCACGAGTCTATTGTATTTTGTAGTACGTGGACGATGTCGTCGTAAAGAAAGTTCACGTTCGCTATCTCATCTCCTGATGAGTTTCTTGTAATGAATGGAGACAGTAGTATTTCGTCATTATTTCACCGACAAATATTAATTACCTCGTATTTTGAGCGGTTTCGTCAGACGTAAGACGTCTCGTGCTTCCGTTCTTCCAAACGAATGCAAAGAGCACGTTGAAAAACACTGCGATAAATGGCATGGAAGTGGCTGATGATGTCATAGAGGGAGGCTCGTTTGTGGTTTCCGTGAACCATGTAACTGATAGTGCAGAGTTGGTACACAGATGGCTGGCTTGTTACAGTTTTGATAGAACTAGGCGGGTTCTACCCATGTTTCAGTCATCATTGCGTTCTAGTAGTCTCTTGCTGCGAACATTTTCTGTATCTGCTGGTGAAGTCTAGTCGTAATGCCAGCACAGAGGAGCCAGCTGATCCAAGACGCTAGTCAGTCAGCCGGCAGGTGATGTTAGTGATATCCACGGCGATTTACAGGCTGTCATTACTTCCTGCCACATCCCTCGGTTACGTTCTCAGTCACAGTGCGTTACCGCCCTTTGGCTACTACCAAATTATACTGCTTGGTGACAGAGGCACACTTACGGGTGTGAACGACTTGCCTAAGGTTTCTGCACAGCAGTGATTGACTCGGAGTCGAACCCGCCACCTATAAATCGTGATTCCGACGCCATGTTGCGCCACCAACGCCATCTCTGTATCCAACAAAGAGTTAAAATGTGTAATAACGGTGCTATGCATAGTTAGTAGAAATCTAATGAATGTAGTGAATAACTGTCAACGCGTTATTATTACATTTGTATTCGTTCTGTCGCAGCCGTCTGTGTACCAACTTTGCGTTATCATTTACATGGTTCAAATATGCGAGAGAACGAATAAAAATGTAATAATAACGCATTGACAGTTATTCATTACATTCATTACATTTCTACTAACCATGCATAGCATCGTTGTTACACATTTTAACTCATTGTTGGATATAGAGACGGTGTTAGTGGCGCAACGAGGCGTCACACCACTAATGGCGGGCACCACGCCCACTGGGCTGTCTACATTATGCCAATGAGTTCGCATTACCAGTGTTAAACTTCTACGTATGATGGTGCTATGTACAGCCAAGTACAAGACGCTGGAAAAGCTGGTGAACGCAACGACGTTACCGGCGCTCGTGGAACAGAAGCCAGTGAACAGACAGACAGATGAGACACAACCAGTGGATGTATTTGAACCACTGACGCTCACTGAGAAATATCAGCAGACATTTCTAGTCGTCAATTGTATCAATGACGGTAAGCATTCAATGCTCACATTTTCTGCTGCAGGCACGACACCCATGCTGCTTTAGATAGGTTCAAAAGACGGTCATATTGAAGCTAAACACAACAAAATTTATTGTCCCGAGGGCCGGAGTGAGTGTACAGTCATCTCTGCAATTTCAAGATTACGCTCGACATCCATGTACAGTAACATAGTACTCTGACCTTCAACCGTTTGATTTGCGAAGCTCGCATAAGCTTAATATTAACATATTCACCAAGCCTGGAGTTTGTATTGGACAGTAGCCCACGTCCACCCGTGACTTGGCACTTTTTGGCACATAAATGCGGCCATTTTAGGTCATCACTACCATCATGAAGTGCTTCGTACGTAAGTATTGTACGTCGCACGTACACGTACCTATGTCCGAGCATATTTCTTCGATGAAACTGTAGATGTGGATCACTGTCCATTAGTTGTACTCTGCTAAAGTTTGAGCCTAGCCGACTTCCGAGTCGCGTGATATTTGATGTCACATCTGTGAAATCGGCTTTTTCATAATGTATCTTGACCTAGTATATTGGTCAGACAACCGAACGCTGGATGCACAGTCTCTATCGCCCCACGGACTACGGAGCTTTTTTCGACGTATGGGTCCCGATTTTTGCATCAGATGCCTTCAAAGTTGGCTAAACTGGCAGTTTGACGTGATTCCACCTACTCAATTGCTAAATTGTAACTTGTGGCAGTACACTGGCTCAGACCTGACAATAAGAGCACGTGTTTTGTTTGCGTCAACATTAGGTTGTCAAGTGTTGATACTGAAACTCGCAGCAATAGGCGCCGACGTCGTGGCGTTGATGGAGGCTGTCGATCGCCCAAATTAAAAAGACGTCGGTCGATCGACGCCAACAATGGAAGGCAGAGACATTATGTTTTTCGGTCGTCTCTCCGTTGTCCGCCCATCCGTTCGTAGACCGTCCGCACATCTTAGCTTGGTGGAAGGATTTCAATAAAATTAACTTGGACACAAATATTCATCATCTGCGCCAGCATTGACGGGCATTGCCCCTTTCTGACAGACTGCCACTATGGCGATCACGTGAGTGGGAATTGCTGAAAAGGCTTTCAAGGTCAGAGGTCGAAGGTCAAGGTCACATTGTACAAATGTATAAATGCTGTAACGGCGGATGCACACATTTCGACGGTGTGACGTCGACGATCAGTTGTTTGTTTTTTTTTACTTTAAATGAACAAACCTACGCTTGGTGTATGCGTTTAGTGTGAAGTTTAATGCAGGTATCATCGATGGTAACTATATATACGTGGCTGTGAAGAGCACTGAGGGCGAGACATTTCAGGTAGCCAATATGAACACACCTGAATTGGTTGAACTGATGAATATGTACAACCGTTCGTGTAGTCACATCGACTTCGAGCACCTCCAGGGACCGCTGGGTACGCTTACTGTGTCTTCTACTGTCGGTCAAGATTAATTCCTTGTAGTAACCTTCAATCAGCTGTGTGCTACCGTAGCTTCGACGAGACGAGATCCCGCTGCTATGCTATCATGTTAAAGATCTGTATACGTTGCTACAGACGCTGAGACGAACGCGTTCTCAAGCAGCTCTTAATTCAGTACCAGCAGAACAGCAAGCGGACTTAACTAATTTTTTACCGCGCTGCATGGAATGCAGACGCGGTCTAGCGATGACAATTCTGTCCGTCTGTCCGTCTGTCTGTCCGTCTGTCACACGCGTGGATTGTGACAAAACGGAAGAAAGATCTGTCCAGATTTTATACCATACGAAAGATAATTTAGCCTAGTTTTCTGAGAAGAAGAATGGTTGGTGGGGGGCGACCCATTCTACCTGAAATGTTGGGTCAACCGCCCCCGTTGAAGCAAAATCGCCGATTTTGAACCGATAATCGCTCGTAGCGCCTCTCCGTAACACCTAGCGAAAAAAGTTCAATTAATGCTAATAGGAAGTCCACTACGTGCTTTCCAATGAGCCTAAGATGATCGTCGTACGTTGCCCCTATAAGTCCCCCACGGGGGTCTCAAAAACACAAAACGGCCGATTTGCGTAAAAAATCGGATTTCGCTTGAAGAAAGTCTGCTGCATAGTTTCTTTGTGTGAAAACTGTCAGCGGCAAAGTGTAAGGCATTCATTGCCTAACTAACCGTGCAAAAGTGATTGCTGGGGGGCAACCCCTTGTACCTGAAATTTTGGATCAAAGTGACGGCGTTGGTGCGAAATCGTCGATTTTCGCTCTATTTTCGCCCGTAGCGCCTCAGCCATAACACCTGTGTGAAAACTGTCAGGGACAATGTTGTAAGGCATTCATTGGCCTAACTGTCCGTGCAAAAATGATTGGTGTGAGGTGACCCCTTGTACCTGACATTTTGAGTCAAAGTGACCGCGTTGGAGCGAAATTTGAACAATAAGCTGCGATAACTCCGAAACGGTACGAGATAGGATGCCAGTTACTGTTAATGACTAATAGGAAATCGCATACGGGCTTTCGATTGGTATCGACCTCGATGACCTTGAATGATATTAAACGCCGTAATAGCCATTATTTTGCGTTTTTTTCACGGAATTCGACAGATTTTCAGGCCGATTATATCACAGTGGTTGAAGATAGACCTACAATGTCCGTAAAATATTGTCGCCCAGTTCCAGTCTTCTACTTTTGGCGAAAACTATAATGCACCCTGCAGCGCGGTCTCTCTGCGATAGCTGAGTATCTTGTTATTCATCACATACCGACCCGTGGTGAATAGGACGTAATGTATTAAGCACGGATGTTTATATGATTCCGAATGTAGGAAGTATGTAATGTTGGCGTGTCGGTGGCTGTAATGCTCGATGTGTTAAGCCTACTGATGCATGTAAAATGTGAAAAGCGTGTAGTCGACGAGCTCTGTATTTTGGCAGTTCGCGTTGTAAGGTCTGTGTGCTTGGCTTATGTTAGACTATTATAATTAAAACGATCGTTGGTTATTGTGTCTGCATTGTAGAACGCAGACTGTTGTTATTGTTACTGCGGCTGCTGTATTCTTTCTTTCTGTTTCTTCTTATTATTTCACTTTCCCACCGAAACCCATTAACGTGCCGCGCTGCAGTGTGTTAGGTAAACAGACTACATTCTAGTACGCAGACAGAAACACTAAGAAACTTTAGTTAATCTTATAGATGAACTAGGGTTTGTTGGTTTAGGTTTTGTAGCCTGTGTTTTATGCATGTTATCGCTGTTGTTGTATGTACGGTAATTTCTGGATTGACTGTGAACAGACATCTGGTTGCTTCTAAGCAGTAGACATGTTTTGAAATACGGTATTTTGTAACGGTATTACAAATTACACCGAGAATATGGAAAGCGTATCATGTTTATAGCTCAGCAATAAAGGATAGAATACGGTAAGCTAGCAGTAGATTGAACGATATGAACAAGTTTGATAGGCCTAGTAGAGAAATCAGTTTGTTGCTGTAACCAGTAAGCAACTGCACAATTTTTTACGCAACAGGCTCATACAGCAAGATTTAATAAACGCCGGGTCGCTAATAAACGCCGGGGCGTTTATTCGTTTATTCGTTTATTCGGGGATTTACGGTACAAAACTTAAACGAACAAACTCTAGTTCACCTATAAGATTAACTGACTATCTGTCGAATGTTACGTTCAACCCTGCTCATTTATACTCATTGGTTACTAACTGCTGTGTACAGATGTCAAGGACCCAGATGCACATCGGCAGGAATCTCGCGGAAGACAAGGAGAAGGTCGCGTGATTGGCGGTGTTGGTGGGCGGCAGGTGACGTCACGCGGAATGGAGCGGAATGGCAGCGAGGTGACGTCACAGCCAGATGAGCCTCGTGTTCCACGCAGTCAGTCCATAAAAACTGGCCTGTGGTCCATCCGTGAGTCGCTGCTGCTACTTGTTTCGCGTTCGAAGAATGAAACTTGATGAAAGTCTATTTGTAGTGATGATCGTAATGGTCGTGGGGATTGACTGACCGAGTGATGTGTGCGTGTTTAATGCAGCATTAACTTCTACGCCAGCTCTATGGCTGTTCACAGTTCAGCCGCGCGAGTTGTTTGATATGTCACAACTTAAAAACAGCTAACTAGTCTGCTGTTCTTTCGTGTTTTCTGCATTTCTTCTAATATGAGTCCGCACCTCGCTTAATATTCTGAAGCACTAAAATGAATTCACACTAAAGTGCACTACAGATGTGCTGAAGTCATTTCACGCTATAGCCTACAGCAAAAAAGTCGAGTCATTTTCCAAGCCCCATGTGGCCATGGGCCCATAGGGCGGCGTTGTTCTTCGTTTTGTGGCACTTTGCCCGAAGCTAACAAGACGATAGATACAGGGCTAGTGCATTGCATGGTGCCTGTTTACAGCCCAGCTATCGCTAGTACTCGTTTGACCTGCACCGAAAGGATCGCCAGGCTGTTACCTAAAACACTACATAGGGCCTCGTACAGACAACGATTTCAGTGTGTCGCACCTGCATGATGATGCCGTTTTATTAACATTTTCTGTTTTATCATGATACTTTTTGTAAGAATTATTTAAAATGTGAGCTCAGATAGATTACCAATGCTTAGTCCTAAGTTTGTTGATGGTTGTCACCGTCAGTTAGCGTTTTTTCTGCAATCAGAACGTTGTTGTCGACATACTGGTGTGATAATGTCATGCTGTCGTCCTGTGTTCAGTTGGTATAAATAAGAAGAGCTCGACGTCGTCTGGACCGCAATTTGTAGTCCATCCGCGACGTCCTAAGACGACCGGCGAACCACTGGCGGACACCACATCTCACAGTAACAATGACGCGACGGCTGCAGACGCCGGTCAGCCAGTGCCTCCACGCAGGATAAAGAAACAGCGACAGGTGCACGACGATCGACCACACAGGCAGCAAGACAGTGACGATCGTCAACATCTTCACACTGACGACAACGATGACGTACAAAATGACGACAGGACAGGAACGAGCGACGTTGTGAGAACTATTGATGTGAATGATAACTTACTGCATGCTGCTACTGCTGCTGAAACTGAGTCTGAGTTGACGACCGACTGCGACGAATATACACGTAAGATTCAAAACTGTCAGTCATTGTCGTTCATACGTAACTGGACACGCGTCATATATAGCTGGCATGTACAGAGGTCGAGTACTCAAACTCTTTTATTGGCCGCACTGTGAGTGCATGGAATGCCTTACCAGCTTCTGCGTTTTGTTAGCGGTTTTAAGCATTTTCTTGTCAATTGTGATTTGTCGCAATTTTTATGCCAGTAACGTGTTTTAAGGCATGTTGTAAGTTGTCAGTCTACTGACCTTTCATTCCTGTTAGCAGTACTTTTCAATTTTGTGTATTTACTTTGCTGCTAATAAACTCGTACTGCTACAATACGCGGAGTCGTCCTCGGTTGTTTTCTGTCTCTCTGTAGACTCCGAGGCAAACACGACGTCATCACACGCGTCAGTAGAGAACCATGATGATGTCAGTGCGTCGTCGTCCGAGTCCACCGCCACAACAACAGCGGCAGACACAGATGCTGGACACAATGACTCCAACTTGGCGACAATGAAGCCGGTCACACAAAGTGCTGGACAGCTGTTGGGCTCGTACGACACAGCCAGCGACCAGGATCGACGAGGTACGTAAGACAGACGGTCGTCAGTCGTCGTATTGACTGTAATGTGTGAGACTGGGACTGCGATCCTAAGATCAAACCCCACTGCACAAGCAGTTGTGTGTTATCGTGAAAGGCAACCGCGATGAACGGGCTGCACCCCTTACTGCAGTGACTAATGTAATGTAATGTCAATGTGAAGTTTAAGGTGACGCACACTCCATGAATAGGTCCGTTACAGGGGCACCTTATACAATATTAAAGTTACAATCTGTCACACAGCTGGACACTATGGTGAAGAGTACGATGACTGGAACAGTGACGTCTTCAGGTCGCGGCGGAACTGCAGCAGCGATGGCGCAGAACGAAGGGACGGCGGAAGAGCATTCCACGCTCGAGCAGCAGCCACCGGGAAGGCTCGATCACCCAGCGTGGTGCATCATGTGGACGGGGCAACCAGACTAGGTTGACTCAGCCATCCGAGCTCAACGTGGGATAAGCATTCGTATTGAACAATGATAATGATAATAATAATAATAAATAAATAATAATAAAAAATCGTTATTATAATCATAGTAAATGGTAGTGGTGGGCGTAGACGATACCAGCCTTGATTTCTTTCGTACTGTTTGCTCGTATCAAGATCGTTCACACAGCTGTGATAATGTCTTGCTCTATTTTTGTAAGTAGCAATTTCTGAAATATCGTTTTATCGACTGTTTACAATACAATTGACCTAACAGTTATATTTAACAATTTTACGTTGACCAAAGTACAATATTAAAAATATCGTGGTGCAGTGGTACGAAGGTTGCTTTCCAACCTTTGAACCCTCGTGACGTCACTGTGGATGTCATCAAATGCTCGCTGAACGCTGTACATCTGTAAGCATTGATTACGGACATATAGCAGCACTAATTCAGTTTAAATGACAAAATGAGTGGGATTCAAGCCTTATCTGAAAGACCAACTAGTTTCCTTCAGTGCTTTGACACTGTTGGTTTGGTCATATGACCTGTACAAATCGTCCCCGAAATGACCTATAATGTGCAGGGATGTTAAGGTCTCGGTCTCGATCTCACAGTAATTGGTCTTGGTCTCGGCCTCGGTCTCATGAGGTAATGGTCTCGGGTCTCATATGTGTTGGTCTCATGGTCTCAAAGCGATCATTTGCTTTCTTAATTGATTAACAACTCGCAACACTGGATCTAATTATTATCGTTAAACATCTTACTTACTGATCATCTTAAATGTAAAATCCATTTGCGGTTTATCATTCACCTCATGTGTGTAATAAAAAAATAAAACATAGCGACTTGTGTTACTTTCACATGCAATTGACTTGACTGGACTGGTCTCGGTCTCGGTCTCGTAGTTTTTGGTCTCGGTCTCGTAACAGATTTTTGGTCTCGGTCTCGGTCTCGATCTTGGTCTCACACTCTCTAGTCTCGGTCTTGGTCTTGGTCTCACTATGTTCTGGTCTCATTAACAAGCCTGATAATGTGTCGAGTGGGGCGTTAAGCCTCTACACTACTACTACTACGAGTGATCTAATGATAATGATGAGTGATTAGTAACAGCACGGCCGTCATTTTGGTCTGTTACTGTTGAGTTTGCGGCGCCTGATTAAATAAAAAAAAAAGATACTTTTAGTGGTGCTCAGTTAAACATTTAGGTCTATGTCACGAAGGTTCGAAGTTCTGAAAAGGTTCTAATACTCGTTGCATCACCAGTATAGTGTAGTGATATTTTTTCTTTAAAAACGTTGAAAAACTAGGTAACTTAGCCTACAGTAAATGGCGAAAATGCAATAAGCGAATATAAAATATTGATGCATGCATATGCTGGTCGTATTATTGTATTTGGCTCGTTTCGTATTGTTTCGTATTCGTCTCACGAACACATTTGTCGTGATGTTGGTTTTTATTTTACATTTTGTACTTTTTGTGCCATGAGACGGTAAAGCATGAAACGATATTCGTAATTAAATGTCAAACTTGAATATCCGCATTCAATTAGACATTAAATCACGAATGGTTATCTCATAGATCAAGAAGCACAGTTCGCTGCTGAGCTGCCTATTACCGATGCTGAGCTGACGACTCAGTCACAGTTTCAGCGGACAGTCATCAACACACCGATGCGTGGCGCATCGTCGTGGGACACGGTAGCAGCAGTCTCAGTGACGCAGCAGTACGGTGCAGTGGCCGCACAGAACAGCCGAACGGTCTGGAACAGCCATACTCACCAGAGGACGCTGCAAGTGCGTTTCATTTCTGTTATCGGTTAACGGATTGCGGCTCACCGAGGGTCGAAATCTGTCTCTTTCTTGTGCTTAGCACTATTGCTTATATAACACATTAGGGTCACCGCCAAACTTGTGATCTACCAGCGGCACAAGTTAAACAGTTTGCGTTCGCCAGATTTCGTAACAGTCTGTGTACGTCTGTAGAAATTAAAACCTGCGCTAATTTCTGTGGCTGGTCACAGGCATTGGTGAGGGGGGGGGGTGCACGGGCGATATCGTTCTATGGGTTTATCACCTATGCAGATTTAATGCTGCAAGCTTCATGGAGTCAATATACAAGCAGAAGATGCGCTTTTTTCCAGACACTATGAGGGGTCTTCTGCGTAACTATACTGTTATGTACTTCTCAAGACATCGGGGAAAGCGCACCTGCAGGTGGTCTTTGTCCGCAGGTATTGAGCAGTACAGTATAGTTCTGCAGACCCATCGTCGTATCTCAGAGAAAGCGCACCTTGTGCTGCAGATTGCATAAAATGCCTTGGCACACAGCGCTGTATCCTGATCTCGTTGGAGCAGCTCACGGCGCTTGCTCAGGCGCCCTAGCTATAACTACTGTCGTCTCCATGTCGCTCCCGTAGGTCTAAAACACTCCTGAGTAACATCTGAGCAACGTATTTTCTGGCTGTTTTCATTTCATTAGTGCTACAGTCGCTGTATCTGCGTTGTCTTGCGTCTCGTAGCGTGATTGCAATTTTCTGTCTCACTGATATGAACGACCGAGCGTTTCCATGCACACAGACCTTCTCGTTTAGCTGGACGAACAAAAGCTACATGTAGATAGTTCAGGCTTCTTGGCTCGGCAGCGGGACCCACTCTTCATGCTGTCGGATTCGGTCAGTAAATGACATTGTCAGTTTCTTAGTTAAGCAGATACTTGATGTTTGAAATTGAAAATATAAGCAGGTAAGTTAATCAAAGGGATGCATGCATCATGACGTCGTAAAAGCTGATGTCAACATTTTATTGCCACAACAACAGCAGCTACTTTTCAAGCCTTGTCAGCTGTACATGTGTACCGAGGCTTCGAATTAAACCTCATCGTTAAATGTTGTAGATTGTAGAACCACGGTAGGTAGAATATCAGTAGGCCTACTGATAAAAAGATGATTCGAGAACTAGATCTAAAGAACTAAAGACTTGTTATTATTGCTGCGTGGATGGCTAAATGCAGATGATACAGCCTGCGCTATCTCCGCGATCTTCAGACGTGCGTGTTGTCAGCCATCAGCTGAACGTCGTCGACGCCACGAAGCAGCCCAAGCCGATCAAGGCGGTCATTGTGCCAGTGTCCGAGCCTTCACCGTCACCTCGGCCTGGCGTCACAGAGCTGCCGTACAGAACTCGCATCGACTACAAAGCAGAAGACGACAATGTTCCCACATCGACCGTGTCACAAGCACGTGCTGTTGATCACGTGACCACTCAGTCTCGTTCCGGCACGAGACAGGCAACTGCAGGCAGCAGCCAGCTGATTAGTGTGACGTCACCAAGTCCGCAAGAAGCAACTAGAATTCAGATTGGCGATTCTCACGATCGAGATCAGCGCAGGTAAGTGCTTTCTTCGTGATGGAATATCTTATGATATATTTCTGTGAAATTTTGCTGAATGTCATATAAATCGTTCTTTTTACGTTGGCTTTGTGGTGACTGTGCAATCTGTGCTTGTCGTAATGTTATAGCCCAGTTCGTGATGAGGCTCTGTCGCACACATCAACACCGAGTGGGTCAGTACAACATCAGCAGAAGACAGGCGCTGACAACGACCGCCTGCAGCAGCATGTGACTTCACCAGCTAATGTTTCTCATAGTAAACGGGTGCGTGTTGCTAGTAGTGCGCAGTCAGCCAGTGGAGGCGGCGTCGTCGGTGGTCCGGGACAACACGTTACAAAAGGACACTCAACTCCTGATGAGTCTGGAGCTAATACGACATCGAGGACAGTACGAACAATGGTATATGACGACGATTATGAAGACTCGACAAAAGGCAACTACATGGCCGTCTTCACATCAGATGCGCCAGTGACGTCGCAAGTCAGTTCCCACAAGACTCATTATGCATTATACAGAACGATTGAGGATTGATTGTGTAACAACGTATCAGCATCAAAAAACGCTGTAATTCAGGCATGGATAAGTTGTCGAAGGTCAAACTTGGTGAAAATTATCCCAGAGCAGAGCGCAACACGTAACACATGTTCAAGGTCATTAGGTCAAATATTGAAATCGCAATAAATCCGCCGCGGATAGCTCGACTGCGTTCAAATTTGGTACAGAGTTTCATCACGTGATATGCGATACACTGCAAATATTCAAGGTCAAAGGTCAAATGTCTAGGTCACAGCGTGAAATAATGTATCAGCAGCAAAAACGCTACAAAACGACAAAACAGCAATGAATAAGTTCAGCAACTTCAAACTTAGCATGGCGTCGTAATTATAGCGGAAAAGAATGGCGTGGCGTCGGGCGGCCTCAAGTTCGCAATTGCCACGTTTTCTAGTTACTTGAAGTGGTGATCACCTTTTTAGTCTACAGTTCGTCCTAAGTAACCACCCCGCGTTCTCTCGCGCCCAATGAAAACTTCAGTTTTCACACTCGGGGGTGCATTTACAGCTACCCCTTAAGTTAAAACTCCATTTTTTTGCGTTCTCTCCCTAGGGTGCACCTGCCCCCTGGATACGCCTAGCATGTCACTGTTGGATGTTATGATAGTGAAGAATGAAATTATCGACGTCGCGTGTGTATTTGCGTGTGTGTGTGAAGAGTAAGACTGGCGTATCTACGAAGAATCCGAGGCGATCAGTGACGACTGTCGATAACATCGAACGACAAACGCAGCGACAAACGAACCATAGCCCAATAGTTGACAAGCCACATTTGCGTATCAGCAGTAGGTCGACAGTGCGACCAACGACAGATAATCAGGTGGCTCAGTCGACGACGGGCGGCGGCAGGAGCCGCGTACAGGATGGCGGAAAGCGGCGGCCTGGAGGCGCTGACCGTGGAAGTGATAGCGACACGCGGCGTCGTGACGTCAGGTTCGCCAAGGAAAAGGTCGTGCAGTCGGCCGACGGACGCGCTGTCATCGTCGACGACTCCATGGCGGACGTTGACCGGCATCCATCTCATTCCAGACGTTTACAATCGCACAGCGGCACGCTTCCAGCTCGTCTTCGCGGCGGCCATGGCGCTGGTCGAACACCGCCCGAGTTAGACCAGCGAGACACCGACGCCTCTCGCGTGGTACGTAAGTCAGCGCAGCGCAGTCAGTCGCGACCTCTTTCGGCAGTGTTCGACGACGACGCTGTTCCTAGCGGCAGTTCGGTGACAGTGCGGACAGGTAGCGTGCCGGCGTCGATCAACGTACTACATCGCGGTAACTCGGCGAAGTCTCGTAAAGTCGGCGTCCTGCCCGTCATACAGCCTGCTACTCGTCGCGCTACGGACGCGAACTACTCGTCGTCAGTCAGAGTTCATCGTCGATGATCGCGCTCGACCCTGTCGCTCAAGGCCGTAACCAGAAGGAGTTTTCGCCCGTCTCTTTTATTTCTTTTCTTTGTCCCTCCCTTCCCATTCCCCTCTCTTCCCCGTCTCAAAGTGGCCCCTCAAATCTAGCCACTGGATTTGGGAAATGCTGTTAGCTCTCGCCAGCTGGAAAAGAACGACCTTTGTGGCCACCACCACACCACCGAGCCCAGGCCACAGACGCAATTTTTATGTAATTTGAGAATAGGTAACGCGTCTGGTGGTTACGAATGTCGTACTATTTCGGTTAAACGAAATCTGAAAATTGTAGCAAATGTGATTGTTTCTGAATGTAGTGTATGTTACCACGTGGTTGCTTATTAAATTCGACGCGATTGCTTTACGCTTTATTTGGGAGGGGGGTTTAACACCCAAACACTTCGCTTATTACGGCCTTATTTGAGCGAAACAGTAGTAGACACAGGGTGCGCTAACACTTACGAACAATGGCAGATATGAAGGAAGGACAATGGCCGCCTTTGACGTGCTGAAAATATTGGTTTAAATTGTAGAACCGGTGATAGGCTTGACGGTGCTTACTTATGATTGGCCGTCCGATCGCGCCTTTTCTACTATACTTCTCTGAATGCGCCACTGCTAATGAATGGTGATCGCTGATATGGCTTCGCTTTAGACACAGTTCATTACGTTTACGCCCTGGAGTTAAACGTGCCATTGTTAATGAAGAGAGCTAGAGCAGAAATAATTTGGCGGAGGTATTATCTGTGTGCGTTCTACAGGTACCCCTTTCGATGTTTTTGTTTATTTGTAGTCTGTATAGCCAGTGGCGTCACTAAGGTTGGTGTCACCGATGCGGTAATTGATGGTGTCACCTTTTTTACCTCAAAACTGATGACCTTTTTGTTCATCCTCCTACAGACTACCGTCACCACTCCACCACTCGCACCCTGTTCTCCTTTCCAGCTGATCGACTGTCAAGTGTTCTTGTAAATTCATCCGCAAATATATTTAGACTTTCATTAGGGTATCACCGCCCTGCATGGTGTCACCCTGGGTGGCCCGCTCCCACCCCGTAGTGACGCCACAGAGAATAGCACAGGTTGGCGTAGCTCGTGTCACTGCCTGGTAAAAATAATTCTATAACAGCAGCAAGAGCTAGCCTACTGCATTAATGCACGTGTAATTTTAGTTGCAACTATTTTGCAGTGACTCTGATGTGTGCTGTCGTCTACAGGTGTTATTTTGTTCAAATAAACACGCACTTATAAAGAAACAATGCTATACAATGTCGCTAGCTGTGATATTTCGGTGAAGAGCTTACGACAGTCTTTGCTAGCTGTCTGAACTGCCTGACCAAATTAATATACGCATTTACATTATCCTTTCAATCAATGAGTTAACGACGTTTTGCAAGGTTGTTGCCTTGCCAGTTCTTCGACAAATAGCCTAGCTGCAGTACATAGCAATATTAATTCAACGGTCAATGTAGGCAAATACGCATGTATCAGATAGGAAAACAATGGGTCCTTCAGTCTGTGGACAAACGTGCAAAGCAGCTAATCTTGTTTTTCCGCGCTGCATGGAATGCCAGCGCGGACTAGCGATGAGAATGTGTACGTCTGTCTGTCCGTCTGTCTGTCAAACGCGTGTATTGTGACAAAACGAAAGAAAGATCTGTCCAGATTTTTATGCCGTACGAAAGATCATTTAGCCTAGTTATCTGAGAAAAAGAATGGTTGGTGGGGCGACCCTTCTACCTGAGTTTTTGGGTGAACAGGCCCCGTTGGAGCGAAATCTCCGATTTCAAACTTATATTCGCTCGTAGCACCTCAGCCGTAATACCTAGCGAAAAAAAGTTCATTTAACACTACGCGCTTTCCAATGAGCCTAAGATGATCACCGTTCGTTGCCCCTAAGCCCCCAAAGGGGGCTCGAAAACGCAAAACGGCCGTTTTCGGCGTAAAATCGCACTTCGCTTGAAGAAAGTCTGCTACAAAGTTTCTTTGTGTAAAAAATGTTAGCGACATAGTTGTAAGGCATTCATTGGCCTAACTATCCGTGCAAAAATAATTGGTGGGGGACGTCTCTTTCTACGCGAAAATTTGGCGGATACTGACCCACCCGCCGAATTTCTATCTATCTGTCTATCTTAGGGGCTTAGAACCTATAATGCCCGCAAAATATTGTCTCCCCGTTCCAGTCTTCGATTGGTACCAAATTCGGTGACCTTGAATGACTTTGAACGGCATAATAGCCCTTATTTTGCGTTATTTACCGGATACGGGTGATTTGGGAGCCAAATACGTCTAAGTGGTTGAAGATAGCCTATAATGTATGCGATGAAAAAGCCCAAAGAATCTAGTTTTTAGCAAAATATTACTTATGGCGATATCCGCAGACGTTCCTAAGAACGAGTGCATTAATGTCAGACACATGCGCGATAACGAGTCATGGGCGCGTGCAGGATTTTTTTTCAAGGAGTGGGCGAATTAGGGATCTGAAGACAAAATTCTGCATCCAAAAATAATAAGAAAGTAAAGTACAGAACACTGACAAAGGTCCAGATAATGCAGTCAACGTGGATTTATGTCCACATTGCATTTTTACCGCGCTGCATGCAATGCAGACACGGTCTAGCGATGAGAAAGCTGTCTGTCCGTCTGTCCGTCTGTCTGTCAAACGCGTACTTTGTGACAAAATGATAGAAAGATCGGTCCATATTTTTATATCGTACGAAAGATCATTTAGCCTAGTATTCTGAGAAGAAGAATGGTTGGTGGGAGGCGACCCCTTCTACCTGAAATGTTGGGTCAAACTGGTTCCCGTTGGAGCGAAATCGCCGATTTTCAACTGATATTCACTAGTAGCACTTCAGGCCGTAACACCTAGCGAAAAAAGTTCAATTAACACTAATAGGAAGTCCACTACGCGCTTTTCAATGAGCCTAAGATGATCGTCGTTCGTGGTCCCTGAGCCCCCCAAAAGGGGGCTCGAAAATGCAAAACGGCCGATTTCCGCGTAAAATCGCACTTCGCTTGAAGAAAGTCTGCTACAAAGTTTCTTTGTGTGAAAACTGTCAGCGGCAAAGTTGTAAGGCATTTATTGGTCTAAATATCCATGCAAAAATGATTGGTGAGCGGCGACCCCTTCTACCTGAAATTTTGGATCAAAGTTACCGCGTCGGAGTGATATCGCCGATTTGCGATATATATCAGCCGTAACACCTAGCGACAAAAGTTCAATTAACACTAATAGGAAGTCCACTACGCGCTTTCCAATTAGCCCAAGATGAACGTCGTACGTTGTTTCTAGGCCCCCAAAGGGTGGCTCAAAAACGCAAAGTGTCCCAAATTTGAACAATAAGCTGCGATAAATCTGAAACGGTACGAGATGTATATCAGTTACTATTAATCACTAATAGGAAGTCGTATACAGGCTTTCGATTGTTACCGACCTCGATGACTTTGAATGACCTTGAACGCCGTAATAGCCCTCATTTTGCACTTTTTCACCGAATTCGACAGATTTTCAGGCCGATTATATCACAGTGGTTGAAGATAGACCTATGATGTCCGTAAAGTATTGTCTCCCAGTTCCAGTCTTCCACTTTTTGCCAAAACTATAACACACCCTGCAGCGCGATCTCTCTGCGATAGCTGAGCATCATGTCAATTAACTCGTGGATAGAAACGTTACAAAAACACAATACGGTATAACAAAAATAAATAAAACTTGATGATGATGACTTAATACATGTCGTTTACTGCACTGTCGTGGTTTGATAACTTGCAAATGCAAACGCAAACGCAAACAGATACTGCACGAAGGCTCTGGAGCCTGTGTATCCAGATCACAAACATGACAACTCAAACTGAGCTTTATAGTTGAAACGAACCTCTTGTGTCGACCGGAACTTGTCTAGACGGTTTTTGAAGGCATCAACACTAGGTGCGTTCACAACGTCAGCTGGCAAAACATTCCATTTGGACACAACTCTGAGTGCAAAACAATGTTTTCGCAAATTGAAATGAGACCGTAATTTAAAGAGCTTTTTGTTAAGGCCTCTGGTGTTACAATATGAACTTGCAACTTGCGCTTATCTTCGCTCTCATCTTGCTGGCTCGTGGCTCCCACAGCGTGTTTAGCAATATTTAGGAACTGATGTGAATTCCCGATGGCCTTGCATACTACGTCGATCTTGCAATTCTGTGCATTAAAATTTTAGCAGCCAATAACTGGACATGCACGAGACTAATATCATGTCTATAGGCCTAGGCCTTTCGACAGACAGTAGGCTATCAGTCAAACATTATAAAACATACCGCCGAATACCGGAGTAATGAGCCTGCTCAATCACCATTAGCTAATTTGTTGATGTCATGATGTCATTAATGATCATTTTTTAGAGATTTTCCTGCATACACTACTGCATACATACATATATTGCATACATCTGCATGTTTTGCGGCCCTTGTGCACGAGTACTCGAGTAAAACATTTGTCGTTTGGCTCAGCTCTACACCTGCCGTAGCCTAATATTTTGAACTTTTCGTTTATATATTCGTTGTGCAGTCGCAGTTTTGTTTTGGTTTATAAAGTTTTGTTTAAATGCTGATTTTATGATGTCATTCAAATTGTCATATTGTCCTCGGAGTATCTCGCAGTCGTGCTGCATACTTATGCAGCGTCGTTTTCCAGTTGCGTTTGTTAAGACAAGAACGCTGTGTTTGGCGGCTTCTCGGAGCGTGTCATCGCGGCATGCTGCCGTCACGTTGAATTGTACCCATTGGTCGAACACATCTACACAGTGTATATTTCGGCCTGGTGGAATTGAGCGTTGGTTTAGTACTGCACCGGCATCATCCGACGACATTATGAATGTTTTTGACCGAAATACCAAACGTAAACAGAGGAATCAAACGGCACTTCTGCCCAATTACAACGTTTACGACTATTTGAAAGACGAGGTATGACAATAGGTAAATAAGTACGTCACTGGCGTCACACAGTGTCTTGTCATTGTAATAATGGACAGATTAGTTGGTTATTACTGCCACGCACGTTTGGCCAGTTGCATGACTGGCCAGTGATACAGCGCATTTGACTAATTTGCCAGACGTGTGACATCGCTTATGTAGCAATTAAACGTGTATACATAAGATTGCTTTAAGCTTATGTATAATGATGATAGCATTCGTAAACTATTTACCGAGAGCGGTGCAAAACGTTTTAGTCTGGTGACGAGAGCAAGTCGCCTAATGCTCCTGCTCCCGTGAAAAAGAAAGGTGAAACGTGTTTTACAGTTCGCTGTTTGTAAACACTGTTGGTATCAGCTGTGCTATGAAACGCACATGTACACCAAGAGCCCACTGACAGTGCAAAAAGGGTTATATTTTGCTTTCCTTTGTATACAACTAACACTCTGTAACTGATTTGCAATTCCAGAATAGCGTAAAGCAGTTACAGAGCAGCTGAAAATTACTGCGAGTGTACATGTTAACCATTTAGCCTGTGGTGCAATTTTGCGCCGTTATTTAAACAAGATGTGCAGCTATCGCAGAGAGACCGCGCTGCAGGGTGCGTTATTGTTTTGGCCAAAAGTGGCAGACTGGAACTTGGAGACAATATTTTACGGACATTATAGGTCTGCCTTCAACCAGTGTGATATAATTGGCCTGAAAATCTATAAATTTCTGTGAAAAAAACGCAAAATAAGGGCTGTTATGGCGTTAAAGGTCATTCAAGATCATCGAGGTCAGTACCAATCAAAAGCCCGTATGCGACTTCTTATTAGTGATTAATATTAACTGACATCCTATCTCGCACCGTTTCACAGTTATTGCAGCTTATTGTTGAAATGTTGGACACTTTGCATTTTTGAGCCCCCCTTTGGGAGGCTTAGGGACAACGTACAATGTTCATCTTGGGCTCATTGGAAAGCGCATAGTGGACTTTCTGTTAGTGTTGATTGATCTTTTTTCACTAGGTGTTATGACTGAGTCGCTCCAACTCAGTCACACACATATACGCATGCATTCAGTGCACCGATTGGTGTTTATGCAACTTGTTGCACTTTGTAGTAGTAGCAGTAGTGCCAGTACACTGGATGATATATTGCTAATTTGCTGTTCTAGGCAGAGGTGCCTGAAATGATGAGTGATGTTGTGTAGTACTGAGTAGTGCTTACTGCTGATTGATATTAAGCTGTTTGCAGATAACAGGAATTGTGTTTTTTGGTCTGAAGGTTGGATGGCGGATGGCAGATAGAGTGTTTGACATTAAAAGGTATTGTTTGTGCATTTGCATAAGTTTAATTAAAATGTCTTACACAGTTGACCAAAAATTCAGTGATGTGAAAATATGCCATATGTGATAAAATTTCTAAAATTAGCCTCCACATATGATTTTGATGTCAGCTGGGATAACATTGCAGATAATGGTAAGACTTGAAATTGCTAACAAAGTCTGTTATAGAGAGGTGTGGTGTTAAATAGTAAATACATAAGATATGTGTTGATTATTCTTTGCAAGTGCTTTCATTGCCATGTAGCCTTAGCCAGGTTACCATGTTAGTCAGTAGTGTCAGACCTATACACTAAATTTTGGAACTACCGATGTCAGACATCTAAGACTAATAAGTGACACGGCCAATAACTGATACCGATGTCCGATACTACGGATACTGTGTCTACTCTGACTGCATTGTATAGCTCCGTTCACACTGCATATGGCACCGTTCGTTGACGCATGCACATGGACGCACGGCGACGGATGGCAACTCAACACAACATGCTCCGTCGCCGTCACCGTACGGCGACGGCGACACAGTGTGTGTGAATGCTGCCGTACTAGAAATCAACATGCTCAATTACAGCGTCGCTGTACATAGTGTGAATGTGAACGGGGGTTTAATGCAACATCAGTTACCCTTTTATCTCCGATGTTACAAATTACCTCTAATGTGCCGATGTCTGATGTCCGACATCATTATCAATCTGATGCTAATCATCAGCAGAGTGCAGTTGTAGAAGGCTGTCGTCAGCCAGTTTGGTCAGTGAGTAGTATACATGGTTCATCATCTGTTGCTGACCATATGAACTGATGCTGCAGTTTGCCATGTTGTGCAAGTCAGCACTTAGTACATTGACCCTGTCCTGATGGATGACAGATTATTGTTGATGTTGGTTCATTTGTAGAAAGTTCGATGTTGCACTGGATGTCGGTTGCGGTCGAGGTCACGTTGCACGTCACATCTTAGAAGACACAGTGGGAGTTCTCTACCAGTGTGATATGGCTGAACAAGTTCTTGTTAGTATGATACTCTTAGGATAAGCAACCACTTTATGTGTAGATGCAGCACCCTTTTCCTGTCTAATTTGTGCCCACTGGCACATAAGATAGATAGATAGAGCAAGATTTAACATCCCACCATAAACATTATAGGTCATATCGGGGACGGGTTTTACCGGGTCAAATGACCCAATCAGCAGTGTAAAAGCACTGAAGGAAGATAGGTCCAAGGGATTAGGCTTCAATCGCATCAGGTCCACCCCACCGTGCTCACAATAATACAGCAACTATGCAGTATAAGCAAAAACACACAAAATACACACAGATAAACACAAATAAATCTACGCACAGTAAAATGTGCCCAGTGTGACAAAACGCAATCTAGAGAACCAAGAACTGCTCATCTAAGTGTGCTTATGACTGTACACAGCTTCAGTGCACAATACAACACAGAACAGTTCTGATAATCTCCCATCTTACCTTCAGACAAACATATAGCTCAGATGTTGTCTATCAGAGGAGAGGGGGCACTGGCATATAAGGCACCTAAATGTGGCATACTGGTAGTGGATGTAAATGTCTCCATATGTTGCATTAGTGCTTGCGTGTTTAAAGGACCTGTGTTGATCTCGTAGATGTAAAGATTTTTTTTTGTTTTGTTGATTATATGTGGTCATAATAGTTGGTGTGTAATAAAATTATTAATTGATGACTGGAATGCCATCTGGATTATGTGAAGTGATGATTCAGTAATTGACGAGAAGACTGTGATGTGCTTAAATGTGGCATAGCTTTTCACATTCACAATCAGCATTAATTTGGAGTACTGATGTGTACACCCACTGGATGTAGAGTCAAAGTGATGCATCACCTGAAGTGCCAACTGTCCGGTTACATGTCGATGAAGAACATTTGCCATTTAGAGAAAACATGTTTGATCTTGTGATCAGTAGCTTGAGGTATGCAGTATTTTTTTACTTGTGCATACGCCATGTTACTGTATATTCAGAATCCTTGGAGATTACTTTTTGTAATGGAATTGTCATTAACTATCCGTCTATGTTCGAATTAATGCAGGATCTCAAAGGTTAGTAATTTACAAATGCCTGCTTATATTGCGGCTGAGAAGTAAAGGCGGGTATGGTTCGTGTGTGGGTGGCAGGTGAAACTGTGTGTCCCCTTGTTACACACGGGCCATATCTGAGTACTTTAGAGATAAATGGCTTTGATATAAAGCGTTATATAAATTCATCTGTTCACTTTACTTTACACTTACAGTAATCACTGTGTGTGCTATAGGCATCACTTGTCCTCTGTGATAGGACCAGCTGTGTGTTTCTAGCGTGTTACATGATGAAGTGGAGCAAGTTGATGAGTGTGTAGGCAGTTGTTGTCTCCTTTTATCACCAGTCACAACCACCATTAGTAACTAATATATTTCTCGTACTTGGATGTACTGCACAGTCGCGGAATATAGCAGGTAAAAATGGGATTGCATGACATGATGTAGGCCTGTGCAAACATGTGGTAGTATAGAAGTGGACATTACCGTGACGTTAGCGCATTCACATGTACACCTCATGTGATGTAACGTAAAACATAGATTTATATAGCGCATCATCGCCAAAGCCTTTGATGTGCTGGATACACTAATGTAACATAGCTACATGCAATTCAACATCAACTGCTTTTCTGTTTACCAAAGTTATGCTGACAGTGCACTGACTTCATTTAATCATTATTCATTTGTTAAGTGGGCCTGCATCCCTAAATTGATTTCTGTGTTCAGACTTATTTCAACATTACTGTTCAAACAGTTAAGATATAGCCTTGCCCGCCCGCTCTCCCTATTGTACAACCAGCTTTTTTCTGTTAGTACTGTTCCACCAACTTGGAAACAGGCCATCATTACTCCAGTTT
>Ga0049105_1000046_pt1 | contig 21934 bp, 15 predicted proteins | sample WorMetvaBAHAMAS1_FD_61260 | JGI IMG/M metagenome (GOLD analysis project Ga0049105, IMG submission 61260) | Worm MetaG Olavius vacuus BAHAMAS.1 | ecosystem: Host-associated > Annelida > Digestive system > Unclassified | place: Germany: Marburg | collected 2013-04-09
TTGAAGACAGACCTATAATATCAGTAAAATATTGTCTCCCAGTTCCAGTCTTCCACGTTCGGCCAAAACTAATGTATCCTGCAGCGCCGTCTCGCTGCGATAGTTGAGCATCTTGTTGATTATAACGCACCTTAAATGCTGTGCTGACAGAGGACATGACCTTCCTGACCTGTGTAGATGCCCCCGAGGCGACTTGCTGTTAACAGTAGTATACTGCTGCGATTTACTTCTACTTTTTCTATCACATTCCGCACCGTCTTTTTCAGATTTGTAATGTACTGTTCCATCACTGCACTGCCAGTAGCATTCTACAGAGCATGTAGTGATGATACAGTACGTTACAAGTTTGTCAAAACGGTGAATTTTTGTGGTTTCAGATGTGCAAGTACGTCGCCTATAACCGTTTTCATAAACGTCGTTTTTACATTCATATCTGATGTTTTTTTCACCACGGCAGAGTAATGAATGACCTTGAACGGCGTAATGGCCGTTGCATTGCGTTATTCGTTATTTAATGTAAATTGGCCGTGTTCTAACACAACCACGTCGATCTGTGGCGGAATTTATGCACCAGTCTATTGTATTCTGTAGTGCGTGTACGATGTCGTAAAGAAAGTTCACGTTCGCTATCTCATACAAAATAATTGTAAACCTTGAATGGCAATAGTCGATTTAATCGATTTTTCGTGATATTCGAACATCACTAACATGAACCGAGCAGGTGCCGATATATCCATTGTGATGTTGACTTTGCAGTGGCGTAATGGCCGCAACGCTGTACGATTGAGGCAATTTATGTCACGAAAATGTACGCGAAATAATGCTGTTGAACGGTAAATGTGAAGGTAAATATCGTCAGGTGATATACTGCTGCTATTTGACAGTCGCAGAAAGCGCTGGCGCGCCGCAAATAATTTTGAACCTTAAACGGCAGTTCTACCCTTTCGTGTTACTGGGTGGCGTGATTGGCTGCTCAGCGACACAAAAATGTCGATGGGATTTGTTTACATTCTATAGTGGCAGGTTGGAAGAGAGAGCACTTATTCCGTCACCGTTAGCGTTCGCATTGAAGTAAGGAGTGTTTTTTTCCGGTTAAGGATAGAGTTAGGGTAAGCGTTAGGTTTCGACTTAGGCTTATGGCTAGAGACTGCCAGGACTAGGAGCCTTATATTTCATGATCCTGGCTGCCGGTACTGTATACATGACGAAATGTTATCTTTATCGGCCAGTTCCTGACACAGACTGCTTAATTTAATGTATTTTTAAAATTTTGTATGTGTTTTTCTTTAAAATTAAAATTTAATCTAAATATGTCTGAAACGTACATAGATACTTTACATGTATTGTTGTTTTAATTGGTGAGAAGAAATGGGTTTGGACATAGAGTGCAGTTATTTATTGTTTGAAGATTTCTTAAATAGTATTGCTGCTTTACCTTCATTGCTTTGATTGAAACTATGCAGACGCAGCTTCGGAATCGTTTGGTGGCTGAACTGAAGGATGTAGGACTTAGTCGGACATTTTCACAACATGACCGCGATAAAACAAGTGGCGGTCAGTTGGTGCAACGTGCTGCAGACAGTCTCGTTGTTGATCATCTCCGCTGCAATAACTACAGCTACACACTGAGCATTTTTCAGCCGGAGTGTGGACTTTCCAGTGAAATGGTGAAATGACTGCAAATTCTTACACATTTTGTTATAACTTTGTAGCTCTTAAGCTGCGTACACACGCTCCAGAAACCGATGCCAGAAACCGGTGCCATAAATTCGACACCAGATTCTGGTGCTAGTTTTTTGCATCAATTGCATCTGGCACGATAAATCTGGCACGGACTGTGATAATCATTCAAGTTAACACCAAGCAGAAAAGTATTTTGCAAAGAAAAATTTATTAGTAATTTAAGTTTTTGTGACACCACTCCATTCTAAATGTTTCCCTATACTCACAAGTACCAACGTGTATGGTGAAATGTTGAGTTATACTCAGCATCATTAGAATGATTATATAATTTGTGTATTACACTGTAACAACAAGTAATGACCCTGTAATGTCTTTTGACAACATCCAAATTAATCACAGCTTTCTAATGTCTTTTTAGTAATTATTAAGAATAAAATTCTTGACAAGACAACTGAAGGAGTATTATCCACATCAGTAATCCGCGGATTCTGAAAATTCTGCGCATCTGCAAGTGGACTCATCCGCAGACTGCACATTACTGTCAGTCACTTCAGTATATATGGCACTGCTTGACTGCCGATGCCTGGTAATCATACATCATTTGTTAAACTATACATGACGGATCACTTCACGCAGATGGTGGATGTAGTGATTATGTAAGTGTGTTTCACTTCGCTGCCGGCTGCCGTTCGAGAACTCACAGCCATGTGATACATGACGTCGCATAATCTGATAACTGGTAAAAAACCGGTTTTCATAAAACAGTTACTGGTTGTGTTAAGAAAACGGTTTTAACATCCCGAATTTTGAGTGCAACTGCAAACAGTTATGTACTTTACTCTTTTGTTTTTGTTCTACAGCTGCTACCACTAGAAGACGTGCTTCGGCTGTTGCATGTCAGCCCGCAGTCGAAATTATACAGCAGACTGGTCAGTTGATGCAGTATGCTTCATTTATGCTTATTAAGAGTTAGCCTTTGTAATCAGTTGTAATATTGTATCATTTTAGCAGCCCAGCCTTGACATGTTGGATTTACATTCGAAGTTGGTGTTTTTTTTGCTAAAATGAATGATTCAATTTATGTGGAATTGATGTACTTTTGAGTTTTGTTTTCAGAACAAAAATCTTTGTTTATCATACTTATGATGCTAACTTGGATTAATTGCAACTTTCTGCTTCAGTTTGTCCGTCATAATGCAGTGTTGAGCAGAAACAGCTGTGTTGCTATGCCAAGCTCCAGTGTATTGAGAAAGAGAAGGTAGAATGATGGGTCCTGTAGTTTTATGCACATTTAAGGTGTGGTCGGTTAACCACACTCTGCCCACATTCTTTTGGATGCTAATTATGCAACTGGGTCACTCACGATTTCTAAGTCAAAGTGGAATTGTGGTTACTAATGGCCCTTTTAGTTAGTGATGTAAAATGTAACTTGAAAGAAACAACAATGATTAATTCAGTAATATAATTAATGAACTTTGATATTCCTATGCTCAATTCTGGTAGACTGAGCATGTGAGCAGACATTGGTTGTTTTGGCAGTGTGGGAGGAGTCAGATTAACTGACCACAGGTAAGTAAGTATTAAGTAAGTAAGTCATGATCTTTGTAGATGGTGCCAGAATGGCAGAAACGCCACAGTGGTGCTGGATGGTGTTCATTAAGTTGTCAAAAAAATGAGTTTTTGACTACCTCCCGAATGTGTTCCGTGAAAGGCTGTTGTCACGCCAAGCAGCTAGCAGATTGTTCAACACAGTGGGCCCAGTGTTCATAGAATGCAAAACTTTTCTGTCCAGTTGATGACCACACCTGGGTCTTGTATGAGTAGAGGTGTAAATGAATTGTCTGTGTGTAAACTGTTGGCAGATGAGCAGTACTGAAGACAAAGGTCTGCTGTGGCAGCTGGTTAGTGAAGTGGCTGCACTGAATACACACGTAGCAGTTGACACTGGAACGCAGACTGACGTGGCCAGATATCAAGCCATTGTGCCATTAGGTGCGGTTGCGTACTAACATTTTGTATGCTGTATACAGTGTCTTCCATCACTGTTTTGTTGGATGCGGACATCTGTTTGGCTGTGCAGCATAATTAGTTGTGCCATTTGCTACGAGAATATCCTCCGTCTGTCTGTCACACTCATGAGTCACACCTAAAAATGCTTCAGGGAATCAACATATTTTTCACACCATAGAATAGAGTGATGTTTCTAGTTTGCTGATGCCAAATTTTGTGGTCTTTATTTTTAGGGATTCACTATGAATGAGTGCATTGAAGAGAGGCATCCCCGCTTGACAACAAAAATTTTGATCAATAATCTGTAATAACTTGAAACAGTACAAGATAGGATGTAACTTAGTATTATTCACTAATAGAAAGTGGCATATGGGCTTTGGTAGCAAAATCGGTGATGACCTTGAATGACCTTGAACCACATAATGGCTGTTGTATTGCATTATTTTTCCAAATTTTGTAGGTTTTGCAGCCGACTGCATTAAACTAACTTAAGCTAGAGTCGTAGTGTGTACGACAGAAATTAGCTGAAAGATTACAGTTTTTGGCATTATATGATTCATTACCAATGACGTCCACTTCTCCCCTCATTTTTCCCAAAAACTGACCCACCCCATCTTTTCACTGTTTAGGTTGTGCAACATGGCACGATTAGCTCAGCAACAGCTGAGCTCTTGTGTTTTTGTTGCCAGTAGACTTGAGAAACTACAAGAAGCTCCGCTGCCGTGAGGAGCACAGTGCATCCATCGTGCTTAGTTGGCGTACTTTATGACATTTCTCCGGAGAAAATCTGTTGATGGCTAATCAACCACTTTTACGTAATTGCAACAAGAGCTACCAAATTCGGTGAAATAACTCAAAATAATGGCCATTACGCCATTCAGGGTCATTCAAGGTCACCGATTTTGGTACCAATCGAAAGCCCATTATATGACTTCGTATTAGTGATTAATACTAACTTACCTCCTATCTTGCACCGTTTCCAAGTTATGGCTGATTATATGTCAAATTTTTGCTAGTGACAGGGGGTTGCTTCACTTTAACGCTTGCGCTGAATCGCTGCGAATATCGTTATAAGTGATATACCGCTAAAAACTAGATTCTTTGGGGTACATTCCCTCGTAGAAGTGTCGGTGTATCTTCAACCACTTTTATGTAATACGCCCCAAAAGCTACCAAATTCGGCGAAATAATGCAAAGCCATTACACCATTCAAGGTCATTCAAGGTCACCGATTTTGGTACCAATCGAAAGCCCATATGCGAGTTCCTGTTAGTGATTAATACTAACTTACCAACTATCTTGCACCGTTTCCAAGTTATGGCTGATTATATGTCAAATTTTCGCTAGTGACAGGAGGGCGCTTTACTTTAATGCCCTCGCTGGGGGTGTTCCCCTACGAATATCGCCATAAGTGATATACGTCTAAAAACTAGATTTTTTAGGCTGCATTTCTCTCGTAGAATATGTCGGTGTATCTTCAGCCACTTTTACTTAATAGGCCCCAAAAGCTACTGAATTTAGCAAAATAATGCAAACTACACAGCCATTACGCCATTCAAGGTCACAGATTTCTGTACTAATCGAAATCCCATATGCGACTTCCTATTAGTGATTTACACTGACTTACCTCCTATCTTGCATTGTTTCTAAGTTATGGCCGATAATTTTCACTATCGACATGGGAGTGCCTCACTTTAATGCCCTCGCTGGGGGTGATCCCCTGCAAATATCCAGATAAACTTGATAAACTTTACCTCTCCAGTAACTAGAAGGCTTGTCCTACCCGATGCTGAAAATTGCACGATTGTATCTTCATTCTTCTGGACAAAATACCAGAATCTGACGAACAGACAGACATTAGACAGACAGCCCGTAGCTATTAGAGCACTGTAAAAAGCTGTTTATTGTATCATATCTAGGAATGGGCAGACTTTTTGTTTGAAGGGCCACACATAAATCTTTAATATGGTTTGAGAGCGGGACTTTCAACTTGCATGATTTTCGCCATAATTCTGCAGTGCCGTCAAATAATCGTGTGTTTAATAATATTAATATCTAAATTATTATTTAGTATAATTCAGTATTCAGAAGTCAGCCAGTCTGAGCCAAAGTAAGCATCATAAAGTTCCATTCACAAGTAGTTTGCTGTATGTTCAAGAAGTTAAAATGCTTTGACAGGCTGTGTGTGGTTTGTGGGCTGTAGATTTCTCATCCCTGTCGTTTGCAGTGAAGTGTACATTATTCAGTACATGTTGCATTGCAGAAGAGCAGTTTGCAAGGGTCGATGCTCGATATTCCGAGGACACACAACTACTTAGATTCGGTGCAGTTGAAGACAGAATTCTTTCATTTCAGCGACAGCTAGAAGAACGGTCACGAGCAGAGCTGAACATGGCTGTATGTATTATCGATTAGTGATATTTTCTTATGTGCTTGTTAATTATTTGGTTGATTAACTGCCTTTTGTACAAATTACTGCCATGACCATATTTTATGCCCAATGCGTATTATTATACATAGAAAAATGTTGGATCTTTTTTTGGCATTTTGTTGTTTAATTGTGTGATTCCATTACACAGATATCAGATGAGTGCTAACACTGTGTAAAAGAGAGATTATGCATGTGTATATGCATGCTTGTGACAGATTGCTAGGTTCAGAGAAACTGAGCTGGCTCAGTTACGAGTAACAGAGCGTGAACACTATCGACAGGAAGTTGACAAAGCAAGAAGAGAGGTATGCTTGTTTGTGGGTAGGATAAACGTAAAGGTAGTTCCACCGAGGCAGGAACTGTTCTATGCTGTATTGTGTACTGAAGTTGTGCACAATCATAAGCACACTTAGATGAGCACTTTTGAGCAGTTCTTGCATTTCTGTGGATTTGGTTTTGTCTCACTGAGACCATTTCATTATGTCTAGATTCGTGTTCATCTGTGTATATTTTGCGTTCTTTTTTCATACCGCATATTTGTTGTGTTACTATAACACGTTGTGTTGGACCTGGTTTATTGAAGCCTAATCCTTAGGACCTATCTTCCTACAGTGCTTCGACACTGTTGGTCGGGTCAAAAAACCCGTTCCCGATATGACTTATAGTGTGTTTGGTGGGTCGTTAAACCTCCACTGAGGCCAAAGCTGATCACAATCGTAAGCCATTCAGCTCCCAGACAGTGTTAATCACAAACCTAGCTGCCATTTGCTGCTGTTATTATTAGCATCCCACCCATAGGCCAACGCCAAATTACACTGCTCATTTTCAGGTATGTTTGTGAAGAACTTGAATGTGACATCATATGTGTGTGAGTGCAGTGGAAGTTGAACCCATGGTGATTTGAGTCCAGTATCCTAACCATTTTGCCATTGTCCCATATTTCAAGTTGATCTTTAGAGCATGAGTGTGGTTTATACTGTACTGGTTAATAAATGTGCTGATGTTAAGTGAAAGGAGTGCCATTTAGCAATCATCCAGTTAAAACTACCATTTGAGGAAAAAATTGTAATGTACAATTTTTGCACTAGCTTTATCAAACTTCTCTCTATTCTGACAATTTTTGTTGTGCATATACGTCAATAAATTTTCTGTCACCTGTTATTTCATATTCTTTATAAGATCAAAAACGGAGTACCAGCTTAAGGTTCAACAGTACAGCATGCAGTGCACACACACACACCCATCAAGCTGCTTCATGGTGAGATACCGGACTATCTTAGCATGGTAGCACCCATCCTGTAGCTATCTAACATTCCAAACTTTAGTCCTTTTGATTACAGAATCTTTGCAGTGCTACATGAGCAGGTCTGTCCGTAGCATGTGCGAGATGATGAGTTGAGGTGACAGCTGACTGCAATGTGAGTGACCTGTAAAATTATCCACCAGCCAGTTGTAGACAGCATCCAGAATATCCAGCTGTGCAAACTTACTGCAAATGGTTTTGATGTCATTTAGTTCCAAACTTATTGGAGTGTATGTGTACCCATAAATATTTCATTATAAATAGGTTTCACAAAGTTATTGCAAAAATAAAATGGTGCAGTTTTTTTGCCTTACAGTGTTGTTAATAGCAGGCCTACATTGAATGGTCTTGCTGATGCCGAACCAACAGTGTTAAAGCATCGAAAGAAGTCCACGATAACAAAACTTAGATCAGTTGATGCAGTATACTAATGGTCAGCTATCAGGCTAATGCAGATTATAGACCATTTTTACAGTGAGCACGTTATATGTCTTGTATACAGCTTCAATCATTTATCTGTAACAGTAAATGGCTCTGAATGGCCTTTATCTGTTGATTTGCTGTGAAGAAATCACTCACTTACTGTGAGCTATACACCACAGTAACATTAATCTAAAAAATCTCCTTAACGTTCATTAATGGGAGTAACATTCACTATCGGCAGGTCGTGTATTGAACTCCTCCAAGCTGTTTCGCTGACAGCAACTCTTAGTGTGCCATGTCGACAATTCCGTTTTTTTTAAATCTCCATCTACTTTTAGCTCCTTAATGCTGAACCTCATCAGGAAGAGTGTATATTCTGTGCAGAATCTCATTCTGTTGTTACCAAAGGTTTTCTTGAACATTTTTAGAGTGTTTGGCATAAACTGTGGTGCAAAACAACAGGCTGGTTAGATGCAAACTGAGAGTAGTGCTAAAATGAGTAATATAATGCAGAGGTTGGTAAGCTTCCACCGACAGCCATATGGTGTATCCTTACAGTCTCTGATGGACTACTGCATTCAACCAAAAATGAAATAAAAGTTATTTTTGCATAAGAAGTAATATGCTCCATTTTATGTTGTCGAAAAATAGCCACAAGATCTCGTTACGGTCTTGTTGAGCATTTATTTTCTCTGTATAAATAAGTAAGTAATCATTATTAAAGAATGCCTGGAACCATACAGATTGATGGATAAGTGGACTTCACAGGCTGTAGTTAGCCCACACCTTATCTGATTATTGTAATAACAGTTGATGTAATAGTGTTAGTACTAGTAGTAATGAGGGTGATGGTGATAATGATGATAGCATCTGTGTAGCACCATATGCAGAGCTTCACTGTTGATAACGTGTTTAGATGGCAGAAACATACCAGGCCAAGTTTGAGGCATTGGTTGAGCGAGAACGCCGAGCCACAGAACAGCTACAGCGGCAACAGGAAGTAAGTGCTGTTTTTTTAAAAAGCGGCTTTAGTTTGTCACAGAAATTGTTCTATGTACATGTACCTGTGGTTGTTGCAGTGTGTTGTGAGTGGTTTAACAGGATTAACCATCTCAATTGGCAGTAGCTTCAGTGCTGTTGTGGTGAATGTTCGAGTCTGAAGTTAAACGTCTGTGAGGCTATGTTGTATTTTGTAGTTTTTATTGGGAGTAATTTTTATTTAGTGTATTGCCTTGTAATTGCATCATTACGTGATAAGGTGCACCATTTGATGTATGTATTTGATTGTACTGTCATGTATTACTGTGTATAACTGTCAACAGCTAATAAATTATCAACCTGCAGTTGATTGGCTTGTGTTAGATTTCGGAAAGGGAATTATTTGCTCAACGCCAGAACATATTGGAAGAAATCGATGCACTGAAACAGCGTGATATACAACTGCGGCGTCAGCAGGAAACCGATGGCAGGTACTACACTGTTTCAGAAAAAAAGACTGAAACTTTGCATACAGCACTGACTATAAAATGCTTAATCTTGTCTGAATGTAATGAAGTTATGCTGCAACAATTACCAGTGCTTTCCTGATTATATTGGAAATTTACAAAATATTAAACTTAATTTTTCCATATTGAAAATTGACGGTCTTTGGGGTTCATTTTTTAATATCCACTTTTGTTGTATTGGCATTGTAATCTTCAGAATTAGACAGAAGCTTATTTATTATTTACTTGCTTCTAGGTAACACATTAGTTGTGGGCCTATACTTGTCATCCATATGCGTTAGTACAACATTGTTTGGTGTGCATTTTTCAGGGAGAAAAGCCTATATGAAGAAAAGGTGAAGGCTCGTGAGGAACTTGCCAGGCAGCGGGAGGAAACTGCACGTCGAATTGAAGTAGAGTGTGAACAGCGTATACACAACGAAGTTGAAAAGTACGATGAGTTGTGAAAGTTCTGGTTTGTTCTTAGTACACACCACATGCCTCATATGACTGTTATATGGCCAAAATTTTATACTTTATACTTTTATACTTTATTTTATGCTTTTAATAATTTTATATTTTTTTGTGCATAATACTGTGTGTAATGAATTTTTTCAGATTCAAACTGGAAGAGAAAACAAGATACGTCGATCGTTTGACTGATGTAGAGTTCAGAGAAGCTCGGGTGAAAGGTTTGAATGATCGTCTCTTTCTTTTGTTAGCATCCGTTGTCTTTGGGAGCTTGGCAGCAGTATTTATGTGCTGTAATTCTGTACTTGACTGATGGGTTCAACCTGCAGTGCAAGTATTCCACTGTAGCAGGTACCAAACTCGTTTGTCAAGTGTTGAATATGTCATTGTCATTTTTGACACCAAACCACATTGAGTCATTTTTGACTCGTTGTGGTGTGATGGCCGAATTCTGTGCATTGAGCGGTGATGCGTGTATATTATTCAACTTTTCTGTAATGATTCTTGTCAAATTGTTATTTTTTGGTGGCATGTTGGTGTAGTGGTCGAGACTAGGGATGTCAGAATTCTGCGATCTGCGCATGCAGAATTTTGCGCAGAGTTGGCCAACGCGAGCAGAATTGGCCGTCATGTGCAGAATTAACAAAGTGGCATAGAAATTGCAAAGTTTTGCAGGTTTTGTTCAGCAATATTGCTCTTAGTTCGGCCACGGCCAGCGAAAGGCATTTTGGTGTAAAAGTAATAAAATAAAACAACACCAATAAGTAAAAAAAACATAGAAATGCACACTGCAGCACAAAACTGAGTAAAACTAAGCAATTATACTAATGTGGCAAACAGTAGTACAGCAATGCGACTGACAGTTTTAAAGTGGAAAAATCGGCTTGAAAAAGTGCGCAGAATTCACAAAAATGGTGCGCATAATTTTCAATTTTCTTTGTGCAGAATTCTGGCAACACTAGTTTTGATGTCAGACTTGTGATGTGTTGTTAAGAGGTTCTGGGTTTGACTTGACTCTCTCACTCTTGGCAAGTTGTTTACACACATGTGCATCTAGTCAGAGGGTGACGATGCTTGGTGTTGAGTAGAATGTGAAATTGTGCTTACCCACTGACTTGTTCGCTCAGTGCCTGGGAAGGTCAACATATATTTCTGGCATCACACAGTTTAGTGGTATACATACTCGGTCACTCAAGTCTCTTGGAACGGAGATAAGCACTGAATATGGTACGATTCATCCTACTTACCTTCATTATTTTTTTTCAGAGTTTGTCAAAAATTTCACGAGGCATTTTGGAACGTTTGGTATGCATTGGGACTGTATTTCTGAAAACCCTGCTCACTACAGATTCTTGTGATCTTTTCTATCGCTGTGTGTTGTGTACATCTTTCAGAGAATGAGCAGCGTTTGGAGGAGCAGCTGCAGGATGTGTCGAGTGTGAGAGTTGAGCTAAAAGACAAGAGAAATAAAGTCAATGAGCTGGAGGCAAGTTGCTGCTCACTTAGTCTGACTGGAGAGAGCTTTATTTGGGTTTTGTTTCGTTTTTAATTTTCAGTTACAAACGTCTGTGGTCGTCGCTGTGGTGAGGTTTCTGCGGAAACATTGCGATGCCGAGAGCAAGGGCAGTAAACAACGAGTTAATGCATTGTTTTGTAAACATGCTGTTAATGTCAGTGCCAGCTATTTAGAGCAAAATGTTAACATTATTGCTAACTATTTAGTGCAAAATATAATGGAAACAGATTTTTTGTGCCTGTGTAAAATGTGTATTGTTAAGGCCTACTTCAGTGTAGATTTGACATAAAATGTCTGTAAGAATAGTGACCAGATTACAGGCTGCTTTAGTTGTTCTGCTGGCCTCTTAACTTCTGACTGGGTGCCATGCGACCACTCATGTGCAGCTGTCTTTTTCTCGGGATTTGATCAGTGTATAAACTTCAGCTGCAGAAGTTGTGGTACAGATTGCTGACAACATGTTTAATGTAAGTAAGTAAGTAAGTAAATCGATTTCTAGTCGGCGCCCTTGACGTTCAGACACAGGGCGCCGCGGCCCAACCATCCAAACATAAAGAGTTTCAGTGATTGTTTAAATTGTCCAAAGGTGATGTCCGGTTGCCGAAACTGTTCAGGCAGACTGTTCCACAGCGTTGGCCCGGCGGTGGCAAAACAGTGGTCACCGAACTGGTGGCGTGATCTCTTGACCAACCATGTTCGATTGTCAGCAGACCGCAAAGGATGGCAGCCAGCGGCGGTAACCAGCGTACATTCTTCAGCTAGGTACACATGAGTAGTGCCAGCCAACGAACAATAGATGAGGGTAGATAACTTGAAATCCGCTCGTCTGCAGACTGGCAGCCAGTGCACTGCTGCTGACGTAGGGCTGGCATGGTGTGCTCGCACTGCCTGACTCCGGTGATGAGATGTGCCGCGGCATTCTGAACTGACTGCAGGCGGCTCACGGCTGAAACCTGTGTAAAGTGTGTATGTAGGTGTAGTTGAATGTAGTCGTCTTTGTGTGTATGCAGTCGGAGTTGATTAACACACGGCATGACCTTCTCGCTGCTCAGAAGCAGGTTGATTCACTGACAGAGAAAACATGTGAGGTTTGTCACTTCTGATGTTTGAATATACACGATTGTATTTAGATTATGGGAAACACAGAGGGTTTCTGTCTTACTGATCTGTTTTTTTTTGGTGATTGTCATGAGTTAGTTGTAGTTCTGTGCAGATCTTCACAGAAATCTTTGGACATAGCACTCACAAAATATTTCGTGTCATTACAAAGTGACGAGTATTTTACGAATTTCAGTTGCCAAACAATGAATTTGATCGAAACTCTTCGGACATAACTTAAGATTGCCATTTAACTAAGGACCATTTACTATTTTTAAAGTAGCTCTGAAAACCACACTCCGATTGATTTTGTGGCATGAAAACGGCACTGACAGCATGCACACATAGTGCATCATTCTATGCATTTTAATCGCCAGATATTCGTCTGATGAATCTCTCTGATAATTAACAGTAAGGGTAGTATCATACTCGATATGAGAGTTGTGGCCAGAATCGACCCGTCTTGAGGCATTCATCCTGTGTGCGACTAGTCAGTAGTCGTAAAGCCAGTGGTAAGCTGCCATTATTTTCTGCCAGACTCACAAGTGCCTTCCAAGCTGGATTACATCACTGCCAGTAGCAAATTACTCTGCTTGGTGACAGAGGCACATGTCTGTGAGCAACTTGGTCAGAGTTCTGCCATAAAGTGGAAAACCGAGCAACTCCTCTCGGAGTTATAATTAGCAAAATCACTAGAAAAGAATTAGTTATAAAATTAAGAAACATAGAATTACTAAGTTCTTCTGTGTCATTTTCTTTCACTTCAAGGCACTTTCCAGCATTCCCTATATATGTTATAAAATGGGAAAACCTAGTAAGTGCAAATTTGCATTAAACTCAGTTTTCACTATTTTGGCACTTGCTAGGTTTTCCTTAGCATGGTAGAGTTTTTACACGAAGGTTGAACCCATAACGTGTTGATTGTGAGTTGCCTTAATCTTTACAGTTACATCTGGATAGTATCGTATACAAACACTAAATTTAACTATGATGGTTTTTCAGAAGTGTTATGTAATCAGCATTCATTGATCGTTAGTTTTGTCTACTAAAAGATCATAAATCATTATCATTTGTAATAAAAACCAACTCTGTAAAATTTCAGGCTGAATGGGCGTGATGCTCTGTTGCAGATGGTTGACTATCAGGCGTTAAAGGAAGATAACTCTGTGTTGCGCCGCGAATTAGACGGCATGAAGACGTTAGTGTGAAATGTTTGGTCTCCTGTGCTTTGCAGAAGTAGGATTGTTCTTGGCTTATGATCTGTGCTTGTTTGCAACAAATAAGAAATAAACTACACTCATAAGTGAATCATGCATGATTTTGTTTATGATAGATCAACTTTACTGGAATCTTATTCTCATATCTATTAGTATCTATAGGCGGCCAGCTAGGATGGCCAAGGCTTTTATAGCAGCCTTCCACATTGTAATTGTCACATTTGTATTTGTATTTGTTGGTACATGTATTGTGGAAAATAAAGTCCTCTTATTACAGAAATTCTTTATAATGAAATGTCAGTCACCGACAATTGGAATGCAGTGGTGCGTGTGGAAGAAACGGCAAGTTTTGCAAAACTGTGTGCCATTTTACCAGGACTGCTAGCATGTTGGCCTACTGGTTAAAGATGTAAGCTAGCCAGTTGGCTGATGTGGGTCTGGGATGTAGGAGTTTTACTTTTAGCAGCTTATAGTACCAATGTGTGAATGTGGTCCATAGTGGTAGACCTTGCTGTATGGGTCTTGGTGAAATGAAAGTTCTGTTCAGCAGTCAATTTCCCTGCAGTGGACAACATCTGAACTGTGATGATTGTCTGGACGATAAGATCGTTGGAATCGTTCTGTGCTGTATTGTGTACTGCAGTTGTGCACATTCACATTTACATGAACAGTTTATACAAGTAAAGTAGGGCCTGTTGGTTTAGGTTTTTGACCACCTGTGGAGCACGGCATGATATATAATGTTGGTCCCGTCTGTCACTCTGTATGTATGTATGTCTGTCAGATGACAACTTTCGAAAGCCTTGATGTAAGAAGTTTACTTTCGCTTATCTGGTACATCTCCAAGGAATTTGGGTCACGTTCATATATGAAGGTCGTCAGGTCAAGGTCAAGGTTACGGGAGCAAAAAAACATAGAAAATCCCCATTCCCGCAATGTAAAACTTTCTTTGGCAGTAACTGCTTCTATAACACGTGGAGCCATGAACTTTGCATTCAGCATGGGGTTTTTGGATATGGTAGATCGAATGGTGCGACTGCCATCTTTGTCATGTGACCGGAAGTGACCACACATAATTAAATACATGCATTCGCAGGTGGTCGGCCTTAGATTAGATGGCAATCTTGTTGTTTGTGTTTTTGCATGTTTTTTTCAACTAGGGTCAGTTTGTTATGGGGTTATTTTTGCGTGTATTTTTTCTTGGTGGTCGTGTACTTTGTTTTCAACACAGTACAACTGATTGTTTGGAAATATACGTCTCTGAAATGACCTGTATTGTGTTGTGCATGATATTAAACTCTGTCGACTAAAACTAACCGTGTTCAGCAGATTAATTTTGCCATCAATGTCTACATTTCAAGCATTTGTTCATTGTAGACGAGTGACTGAGCTGATGCGTGACAATCTAGTTGAAAGACAAAGTATGTATATCTAACTGTGTGCATTTTGTGGCCATTTAATTGTTCAGAAGTGCAAAGAAATGTTTTTCACTAGCATGCATTATTATCATGAAAAAAGAGGCCGTTATCTCCAATGTGGTTTATTCTGTTGAGAATGCGTGTCATACCTGAGCGCCTTAGAGGTGTGTTCATGACGAGGCACTATACAAATCCAGGTTTACCTTACCTTACCATATTCAGTAACTACTAATATGGATACTTCTTGCTGTCATTAGCAGTAAAAGTTTAATACTGTCTCAGACAATAATTTTCAGGAATAAATAAATACCGTGCAGTTATTATGCTTACGTTTGTTTTCTTGAATTGATATTCACTTTTTATAAATTAACACATGCACAGAACAGGAAGAGCTGTTACGTGAGATGGGCCAGCAGGCAGCCAAGCCGACACCAGAAGTTGGTCTGCTTCGGCAGCAGATCAACCAGCTGCACAGTCGACATCGCACTGAGATGGCACTGCTAAAACATGAGAAGATTCAGCTGCAGCAGCGACTACAAGCTGAGGTATTTGACTGTATAATGTAGACTGCAGATGTCTGGTTATGTGGTTTAGCATGTGTACTGTTTATTGTAAGCACCTGTGAATTGCTTCGATGCATATTCACACTCTTCGTTTGGTATGTCACCAAGCAGTACAATTTGGTACCATTCAAAATGCTGGCTATTAGATGCCTCCATCAGTCACCTCTTTCGCCTCCTGCCAGATGGCTCTGGAAACATCAGTGCAGACGTTCGAGGAACAAATGGCTGGACGAGTTGCAATGACTTCAGTCGAAGAATGAAACTCCCGGTTTGTTGTGGTCACAGCAAGCATGCAGTCTCAAGACGGTCTCGACATGCTATTTTGGAATGTCTCGGTCTCGAGAAAATCTGGTAAGGCCTCAGTCTCATCTCAAACTGAAAACCGGAGGTCTCGGTCTCGGGCCTCAACATCTCGTTTCACAAGCTCATTTTCAACGACAGAAGTTCAGTGAAGTTATACCACTAATAGGCTAAGTGTAGACCTATACAGCACTGCATGTCATTCTCTGTTTTTACCTTCATCAACTTGTTAAATTCACGTATTATCAAGCATTTATATTAAGCCTGTTTAGTACATACTTATGAATTAGTCTAGATGATGTCGCTGTTCACGCAACAATGTGAATATAAAAGAAAGTGAAACATCATATAGTTTAGTTCAAGTTATAGCAACTGTAGAGTGGACACAACTTTGAATATCGTGCCTACAACTTGCAACGAAGTCAGTAGCAGCAGCCGTATAGTCACAGGATCGCAAATGACTGCAACATCTAAACTCTTTGACTTCATGTCTGATACTACGGTGCATAATGCTGGAGACGTAGCATAGAGACTGAAAATCATGGTGTTTCGAGGGATTTTCAGCGTTTCCTGGACAGCGCTGCGATCGAACTGGATGTATGATTAGTTTAGTGATTTAATCTGCGATCTCAGCCTATTGCGCTACAGTTGTTTTATGCGCCAGGCAGTTCTACAAGCAACTGTTCAGTCAAGCTGGCCTCATTATGAGTTCGACCAAATCACGAATGTCAAGAAATCAGCTAGCTTAGCTGGTAATCTATTCCTGAAGTGCAGTAGGCATCTTCTTTAGGTTGACAAGTAGCATTATATTGAGCTGACAGTTTAAGTTGAACTTTGCTAAGAATATACTTCTTAATACTGAAATGATCTCGCGCACTTATGTCCCACTGCAGTATACAGCCTGCTCACAGTTATGGCGCTGTTCACGTCAATGACAGTTGTCCTATTTGATTGCTGAAAATGTGATGAGTGAATTCCTGATAATGCCAAGAACTTTTGTGATGTTTGTTCCAGTTGTAAAGAATAAGTGCGTGAATTGAACTGGTCATCATCATGGTAGCTTTGTAAAACATTGGGCCTACAGTTTACTTGTATGTTATAAGGTCTTGGTCCTGAATGTCTCAGTTTTGGCCTTGGACCCAAAATCAAAGGTCTCTCGGTCTTGACAAAATTTTGGAAGGTCTCGGACTTAGAATCAAAAGTCGCAGTCTCGGGCAGCAATGTCTCATTTACATCCCTCGGTCACAGTGTGGGAGTGATACTGATGTCTCTCTGGTGGCAGTCTCTTTAACTGATGTCCTTTTTTTCTCTTTGTTTTGTAGTTGCAGTTGTTATTGTGAAATGTTTGTATGATTTAAGTAAATTTTTATAAATTACAAACAAAATCATTCCTTTTGAGACTGAGTCCGTCTTATGTAACTTGTTCATATTCAACTCGTAGGCGCATGTCGAGCATGCTGTCAGTGTTGTGTTGCATTGACGTGATACTCAGCAATTGTTGCGTTGTATATGTTGAAGCAAACTATTATGTGTAAATGTGTTGAATGTGAGTTTTGAAACAACACTGCATTGAATCACGTGAATGTGAACAGATTGAACGTAACAAGGAGCTGGCAATGAAGTGTGAGGAACAGACGTGGCAGCAGAAGCAGATTGGTCTTGAAGCTTCTGATCTTCGTGAGCGGCTTCTTGATTCACATTATGGTATGCGTTTGATGACTTTGTTGATTGGCAAGTGTGGTGTTTTTAGTGCTGCAACTGTTTCGTCGTTATTTTCATTGTTGTTTTCTGTTCATTTTGTACAAAAAAATTTTTGTATATGTGAGTCTTTTTTGTGTCAATTATGACAGTAGAATAACAAAAACATACATAAGCTAGAACAGTGAGGGTATTGCTGAAAGCGTCATGGCTGTATGCAAATATTCACTGTTAGCGTGCTTAATTATGTGGTAGCTAGCTGTCAAGTAAACAATGTCATTATTGGTCTAAAAATATTTAAATCAGTTAGTTTGCTAGTAAATCTTTGTTTCTTTAACTCAGTTGTGTTATTCAGGCATTTTGTACTGGATATTTTTTGTTGTATTTAGCCTTGTTTGGACAAAACTATCAGCGTCATGGTGGTCTACTGAATGGGTAAGAATTCTTATTTGTCTTGTTTATCACTTTTTGTAAAATGTCTGATACGACTGAAAGTGCTGCCACACTAGGCTCCAACTTGAAAGTAGCTGTGTTACATTACGTTAATGGGATGTGCATATTTTTCTGCTGCTTCTGTAAATGCAGTTTTTCACGTAGTGTAATAACCTATTGTCATCATGTCATCAGCAAGCTTGTGTGTTTCGTGAACTGCATAATACAAACTTTTTGTTCACTGGCACAGTGTTGCCAGCATTTGCTCTTGAGCTTAGCTGGCTGAGCTAATAGTATAGCCAGTCAAAAGCTGTGTGTCTGTTTGTCCATCTCTCTGTCTGTGTTAACCAGGATATGTAACAGATTATAAGTGCCACACATAGAGACTTGTAATCGTGTATTGTGATCTGGTAATTCCCAACCCACCCCCACCCCCACCCCCAGGCATTCACTGGGACCTTCTGCATCAGTTGTTTCCCCCTGACAATTCTGCCTGGGCATTTTCTCCCAGTCATTTTGCCTCCATCACTCCACGCAAGCATTTCTCTCCCCTGGACAATTGTCGCTCCCAGTCTGCTTCCATTCCAGCTGAGCAATACAGCCCACGCACTGTTTGTTCATGTACACTCATCTGAGTTGGTGTATTAGTTGTTTTAGCACGTTCTGTATTTTGTGATGTGTTGCTGTAGCGCAGCATTTAGCATTTCATCTCTTAGAGAAAAAGCATGTTTCATAAAATATAGTATTAAGTATCTGTAATACTGTTACTATTTGTGTTAGGTCTGATTATTTGTACGACTACGATGGCGACATTCAGCCGCGCAGTGGGGAAGTTGATAGTGGCCATGAAGCTGGCGGTGATCAGCGGTAAGAGCGTTTCACGTGAACATAGTATCATTTTCATTGTTATTGCTTGACCACACCCCAGAAAAGTTACTGCTGTCAAGTGTGTGTTTTTCTTCTGGCATACTGTTTACCATTGTTCGCCGAGTTCTGTGCTGTACTTCTTCAACGAAGTTGAGTAAGCGTCAGGAAGACTGTCCGCTCTGTAAATTTGACTGCTTCAACTCTCTTCAGAGATTGCTATGGATATCTTTATGGATCACTGGCTAATCCAGGTTAACTTGAAAAGTAGTCATTGAATTGTGTGCTTGTGTGTGGTTTGCTGACATTACAGAGTGAATGTCCAGGCCATTCAGCGGTGTAATGCATGACAGCTGTGCTTGCTAGTAATTATTATAATCATTTCACTGCTAACTTGCTGTGTCTTGTGCACTGCATAGAGCATCTGCAGCTCCAGTTGGCAGAGCTGGAACACCGGATGATTTCAGTTACTCATCAGATGTCGTGCAGGACACCAAGAACCGACTTCGGCAGTTGGAATCAGAAGCCGAGGTGACACCATTTTCCTATTTTTATACACATCACCGTGACAGTGGTATCACCTGTATTCATTTCATTTGCCTGTGGAAATTCTGTCTTGTTAACTTTGACCTCGTTTCACACATACACATGCCAGTTTATCGTCTTCAGTCTTTTCTGTCACTGCTCTAATCTTCCATCACTCAGTCACTCTTCCACTTTAGACTAGAAACTCACCAGTTCCACAGATCATTCCCCACACACCAGACTGACTTAACACTTGGTCTTTTTTCAGTTGTTTTTGCCCATTACCTTTTTTGTTAGACAATCCTAGCTGCTGATCAGCTTTTAAATGCACATTAAATACCTGCATAAATTTTGCATGTGCGCCACTAAATTTGACTTTTCTCTCACTTCATTTGTGAGTTACAAGCTCAGATGATATTCCTATGGCAACAATAAACTAGTTGACCTTTTAACCTTGACCATCTGCTGTAAAGTGTTTTTCACTTATCACTGTCTCTGTATGCTCCTCACTGTTATCACGGTTACTCACTGTGTGTGTGAGCGTGCAGAATTTGGAGAAAAATTACCGAGATTTTCAGTTTCGTGTCACACACCTCGATCCTGTCATAGAACCGGAGACTTATCAACAGTCAAGGCTTGCTGCACAGATGCAGAAAGAGCCAACATTCAGTCTTGGTAGTTGCTTCTGTTGTTAATTCTAACTAACTGTTTTAATAGGTGTTTGAAACTTATCACCATTAGTATTTACTCTAGTGGGCTGGTATTTCGGTAGCATGATTATTATCGACGTACAATGTTATTAAGGGTGTAACAGAGGCCTAGGAAGCCTTGTTCTTGTCTAATTTGTTGTCCTTTAATTTCTGTGAAAAAGTTCCATACTTTTAGACAAAAATTGTAAAATATTGTGCAGTATCTATCAATCTGTAAAACTTGCATAACCAATATCTCACTGTATTTACCTCTTCATTGTTGGCCATTGGCACCTTTGAGTAATAGCCATAGCCACCAACTTCCAGTCCTGACTAGGCCTTTAGATTCAGCAAAACCAATGATTGTTTTAACCTAAGCATATTGCATTTGGACACCTTTAGCTGAATGCTGTACTGATAGATTTTTTGTTACAGCATGTAACATTGTAGATATTCTTTACGTGAAATATAGTACGTGAGAAACTCTATTGGAATACGTTCATTATTGTAGACAGTGGAGGGAGATCAGGACAGATTCCCACCACCTTTGAACTTCCACTCTTGTGGAAGGATTGTAATGTGCACATTTTTATTATTACCGGTATTATTACTATTCTTGATGTTGTTGTTACTTGTGCATAAGATGCAGTTGTAGCATTGTTAATTAATGTCATCAGATTGGTTGGTTGTCGATATGAAACTGTTCAGATCGCACAAGTCGTATTGATGTTCAAAGTACACAACAGCCTGAGAAGGTTAGAATGACATCAACATCAAAGCCAAGAATGGTTGAGCATGATTCCGCCAATCACCCATCACTTGTACCATTGCAGTCAGAACTGATTGCGGGGCGATCACGCGCTGCATCAGGTATTGTGTGCTCCGTGGCTAGTATTTGTAAGGGCATTTTTGGTACTCAGTCCATATCTTTCATATATTTTTGTACGGTATTTATATTTCATCTTCTGTAAAATGAATCATCGTTCTGTTGAGTCACCTGTAACCCTGCATCTGAACGTGCACCTGAATTCATGCTTTTAAAAAATAAATTTCTGTCGAGTTTCTAATAAAAAATCAACATCTTTTGCAATTAAAACATTTTACGTTTCCATATTTTGTCTGTTTACAACAATTTCTCAACTGCTTAACTGGATTTTTTCTAGATCTGTTGCGGAGACGTGGACAGTTGAATAGGCACAAGCAGTAATTTTATATGTTCAAAATGGTGACCACTTTGAAATTAGCAAAATTAGTAATACTATTACTGGTATTATTTATTCATATGTGTTTGTTTGTTTGTAACCATCATCATCATCATCATTGAATTTCTAGTGCGCCTATTACATTAAGAACATAGGTGCATTACAGTGTCATAGAATCTTTGGGCTAAAAACTAGCAGGTGGAAATGCTGTTTAAAAAGTATGATAATAAACAAATATGACCGGAATGCTTTAGTACACTCGACTTGTTAAAAAATAGATGACAGCGGCATACTAAAAAAGCCATAGTAATTCAGTGAGCAATTAGACAGTAACATCTTTAATCGTTACTTAAACATGGGCAGTGAAGTCAATGTACTGACGTCTGGCACCAGTGCCATAGGTACAATTACCATTGGTGACAATGAGTGTATCTAAGAACTGGATATTGTCCTCAACTGTGATGTTGCTGATGTGAATACACCACCGTTTTAATCGGGGGGAAATGCTGTGTTGATGCGCACCAGTCCCGAGTCAGAGCTCTTTGCACCAGATATACTCGGGCACCAAATCGGTGGAATCAAAGTCTCTCGGTACAGGCCACCTATT
>Ga0049105_1000049_pt1 | contig 21864 bp, 19 predicted proteins | sample WorMetvaBAHAMAS1_FD_61260 | JGI IMG/M metagenome (GOLD analysis project Ga0049105, IMG submission 61260) | Worm MetaG Olavius vacuus BAHAMAS.1 | ecosystem: Host-associated > Annelida > Digestive system > Unclassified | place: Germany: Marburg | collected 2013-04-09
AAACATGCAACGAGAGGCCACCAAACATGCTCAGAAAACGCTAAAATGATTTTCCGCCGGGGCTCCGCCCCGGACCCCGCTGGGGGAGCTCACGACGCTCCCCCAGACCCCCTCGTCGGCTGGGGAGGGGGATACCCCCTCCCCATTCCCGACGCCTCCGGCGTCTCGATCCTCGGCGCCTTCGGCGCCTCGAATTTGGTCCCCCACTTTTCAGATCAAAGTTACGCCACTGGGTTTTAGCTCCAACAGTAACATGTCTAGCTTCCCACCCACACAAGGATTGTTTCATATTGTGCAGGCGACCTCCGTCAATACTTTAAAGAACAGACTGGAGGACTTCGGGCCGCGCCACATGGTCCGTGAGTGTCGGCCAACATTTTGGCGACTGACATTGTCGGTCGACATTATATTGTCGGCTAATAACAAGGAACAAGAACAACTGACAGCCGACATCAGGCAAAAGTAGGCCTATGGCATGGCTTGTCGGCCGGCAATGTTGACAGACGGCATCCCTGCACTTGTCGACAAAAATAACGTCAATTATAACGACTGATGATGGACGACAGTGTAGGTCGCGTATCGGCATCCCTGCCACACGGTCCGTCATTGTCACCGTGTGTCGCGGCACACCTTACTGAAGGATGGACGATTAAAAAAACTCCGGCTTACGCCTACATAAGCCCATCAACCAAAAGTAACAAGAAACAAAGCCTTACACGGAGATAAATTTCAAGGCAATTTCTTATCAAGTGCCTTGGCCTTAAACGGTAGCAGCCCTCAGTTATCTTGTTCTGATTTTTCTTTCGACAGAGTACGTTGATTTTGGCAACCAACATTTCCTCCTTTTCCTTCCCGCCCCAATCCAGACGAACGTTGCTGCAACACAACTCATCGTCGAAAGTGAAAGACAAAGAGGACCGGCGATGAACTGTGTTGCAGCAATTCACCGCCGGTCTTCTCTGTGTTCTTAGCTTTCCTCCACGCGACATAATGCCAAAGTTCGGTATGTCGTCAATCCGCCTCAGTAGACTGCAGCTATGCCCATCCTGAGCTCTTCGCAGAGCTCGTTTTCAACTAGTTGATGTCCGCGCAACACTGCACAGTTGCAAGGTGACGATCGCGTGTAATACTGCGATGTCAAGTTCAAAGAATCATACGCTGTATGAAAATCTTCCTACGAAGAAAAAACCTTCGCTTGTTCCGCCACTTCGTCATTGATCTAACTAGGCCTACGTTTTGTAATGTCTTCAGCTCCAGACCGAAGGTGGCCAGAGGACGCAGCTCCAAAGTTGAAGTTGAGTAAGGTTTAACGTACCGCCAAACACATTGTAGGTCATCTCAGGGACGGGTTTTTGCGGGCCAATGACCCAACCATCAGCAGCTCCAAAGTCCTAACAGGTAGGCCTACTGATTTCAGATCTGCAACGCATTACCTTTCCGTCATGAAATGTTTCAGATGTTACCATTTGTTTACAAATTAGTCTCGAGTCCGACGACAGATACAATAGCTCGCATTTGCTGATCACTACCTACGCCTAGGTATTATATTCAGGCTCAAAGTTCCCACTCCGTTGCTTTAAAAAATTCCAGGACTTTTTCAGGAGTCCCAAAACGTTTTCCAGGACTCTGTCGTAGGCCAGCGATGTTCAAATATACAGACAAACAGCAGTTACTTACTCTAGCGTTCATCACACGTTGCAAAGAAACTTAGCAATTAGCAGCAATACTTTGTAGGCCCTACATTTATTTACACATAGTGTTCTATGCATAAAAGGCATATTAATTAATTTAATTTGAACCAAAAGAAATTCCCGGACTTTCAACTTTGATTTCCAGGACTTTCCAGGACCAAACTCACTTTCCAGTATTCCAGGTCATAAATTTTTTAGAAATGCAGGACTTTTTGCAGGAGAAGTTGGAACCTTCTGTATTTCTCGAGATACTGGCCGTGAAAAGGTTTCCAGTAGCTAAAATGAGTTTCCAGTACTAGAATGACCTTCATAGGTCGCCAAGACTACTGGCAATGACACAGTTCTACTATGTGTGTAGCTTCCCAAAATAGTCAGGTACTGGTTAGAACGGTATATTTTCATGCCCGACCTGTGTTTACGGTCTCTGCCGAAGGTGAACCCGTCAGATTTTCGCCAGAATTTTCAACAAATTTCGACGTGATGTGTTCTTTAATGGTAGAACCTGCATATCAAAGTGAAATGTAAACAGCAGCATACAACATGAAAAATCTGCATGCACATATGCTTAACAGAATGCAATGTTAAGCCAAAGGTTCACACATGTAGAGCCGGTTGCATGAACTTAAACTCAAATGTTAAGTAACACTTCACTTTTAAGTAGATCTTAAAACTCCACTGAACTCCAACCAATTCAATGCATACAAAGAAAGCATAAATTGCGTGTATGTACAGAGGTACAAAAGCGTGTTTTTATGAATTTTAATAATCAAACATTCACTTTGGGCCGTACTCGATCTGCCGATCCGAATCCGGATTCAAATCCATCCATTCAGTGTGCGAACCCGAATACACGAATCCAGTTTTGATATGGATTCAATAGCAAAACCGTAATATCGCAAACGTAAGCAAATAACAATGACGTCACTTCCGACAACACCAACGAATCCAGACTATTCATGATCTGCCAATGAATCCAAATTCGGATGCACTATGAAACTGAATCACTATATGCATGGTAGTGCAGAAATGTTGTAAGAGTCGTTCGAATAAGTATAGAAAATGGCACTTGGCACGCCTTGTAAGGGTGCACACGAATTCACATCACAATGGTCATAACAAAATTATTTTTGCTGTTTCCTACGTGTGATAGACAACTAATAGACAACTAGACCCTTACACTTACATGTGATTTCCCGTAGTGGTGTGGTAATTTCGATTTCGAACTGCTATATCCGGCTTACTTACTTACTTACTTACTGTAAGTGTTCAACTGATGTTCAGTTTTTGAAATTAATCAAGATTAGGTCAAATCGAATGTGGCCTTGGTGAATACAATCAAAACTCTGTGAACTGTATTGCAAGTGAATAAACAACCGGACAATGTTATCTTACAGTGTTACTTAATTTGGGGTATATTCATGCCACTGGGGTCCTTATATTTAAAGCATAGCAAATGTGGTTTGCAGAGCTGAGCAGAATGCTGCGACAGCAACAGCTAACGATACAACAATTACAATAAGTATGTGCAATGTGTAAAAAAACTGTCATTAAATTTCAATTTACAAATGCAAAGTTCGTATGAAAAAACAAAACAGAAATAAATACTTCAAAACCATGTGTACACATTCTGACATACCAAAGGTGTTGCTGCTGGAAAAAAGTAAATGTGTAATATTATTGGCCGACATATATGACTGATAAAAACGAAAGCAAAACATCTATAATTCTACATCAGCACAAAAATATCTGTTAGCTGACTACATTTGTTATGTTATGACACACACAACAGTTAGCAGTGGTATTCCTGTAACAGTTACCTTTTGTATGTCAAACTTCACAGCAACAGAGAATTAAAAAACGACATAATGCTAACTTGGTTATAAACATTCTACACGAAGGACGGAAACATCAGCATAGCTACGCTAACAAGCAAACTCTCACGATGAGTGAAAGACTATGATGAAAAACGATCACTCTCTTCAGCATCTCCAAGTAAGTTCAAATCACAGCAGTTTCTGAACACTGCAAACTGGACTAAAGCTCTGTGGACTAGTGATGGGAATCAAATCGAGAGACGAGCCGAACCAAACCAAACAAGCCCAACTGTTCGACCACCCAAAAACGCAACGGAAACAAATGTTCAGGCTGTACAAACCAGACCGAACCCAAACTCATTTGTAGAAACATACTCAGTGAGCGTTGTGTAAAAACACAGCAATAAACACTTGAAACACTGGCTTGAAAAAGTGAAAAACTGATGTTTCTCAAGCCGACGATGCAATGTTTTTGCTTATGTTACGTAAACAATGAACAGTCACACCAATTAGCGAGAATTAATTTGTGCTATTACTAACAATAGGTATTACATTATGGTTTGCAAAATGCATATGCATCGATGTCTGTGAACAAGTCGAATCCAAACGACAAGAGAGACTGAACCAAATCAAACTTCAATCTTCAGTATTGGGTTCAATCCTCATCTATACTGTCCACCTGCAATATGGTGCGTATGCATGTCTTACAGTAAAAACACAGTGAAAGTGAGCACACAATGTTAAGACTGAACAATGTATGATGTATTCTGAGCACATACTAAATGTGATGTAATGCAAGAAAACTTATGGCCAGTGCAGCAGCGGCTTGTTTACAAAGCAGCACTCATCATATATATAAAATCCGAACCACATCGACTCCATCATACTTCAGCGATCTGCCAGCCGTTCACATCCCTGCTGCACCAAGTCGCTGTTCGTCTACACGTCCACTGTTCACCGTTCCTTACGTCACATCCGACTTCACCAGACGATCCTTCTGCTTTGTCTCACCAACTGTATGGAATTCTCTGGCTAGTGATATACATTCTAGTCCATCGCAAGCAACTTTCAAGTCAAGACTAAAAATACATCTGTTTAACATTGCCTTTAACCATCGACCTGAACTGTGATGTTGCATAACGTCCTCCATGCCTCAGTATCTGTGAAACTGGCACCTGGCGCATTACAAATTGAATTATTATTATTATTAGTACTATTATAATGTAAATGCAAGGCGCTCAAAAAGCAACAGTCCCTACGCACCGCTAAAACATACAAACCGAGTACAGAAAACTTAGGGCAATATAACTGTTTCAATTTTTAAGAAGATAACTGTCATACAAGTGTAGGGTGTTAAGTCATGAAACCAGAAGGTTAAAGTCTGCAGTGCTGTTAATGTGGAGATGACTCGTGACCAACAGCACTTTCAATCTCTCAAATAACAGATGACTGAAATAAGCTAGTGGCAACACGCTGAAATATGTGGCCAACCATCACCAGCTCTAACACACAACGGGACCTGCAGTGCAGCTAGCAGACTGCCTCAACCAGCCACACACGACCTTCATTACACAGTTCCACTACACAGCTCACAACGAGCAAACTACTACTTATTTCCCATCCCACTGAGGGTAGGAGGCTGAGCTGGCCTCTGCATGCACCTTCACATCATCCTTTACGTAACCACCATGCCACTGCTCTGACTTGACGACCAAAAACGTTAGTTACATTACGGTTGTCTCCACACTCACATCAATATTACGGTTATGTTTTCTTCTTTTTAGCAGCTGCAGCAGGTGGTGTAAATATACTGCACACGTCGCAATTTCACAGCAACATTACGACCGCAAGACAGTTAAGCATTTGCCAAGAACTGTAATGGACACAATCAACAGCTCTCACAAACTGACTCGGGGTACTATCAAGGCATTTCTTTTCAAGGACTTACGGACCAGAAAAATGAAAAAATATAGGACTATCAAGGACCCTTGAAAACTCTGAATAAACAGCAATGGCAACCAGACCGATGGCGGTGTTGGTGGATGAGAGAGCAATTTGACGAATCAGGTACTGACTGATTCAGCTTGCTGTCAAACAAGTGCCGTTAAACAAATGCTGTTACTGTTGTTCTTGAAATATTCCACATTTCTGTTTTTTTTCAAAGGTATATGCACCATATGCGTAGTGTGAAAAAAGCTGACAAACAGCAGTGACATAGCTACAATGACTAATATTATGCAAAAAAGCTGATGAAGTTAAATAAGCATCAGAGAAATAATAGCTACAGCACATATGTCATTCTCATACCAATGTAATAATGATGTACAAAAGTAATAAAGACTAGAATATTGAAAACCTGGAAAATCTAGTGAAAAGTGCCAATTTTCCAGTCCTTACAAACTCGTGCCAGACAAATGCCATTCCACTGATATTCTATCTACCTAAAGAATGGTGTGCTGTTTCTAAACAATGAGGGAAACAATGTCTGCATATTCAACAACACGTTATATTGCCAGCTAACACAGGTTAAGTGATTAGAGCTCACTACCGATACACAATTTAAGAACGAAAAAATTCCGCACTAAACACAATGTGAGCTACTTGGCATCAACAAAAAGCGGGCAATCGTGGTAACGTCACAGTCATATGCCCTAAAGCCTTTATCATACCGACGCTCTAGAACAAGTCTGTCCATCACTCTAACTTCTGGTCTACCAAGTCGACAGGACCAGCCTTTCCCTGTTGTTTCGGATCATCGGGAAACTGAACGGAGAGTGGTACGAAGCCAAGAAGAAGGATGTGGCGCTGGTAGGCGCGTGAAGCACGGAACAGTGAGTCGGTGCCATGGAGGCGATCCAGCACTCCGAGCATGCCAAAGTTATTGATAAATCTACATGCACAAAACACTAACAACATTAACAACAACAATAACAACACAATAATTAGAATAATGACAATATACATACTAAGTCACCTATGTGTCAACTATCTAGAGACTCAGATTAGCTCAGCCCCACACACTTCTATTAGTATGGAACTATCTATACCTTTTGCATGACCAAATTTACTTCTGATGATGGAAATTATTAGGGACCAATGTTTCACGGCCCACAGAATTTTGAGCCAAGCTGTGGAATCTGGCGTTTTGCCGCAGAAATGAACCAAGCCAGAGAGCTTAGTCTTTTCGGTGGAATACTGCGGAAACTGTCCAATTTCTGGAAATACACTTCAAAACAAATGTTTTATTTAGCAGTTTAGCACCAGCAACTTGCCTAAAAATAATCAGTAGTTCACTAGTCAAGTTTTTGTTCATGTCATTCGGCTGTGTATATATTAACCCGTGTCAGCTCTAGTTAAGTGTAAGTTTACCACATTTTGTTCAGTCGGTCACTAAATAACTACTTGTCAACACTTCACAGTAAACGCTAACAAATAGTAACAACATATTAGGACATTTTAAACGACTGAGTTGAGCTTCTTTCAGTTGGCTGTCTACCGCAGAATTAACACCGATCTGCTGTGGTTAACAGTCGATTTAACGAAATGCCATGCAGCATTCACATAATTTTCTGAGGAAAACTATGCTCCTTAGAAATTAAGTGGCTCGGCCTACTGGACAGCCTATGACTAAGTCACCATTACGCCTACTGCCTAGAGACTGCTATCAGACTGCCCCTATCAAGTACGAGACTACAAAAGGTAAAGACAGGCTTCTATACAACCGAACTTACTTCTGGTGATGGAAATCGTGAGCCTCTGGTGATGGCAGGAAGGGAAAGTGGTATCCGCAATGGGAGATGGTAGTGGAGACGAGAGCAAGAATGAAGAACAGCAGAGCGGTAGCAAAGTGTGAGCCCATCATCAGCGGTCCCAAAACCGGCGGCAGCATGTTACTGAAGATGTGCTCAATCGGATGTGCATAGATCGATGTGACGCCGACCGGCGCCGTCCACTCGTGATGCATCTTGTGAACGCGACGGTACAGGTACGGAATGTGTAGCAGACTGGTGGCCACACAACAAATGCAAACGTGTTAATGACGAGAAGTCTTGTGTCAATTTATAGAACAATATGCCTCCAGTGTGACTATTCTAGGTAAGTAAGTAAGATGATTTCTAAACGGCGCTCTTAACTAAAATGTCACAGAGTGCTGTGGTGCCCGAACAGGTATGTCTTCAGCAACTATTTGAACTCATGTACTGTATCATGTAGCGCCCATGTACTGTAGTACTACTGCAGTACTACTGCCGATCAACGAAGGTAACCTACATCAGGCCCGGTTAGTACTGGGATGGGTGATCGTGTCCGGGTTCAATTCCCGGTGCGGAACATTTATCTCGGTATGTGACCACCACCCACCCAGGTCGACTCAGCCTGAGTACCAGCCTTGCAGCTGGGGAGTAAAGAAGAGTATGGTTCGTGTGTGGTTGGCAGGTAAAACTGTGTGATCCTACTGTTACACATGGGCCGTATATGAGCGCTTTAGAGACAAAGGGCTTATAATAAAGAGCTATATGAATTCATCTGTTTACTTACTTACTTACTGTACTACAGATATTATAGTTAATATTCACTTAATCGACTTGACTTATGTCTTCTCACTCCCAATTCAGCATATTTACCTTTACCTTACTTTTACTAGCCACAGAACACTTGTCTCCATATAGTTCTGTCTTGTGCTACACAGTACCGTACCACTCCATCTTCTTCCAGCTGTACCTGAAGCTCAGTATCCGCATTTCTTTCTCCAGATCTGTTTTCCAGGTATTGCTTGGCCGTCCTCTTCTTCCACAGCCTTGCAATGCATACTCTAATGCTTCCTTGCAATGTTGCCATCATTTCTTCTTAACATGTGTTCGACCCATTTTTACATTTTCTTCTCCTTAGTTGCTGTAGATGTATCTTTACTATCATAATTAGCAACAGTCCTAATAATAATAATTCTACTTCTATCTCTTGACCAGCAGCATTATCACATCATCTTCTTACGTAGTTTTTGACACGCTATACAAAGTCTATCAACATTCGTTAGTTTCAGCTGTTTTATGCAATTTTACATAGATCTCTGTATCAACACGTCGCATTTGTTACTTCTAATCATGATTTATTATCATTATCATTATTACTACAACAGATATTATCAGAGCGTAGTAAAGTAAAAAAAACTTTGGCAGCACAAAAACAATGGAAAAAATAAATAACAAAATCCTACGACAAAAAAAAATAGTCTGTCGACCCAACCTAGTGAATGTCTTAACAGTAACATCTTGTGGCTAGGGAGTAAAGACAGCTATGGTTCATGTGTAAGTGGCAGGTAAAACTGTGTGATCTCATTGTTACACACAAGCCATATGAGCACTTCAGAGATAGGCATTATAAAGTGCTATATAAATTCACCTTCCTTGACAGACACATACTGTGGCTTTTTTTCATATTTTCTTCATGTTCTCATGGCAAAACAAAACTGTGTGACTAGTTACCGGTGACTGTAGTAGAACATGATCTCCTCAACGAGAGTGAATACAACAAGCTCAAAGACGACCCAGTGAAACGTCGGCAGTTCTCGGCCGAAGCTACAGCCGCGCCATTTCATCACAATGAAAGACATGTACATGAACGGAATGCCAATGACTGTCTGATTGATGGCCACCATCACCACGGCATGTCTCAGCTTTCTACCATCAACCTACAAAGACACCATTCCACTAGGCTGACAGCTGACATCATACTTAATACTAGCATGTTCTAGCAATTTACAATAACGCAAGTAGTCTCAACACACTAGAGCAAGTTCAGAAGCTAACAAGTGAGCCTCTATGCCACACCATTGAAACCGGCCTTACCGGAAAATGCCATGGTGGTACCGTATCAAAGTTACCATGGTATTTTGGATTACCGTGGTAAATTACCGCCCCAAAATACCACTCGGACAAAGGACGGATGGCCGTAAGTCAACGGGGTATCCCATCCCTCCGTGGGAAAAGTGCATATGTCTTCGCTATGACTTTGACCTGTGACCTCTGACCTTGAAAACCTTTTCAGCAACTCCTACTGACATGATACATATTTGTGGCAGGTTTCATTGGAATCCCTCCACTAAGTACAGAGATATCGTGGCATATGAAATAGATGTAAACAGATGGACAACAGACGGAGGAACAATGGATGGATGGCCAGCTGGCCGTACGACCAGGAAACATAATGCCCTCACCACCTATTGTTAGTGGCAGAGACTGAGACACATAAAAAGAGGGATTTAACTTGACAGTATTTTACATTCATTGTACAGTAACTGATCTTGTACACAAAGGGAGAAAGCCAACATTGTTAAACACCTGAAAGTATATCATATACCTTTACACTAATTCACTCGTTACAGCTGTTTCACAACCTTAATAATACCACTCCCACCAGTCACATTTACATAGCATTACAAGGTTGTAGCCAGCATCACAGCATCAAACTCTGAAGTCAAACATCTTTTCACTTTTACATTGTAAATCACCAACAGCAAAATTCACATTTCTACAACAGTTTAGGCATGTCAAGTGGATGGACAGCTCCAGATCACGAGTAAAAATCATTAGCAACATTAGTGTCAAGTATAAAAAGACATGGAAGACAGAGGAAAAGATAGATTGATAATATTGAAGAGGATCCAGAGCAAAGAGGAAGTGATTTGTGACAGGTTCTGGTAATTGTCAATGACAAGGAATAATATTGGGCAATCTGTGGGCAAAGAGTGGTGGGTTAAAAAAAAGAAAAGACATTTCTACAGGAGGTAAAGGTCATGATTTCACAGGTGTGATGGCAGCTGACCAGAAAAACGATACTTACCGGCTGATTCTTGCCTTCCTGGATCTTGTATCGCAGCAGATACTGTGGCCGACCGGTGACATCGAGAATCATCAACAGCGCGTTGAAGAACCAGAAGATTGAGCAGCTAATGACGACTGTCGCTGTACAAGCACAAACACACAACCACTGCACGCACACGTCAAACAATAACAGCCATGGATCACACCGACTAACAATAACAATACCGATACTAATATTCACTCAAACGTTTGGTGCTGTTTTCACAACAAAATCATTGTGAGAGTTCATCTGAATAGAGAACAGTGCCACGCGGCTGATGACTCGACGGTCGAGGCAACTGTCTTGAGCCACAAGTCTGCCAGCAGTTTGCTACCATCTACACTCACCATCACCACTTATTATTATTACTGTCCTAAAGCTGATACTCGTTATAATGTCCCACAGAAGGTAGAAAGAAGAGTCAATCCAGGCACTGTAGTGGGATGTGCAGCCTATGCCCAAGGCTGTATACCACACCAGACTTTCACAATGAATACGTAACTGTCCATGGTGCAAACTGATCCTATTATGTCATGCATCGCAGTCCGGCATGTTACCACAAGAGCACTGTTTCCAGAAGATGTTTGAAAACTACCATCGCACTCTAAAGCAGCCATTTTAAACCTTCTTCTGTGTGTGGATCATGTAACAAATTGTGACTCATAATGTCTGGAAACTGTGGGTGTCGAAGCAAACAATGATGTGTCATATACTGCTGTCTTACATCACTCATTCACTTTCATTTAGTGAATTATGACTACGGCTTTTTCTCGCCGGGACCGTTGCCATTCCAGAAAAATTAAGCCCGGGGCGGCTCGAGTATAGTTGGGCCTGGCCCGTCTAAAGTCTACCTTAAATACTATCTTACATCAGGGTGTAGTCCTCGAAGAAAGTGTGGAAATGCCTAAAACTGAAACTCATCATAAAAATTTCGAAATAATTAACACATATACAAAGTGCAGATATCGGAACATTTAGAAAAAGCCACGTCATTTAACTTGGATTTAAGCAAACTTCTACCAGGATGCACAATGCATGCCTTCCCTACAAATGTAAATAACATCATCCTCCTGCATCACCATCCCAATACACTCTGGTTTTCATTTGGCCCCTTAATTATAATTATAATTCTACTTTTAGGATGTAATAATTTACAATTCTCATGAAGTATAACCAAATAACCAATGCAACTAAATTACATGCTGACCCAGTCAAAAGAAAACGTCATGATTCAAGAACCACAGTAATTGAGTATAGGTACGTGTAACATTAAAGAAATAGTCAAGGTATTAAGCAAAAGTTATACACTTATAGCATATATTACTTACTCCTAATTACTTGTTTTATATGCAAATTTCGGGTATAATTTCGCTTGCAGCCAGACCCGGCCCAGCGAACCCAGCCTGCGGGCTGCCTGGCCCATGCAGACCTCTAATAGCTCTTTAATGCATACTGCAAAGCAGAGCTGCAATTTGGATCTGATCATTAGTATTTAATAGAGTTTGCCGATGTCTATGTGCGAATCAGCCGAACTCTAGTATTTAGTCAATTAATAATCAAACTAATTTAACTGTAAACATTGGAAAAAATGACAAACATAAACTTCTGATTTGATGTATTCATAATTGCGAACTAGTACGTTCTTTAATCCAACAACTGTATGTACTAAACTGAAAAATTATGATTATGATCATGACAATGAAGACGAAAAATTACAATCTGAAATAACAAAATCAATGAACATAATGCAAACTATGTTGGCAGTATTTACCCTTGGTAAATACGAATCTGTCAATTCAACGAAACATACCCCACAAGGCTAAAGACATCTCATCGCCACCAAACAGATCGTAAACGTATTCCCAGTTGCTCTGCCAGTAGTCACCAGAAGCGCCCCAGAAACGTTGTAAATGCCTACAATAAACAACTTTGTCAACGAACTGAAGTTACTAATCTTGGTGCATTGACATTATAACAGTGACAAGCATTATGTAAATCATTTACAGTCAGTCCAACAGCAACACAGTCCATAATTCTGCACTATCAGCAGCTGATGTAATCTTCAACGTATGCAAGAAAAGTATGTGAATTTCCCCACAAACATAACACACAACACAAACAAACACGAACATGTGGAATTCTATAACTGAAGACATACCATGTGATGGTGTTTCTGGCTGCCACAAACACCGTCAGGGCCGTGCCAACAACGAACACGGTTATCCGCACAGAGTCCCATAATTTCCTAACGTTCTCAATAAGTCCCGTCTTCAGCTTTGGTTCAGCAACATCTTCCACAGTCTCGGCAGCTGCATCGCTCTTCGCACCTGTCGGCGATTCCTGCGGAGAAAATGCTGATATCATTTTCTACACCAAATCACAACAGAATAAAATCTTACAATATTGCTCACGACAGACATGATAGTAAGACACAACTAAAAATGTCAACAAAGTTGTATAAATCACTTTTAATGTGCAAGAGTGTATGGCATAAACTGTTATTTAATATAACTACGACTGACAAACTCAGTAATGCGATTGGCGATTAACAGTTACATACGGATCTGCGGATATGGCATACGGCGTGTGCGTGGCAAAGTGCGGATTTTATCCGCAGCAACATCCGCATTTTACCAGTGGCCTATCGCCCCCACGCCTCCTCCTTTGAAGGGCAAGCGCCACACCACAGCGCATGGGGAAAAGGAAGACGGTAATAAGGAAGTGAGACGGGAGGGAACTGGGAAGGGATCACTCGCAAATGACACTCTGAAACTTGGCTGCCCTGCTTCTATGACAGGCAGCGCTAGCAGTTTATTATCAGCTGACCGTCCAGTGTCCACATCATAATTTTTCATCTACTTGCCTATAACGGCAGGAAGACCAGTTAATTTCAAAACGAGCGTTTTGTAACTTGCGAAGTTTCATAAAATGTTAGATACAACAATGTTTAGTAACAACTAAATCAAACAATAATGTTTTTACGCTCACTCGGCCAGCAGTTCTTCAACACCGGAAGTACGTAGTGCGCACGCACCGAATGGAAAACAACTCGCTAGATAATATCTACGTGCCTTCGTCTTGGAAAGGACACACAGGTTTACAAATATCAAAAGTGCAGTTTTCGTCATAATTACATGAATAAACATCATTTTGCACATAGCAATATAATTGCTCAAAGCAATGCATGCGAATGCACCAATAGGCTTAAAAGAATTACTCAGGCCAACTACTACATCGTGGGCCTGTGGCGCAATGGATAACGCGTCTGACTACGGATCAGAAGATTCCAGGTTCGACTCCTGGCAGGCTCGAAATTTTTTTCGTATTTTATTAAAAAAGTGATTAATATACTAACATTTTGTCAAGTCACTTTTAAAACCACTGGTAAGTTGTTTTTAGTTTAGGTATTCGTACTCTTGATATATTTTGTTCTGTAGTAAGCCCGTGCCAAACCGACCTTACTGGAAAATGCCATGGTGATACCGTATCAAAGTTACCATGGTATTTTGGATTACCATGGTAAACTACCGCCCCAAAATACCACGGTAATTCCATGCTATTACGATAGTAACTAATACCATGATAACTAAGCTACCGTAAAAGCTTAACTTACAGACAGACAGACATATACATAGGCCTACAGACAAACGCCCGGCATTACATTATCACCTCGTTGGCGGACGTAACAATATACGCCACGTTTCTGTTCAGTGCCTTTTAGCTCAACTGGCTGAGCCCCATAGCCGGTCAAAGTTGTATGTCTGTGTGTTAACCAGGGTGTCATAGATCATAACTATGTACATAAAGATGTACATATCTCGTATGGGCCTAATACTAGCTGCGTGACGACCTGGACATTCTCCCGGACGTTTCCCGTCGGACATTTGTCCGCCCACCCCTGAACAATTCAAAATTATGACCGGGCAATTCGCCCCCAAACATTCCCCCTAAAACATTTTTCATTCCCAGTCAATTCCTCCAGGACATTTTCCCCTCACAATTTGCATCCCGGCCAGCTGAGCTTCACAGCTTCTTGTTTATCAATCATATCATCATAATGTCGATCAGCTGATCACCATTGACATTAGTTCCTTTAACACCATTCATCGGTCGTCTTAAGAATGGACACAATCTCATAGTCTTTCACCGGTGAGTATAAAATTGCAGAGCTAGGATGAGCTCGTCTACCTTGATGAGATTGAGGCATCACCTGGTAAGCTACCAAGTAGGCTTACCAACATGTTGCGTATAGGCCAGGTGCTGGTGTTCTTCCCTTTCGTAGTTCGGAGCCGTTCGTCTGTCAGTGGAGCATTCCATCGTTTAGGTCGTCGTTACAATATGTATGGTGGTGAGAACATTCAACTGGCTAATTTATAAATGAAGACTGTCCAGACAGCGATGAATGGTGGTTGATTTTATGTCGGCAACCGTGAACTGTGGTAGGTATCTGATTCGGCTAGGAGTCAGGTATACGTGTCACCCAGTGCGGTAACTGACGGTGTCGCCCTTTTTACTTCAAAAAGTGATGACCGTTTTAGCCATCTTCCTCGAAAGATGAGTGACGAATTTTTTAGTCATATGATCACCACTCCCAGCCTCTCCGCCTTTCCGGGTGATCGTTTGTCCAGTGTTCTGGTAAATTCAGCCGCAAAAAAATATAGACTTTAATTAGAGTGTCATGCATCCCCTGGATGGTGTCATCTGAGGCGGTCCGTCTCCTCCGCACTCCCCCCAATGACGCCACGGCTGTGTAGAACATCGGGGATCGGGCTAGAGGATGCCGACGATAAAGTGTAAAGATTTTGAATATTGAATATACCGTAATGACATACGAGCGTTTGAAAGTTGTCGATTCCTAATTTCATACGCACGAGGCAGCGCCGGGTCGCACGTAAACTTAACGTTCAGTGTTAGAATTCGTTTTTCGTGTTTGGCCAGAAAGACGAAGTCTGTTTTCTAAGTTTCAGAACAATCATAGGCCTACAATACGATCATAAAGCATACAGTCGTGAACGCATGCACGCGCAAGCTCGCATCAACCAGTAGCCATAGCAAATAGCCTAACGACACCTATACAACAGCAATAGCAATAACTAGAAAATGTGTCAATTAGCCAGGCCGCGCCCCCGCGGTCGTTCTCGGCTTTGATCACGACTTCACGAGGCCACTAAAGCATCAGCCTACCAAATTTCATAGGCCTATACGCCGATCAACTAATATTCCGGCCCTTGTTCAGGAGGCTGATTTGTAGTCACATTTAGGTGATCGAACTATATTTTGAGGAGGACTCAGGCCAGTGGCTAAAGTGAGGGGCAGGGGCTGAGTTCCCGCCTCACTTGTTAGCCCCGTACTTCATTGTTTAGCTTCTCTATGTAAAACCAGTTTACTGTGCAAAATAGTATAAAAAGAACACCAGGGGAATGCACCATTTTAATGGGCAAAATTAAAAAAAATATCTCACCTAAGGCCATCCCCCTCGTGCGCTCCGTCGCTCGATCGCCCATCACCAAATGAGCCCCCTTTTGTTGATCACTTTAAGCACTGACTTGGGCCGGCCAATCACAGGTGCTTTCTGAGTTTGTTTTAGATTTCATATAGGCCTACGTTGCTTCAATTCGAATCGCGCGCGATCGATTCAAATGATGGGGACTGGGGTAGCTAGCAGATCGAGGACAAGTTTCGGACTTTTCCACTCCATGTAAAAGTGTCCGAGTCAATATTTTCACTTCAGTCTAGAACCGAACCTCTAGTATAGGCTACTTTTGATGGGTGGCCACTGCACGGTCTCAAAGATTAGAAGTCCGGCAGAAGCACATCAGTGGCCTAACAAAATATAAACGTTTGTAAAAGATAAAATGCAGAATGCTAGCAGTCACATTTCGGGAGAGGTCGTATGTGTGGTAGGAATTGGGTTTGGGCTATTATCCGGGAAATGTTTTGAAACTATAACGCTCGTATGCGCATTTTTGGTGCAAATAACAATAAGAAAAGTAAATAACTAACATTATGAAAAGCTTGAAAAGGCAACAATCTTTTTAACACTAAGTTTCAAATATGGTCTGCAGTTTGACCTTTGGGAATTTAGGGCAGTTCTGTAGCCTATTTCAGAGCCCGCATGAACTCCCTCTAGATGCGAGTCTGAGCTAATGATATTTCGGCCGAGTAATAAGAGTACATAGGCCGAAAGACGACAGAGGAGCCATGTTCGCAATGTTATCGTGTGTCTGTCAGTTAGTGCCAGCCGCCGGTGAGCTTCTGAAACAGTTCCTCGTCGAGTGTCTGGCTCTTGTCGAGAGATCTCATCGTCACGAACACGTATCCGCCGATGAACTCGTGCACGACCTTGCAGTCGGCACTCAGGCACTGGAACGCCACCTCGCGGTCGCCGTCGTCGCCGCGCAGCTCAACCTACAAGACACCAGTGTACTCACTATACTCGTGCCAGTGCCAACTAACGAACGTTAACTGCAGAAAGCACTCAAGGCGTTCTCAAGGACTGATTTACTGCCTCCGGGAATAAGATTATGTTTTACCCGGCGTTTGTCTGCCTGTCTGTCTGTCTGTCTGTTAGTAACATTGCGTAAAAAACTACTGATCAGATCTTCATGAAAGTTTTACCAGATGTGTCTTTGGACAAGGAAGAACTGGAGCTTCACCTCGGCAGACGACAGACAACCCTTGGATATGTTATTCGGCGTTACACCCGTCAAGGTTATTGTGCCTCAGATTTGGACTTTGCCGGCATAATAGATCAAGCAGGCGAAATTGCCCCCAGACCTCCATTATCGGCAGAGATAACAAAGACGAATAAAACAAGATTGTCTTCCAATCGAAAACAGACCACGCGCGAATACAGACATGCTGTTTTGCTCCTGTGACCTTCACCTTGACCCGATGACCTTGACATACGCACTTGATCTAGAAATTCCGAAGGTACATCTGCTTACCGAAAATGAACGTTCTACGTCAAGGCATTCGAAATTTAGAGACCGAACAAACACACAGACATGCTGTTTGCTCCTGTTACATGCATGACCTTGACCTTGATCCGCTGACCTTGATATACGAATTTAACCTTGATATTTAAAAGATGTAGGCTACCTGCACGCCAAAAAGGAACTTTCTATATTAAGGATTTCAAAAGTTTAAGCATTATAAAAAGAGACAGACAGACAGACAGACACACAGACAGACAGACAGATGCGACGAAAAAACTACCACGCCGCAGTCGCAGATAGTATACAGATATTTCTGTGGCCCAAGAGCGGTTCATACAATTTGCCTTCTTCATTTGCACTTTCACGCCTTGAAATTGGGATATAATCTGCTACCTTAAGTTAACAACGCTTTTTCTAAAATCGACTAAAATAAAGCGTTGCAGCGTGGGGCCGACTCACGCGAAACTCGACAGAAGACGTAATTACGAGTCACCGTGTGTGGAAGGTCCCTATTTGCGGAGGCCACTGGGCAACTTCCAAGGTTGTCCATTACTAATGCTAGGTCCGGCCGTGAGCAGTAATGCTAGGCCTAATACTGACCTTGACTTGTTCGCTGGTCCAGTTCACTGACCATGACGTCATCATGTCGTAAGACCAGGCCTCGATGCACTGACCAGTGGTCAAGTCGAGCCGCGCCACGCGCTCTGGACCTACCGCAATCAATTCCTGTGACAAGTGCAATCACGCGCGCGTTAACTTACTGATAGGCCTACTGATTGCGATAATCGTGTTGACCGTTTGCGATCACAACTGGTCAGTATTTTCATATAACAACTATTTAAAAGTACTTCAACTACTTTACACTACGCTGTTAAGTAGTTCAACGACCGTCTAACGACCAACCACATTCGAGTAGATAAACTTCTACTATAACTACTAGAGTAGTTAAGCAATTAACTATACGTGTAGTATCGTGATAGTAGTAGGTATATACATACACACGTATTCAACGTACCTTTTTCTTGTTGCCTTTAAACATGACAATGAAATAAGCGATGCCACTGTCTGCTAGTCGCTGCCACGCTTTGATATATGTCAGTTTGGCATCCAACAACGTCATGTTCTGCACGTTGCAACGCGCCTCTAGTATTCGTTTTCTCATCTGTAATAGCAACAGCAATTTTATTCTCTTATTTATGCTTCTGTCACCAACAGACGGCGGAGGTATTATTTTCTCGGGTCGTCCGTTGTCTGTTTTGTCTATTTCGCGTATCCCTTTACTTAGTGAAGGAATTTTAATGAATCCTGCCACAAATATTCATCACGTGAGCGGGAATTGTTGAAAAGGTTTTCAAGATCAGAGGTCAGAGATCAAGGTCACGACCAGACCAATTCACCTCTAATGGCGAAGGAATACAATTTGACAGTGTGGCGTCGAAGGACACTTGTGCATTTTCGTCTTTCTGGCGATTATAGAGGCTATACGCATGCTCATTGATGTCACTTAACGATGCCCCATTACCCAGATCTAATGAACGAAATTAAAGAACTCGGTGCAGTGCAGAGAGCTGTGTCAGAATGAGTAGCGATTGACAGATGATGAAGTTGTTTTGTTTGGAATGACTGATATTTAAAGACACCAAGACGAAAGACAGACAGCGAAGAGAACTGAATAGATGACGAGACAGCCCGTTGATTAAGCTTATGCACTGGCTCTGAAGATATGAACAGATTGCGGTAAGATATATTGTAAAACACCAACGTCTGATCAATGCGGATTGTAAACACTGATGATTGATTTGAGATGACGTTCGATTGTTGCAGAAGTGCAGCTGAAGACCGTTGGTATACGTAAATGGGAAGTTCATCCCTGAGCGGTGGAGACCCACTCACCCACAGAGCGGTGCTGACCTTCGATTCTTCAGGCCTCATTAAGCAGTCATCAGCCGAAGACGATCACGACATGCAATGATGGTGCTGGTCGCGCATGTGAGTAAACAGTATTTTAATACAACAGTGTTGACACATCCATGAGATCTCATTTGCTTACAGCGTAATAGCGTATGGTCATTGGTTATGTCTTCTAGTACAAAACCTGCTTCTATCAGTTCTATGTCGATCAAAATGCACCGTAACGAACACTTCATTTCACACAAAGCAGTAACTTACATTACATTCACTGAACTGAAGCTAAACCCATATACAGTCTGCAATAAAATGTAGCTGAAAGGTTTTAGTTTTGGCATTATATGATTCATGAGCGTCGACGCACGCTTCTCTTCTAATCTTCCCAAACACTGCCTACGCCCATCTTTTCACTGTTCGACTTGGGCAACATTGCGAGGCCATCTCAGCAGCAGCTGAGCTCTTGTTCAGTTATGGTGATGACGACTTGTTTTAAAAACATCTTCTTTAAATTTCTAAATATTTAAATATTTAACATTTAACATTTAAATTTTTAAATATTTATTTCTTTTTATTTTTAAATAACGTAAATATTTAAAAATATTTTTAAAACATAATTACCGAAAACAATTGCGATTACCTGACGTCGTCCGACTTTGCGCACGCAGCTGGCCGTGGCAAAGTTCTCTGGGTCGAGGTTGGCGAAGGGCAGTTTATCAAGGTCAAGGTGACCGGAAGGCTGGCGCAGACGCAGCAGGTCCAGGATGGATTGTACCTCGCTAGCGTATGAGACGTCGGCCATCGTTCGACGCTTCGACGCCAGACGGAACGCTGCCAGCCAGTCGGCATAATGCTCTGGCTGCAGCGTGTTCAAACACAAACCGTTTTAGTGGCGGACACAGGGGAAGAGGGCGATGGCGAGCGCCCCTTTGAAATGCTAAAGATATTCTACTTTGATAACATTAATAATATATTAATCTTTATTCACCATATAATATGGTAGCACAAGCAACACACGAAAGTACAAGCAATACAGAAAAAATACGAATTCTGAGTTTCGTTTGGCTGATCGGCCAAATGTGGCGTGGTAGTGTGTTTGGTCGCATCTCTCTGTGTCTCTGTCTGCCTGTGTGTCTGTCTGTAATGCTCGTAATTGCTCATGACCAGAAAAGTTCGTTTTTTTGTACGCAGACACATCTTCATAATTGTCAGGTCAAGTCCGTATATCAAGGTCATTGGATGAAGGTCAAGGTCACAGGAGCAGAAATGCGTTCGCAGGTGGTCTGCCTTCGATTAAAAGGCAATCTCGTGTTGTAACTGCTTCAGTCCGCTTAACAAACCAGTCATTGGGATATTACCGTCTATCATACGTCACAATGATTGATGAACTTACATTGTCGAGTCTGAGGCACAGTTCAGTAGTGGTGCCTTCGTCGCGGACTATCAACTTGATGGTAAACTTCTTCTCCGACATCTTCGCCAGACCGGTCACTTCACAACCTGCAGTACGTACTATCATGGTTTCATCGCGCGCACGAAACTACGATCACCAGAAAGCACGGGGAATAGACTTTAAAGTTTAAAGTAACGAAAACGATACGACAGTGAGTGAATTATGAAGTCTGTCGCGGAACCTTTAACGTTGAGACTGAGGATCGGTTGTTGAAGATGTTCTGCATCATGAAACATGTTGAGCTGTGTGTCAGTCAACGTGAAGAAACGAATCTTGTACCGCTTCATCGCCATCTTCTTCCGCCTGTACGCATTCATTCATTCATTCATTCATTCACTCAGGCCTATTCACTCATTCACTCACGGTTTAATTTACACAGCAATAGACACAGAAAACAGACACAGAAAACTTACATAGACACAACAAAACTGCCTTCTCATCTAAGGCCGACCACCCGCGAATGCGTACATTTAGTTATACATGGTCACTTCCGGTCACATGACAAAGATGGCGGTCACAGCATTCGATCCGCCATATCCGAAAAACTCATGCTGCATGCAAACTTCACAGGTATATGTGTTATCGAAGCGGAGTTATTGTCTATCGAAGTTTTACATTGCGGGAATAGGGATTTTCGACGTTTTTTACTCCCGTAACCTTGACCTTGACCCGATGACCTTCATATACGAAATTGATCCGTATTCACTGGCGATGTACCGAATGTGCGAAAATAAACTCCTATACGTCAAGGCTTTCGAAAGTTATCGGTTGACAGACAGACAGACAGACAGACACGACCGAAATCATATACCATACCGCTTCGCGGGTGGTCAAAGATGAATCCGCATTAGTGAAAAATATCTGCACACGTATACTGAGCTTCAACTTTCACGTATACGCTATGTTTGGATTACATCGTCTGAAAGAAAGATTCAGTGTGTATGTACAAGTACAAGTAGGCCTACATGCACGTATAGGACACTCCACACAATAGATAGCGCAAAATTTTTCTGCTGTTTAAAACAATAGACTTATTAGTTGCTTACAATGAGCTTTTCACATCTACCAGCGAAATTTATATATATTCTGTGAGACCTCCTATTTCCTTATGGCCTAATGTAGCGGCTAAACTCTGATTAGATTGGTAGCGTCCTAATAGGAAAGCCTCAGGGATCTTCTCTTGATATCCCGAGCAATCTAGCGAC
>Ga0049105_1000050_pt1 | contig 21811 bp, 15 predicted proteins | sample WorMetvaBAHAMAS1_FD_61260 | JGI IMG/M metagenome (GOLD analysis project Ga0049105, IMG submission 61260) | Worm MetaG Olavius vacuus BAHAMAS.1 | ecosystem: Host-associated > Annelida > Digestive system > Unclassified | place: Germany: Marburg | collected 2013-04-09
ATCTCCAATTATCAAATTTACAGCGTTTTCATTTTAACATTGTTATTTTGAGAGTAGCAATCATAAGTAATGTTCAAAATGTCCGCCTTCAGCGTCAACACAGGCTGACAGACGACGCCTGAAGTCGTCGATGGCGTGGTTCACAACAGACTGGTTCAGTTCGCACCACAGAGTAAGGTGCGCACATGAATCGGGTGATGTGATAAATTTTATTATAGTCTCATGTAAAATTTCTTCACGATTAAAATGGTATAAAAATTATAAAAATCGTCCAAAACTAGCCAAAGTTATAGTCAAGAATAAAATGTCACGTTTTTATGGTTCACTGTGTAGTGTAAAATTACAGGAGATTGCGCTGTCCCGTGATTCGCACAAACCTTCAGCACCAGATGTAGGCTCCAAACGCGCTCGTAGCCTCTGTTAAATTGGTGAATCTGAAAGAATATACTGGATCACATCATCATATACACCGTCGCCACTTACTTGTCGATGTGTTTGTATATTCCTCAGCAACGATTGCCCATCGGTTCGAACCCATCGACTTGTCGACCATGCCGCAGCTCTCAAAATTGTCCCAGCCACACCAGTCGTAGTCTTGCAAACTATCTGTGGATTCACCAGAGCACGTACGATACGTTGAACAGCTTCACAGAAACAGGTGCGCAAATTCTATAGACCACTTAGCTCCAAATATCATGTGCACAATAGCTCCAAATATCATGTGCAAATGGTTAGGTTTCAAAAGGCGATAATATTTATTAGTTTTGACTAAGCAGCAAGCAGAAATGTAAAGAATTGATCACTATTATTATTATTAGTAGTAGTATAATTTGCAAATTATAGGTCTACGTTGTTCAAGTATAATTGAACATTACAATTATTACTACTACTGCGGACAGTGATGCAGTCTTGGCGTCAAAATAATGTAGGCTACACATTCAATTAAGGACCCACCGGTGCTGTTGCACTCATGGTTTTGTATGTCAACGTTTCGAATAACAGTGCCTTCAGACACATAGACCACCAGCTGACTGTAGCTGGTCTGTGATGCATCGACTTGGACTTCGAAAATGGTCAGCATATCAGTGGCAGCCGTTTCACCAACGACGTTGTCGGCACTGTAAACTGTCTTCGTGCTGGTGTTTGTCACAAGATCAACAGACACGTGGAAAGTCGCTGGTACTGCCATATTCAGTGTCACACACAACCAATCGTTGGTCATCGGTATCACCTTTGATACCCATTCACCCTTGTATGGATATGCACTTGCTACGTTTGAGCGTGACGAAAGTTGCAGCGAATATCCTAGCGAACACAAGTACAGTTGCAGACGCGTTATGATACAAAGTTTCAGTCAAACTGTCAATTAATCAATCAGTCAGTAAGTCAATCAATCAATCAATCAATTAATCAATCAATCAATCAATCGATCAGTAACAGAATCAGAGTTTTCGGGACGAGTCTAGGTCTCGAGACTTCTCAAGACTCAATTTGTGCGTTCTTGGTTTTGGTCTTTTTTATCTTGTTCTTGATACCACCGAGTCTCGATCCCGGTCTTAATAATAATAAAGCATTAATTTCGTAGACGCCGTAGCGTGGAGAACGATTCAAGGGCGCCCGCGTTCGATGTAAATGGAAAAGAAAAAACGGCCATTACAAAAGAAAGCTTTCAGTTGGGTGTTGAAACTCTGCACTTCAGAGAGTGAGTTAAACTTCACAGTTTGGGTCTTGGTCTTGGTGGTGTAAAGCAAAACCTTTAATATATGTATAAGATCGTATGTTAGTCAATCACTGAATAAATCTGTTTACACTATGAAATGCTTAAAAAGGTTAAAATTAACGGCATAGTAAAAAAAGGAAGGCATGGGGCCATTGCCCCATTAGCCACACATAATGAGCCATACCGGTGCTAATATGCCCATGTCGGACAACCGGACTGATTACCTAATAACATCTACACCGGTCTCGGTACAACTGACGCTTCTACTAAACCAGAATACGTCACTAGATCACCAGCCAGCGCTCATACAGGCAAATAACCAAGCTCCAGCACAACACACCCGACCTCTTACACCACAGCAACCTCGAGCTCTTACATTAATATGGGCACTGGGGCAGAGGCAGGGGCATTCCATGTACGGTAAAGGCCAAATTCCACTGGGACCAGTTCCTCGTAACTTCCTCGTAGCAAATGTTACGAGGAAGTCGCTAACTAGTTAGACTTGTTACGAGGAAGTCGGGCGTGTGGGTCGTGTCACCAGCTTGTTACGAGGAAGTTTGCGACTTTCAGACCATCTCGACATGTCAAGATGGTCTGGCGTGTCGCTAACTTCCTCGTAACCAGTCGCTAACTTGTTACGAGGAAGTTGGAGACGTCGCCAACAAGTCCGCGAGGAAGTTACGAGGAAGTTAATGACGTCACGAGAAAGTTACGAGAAACTGGTCCCAGTGGAATTTGGCCTTAATAGTGCACATTTCGTTATTTTTCGTATCGTATTTACGCAAGTTTATTTCAATACATTATAGAGATGTGCAACAAACGAACGTTATACCTTGTACAGACGTGGAGATCGTGTATGATATCTTAACAACATATGCTGCAATCTGTGAAGGTATTTCAAGCCAAACAGTTCCTTCGCTGGAGAAAAGTTCTAGTTCTTTGCTGCACTCGTAAGGAGTAACTTGAACGGAGCTGATGTTTAACTCATCTTGCAGTGCTCGAAACACCTGTGACGTAAAATAGTTTTTTTCTGTCAGAGTGGTCAATATATGGAATAGTTTGCCTAACTGGGCTGTTTCTGCTAACACCACTAACACATTTAAAGCGAGACTGGATAAATTCTGGCACAATCAAGATATTGTTTACGATTTCAGAGCACAGTTACAGGGAACCGGAAGTCGGAGTGAAGTTTTGTATGAATGATTTTACTAAATTAGTATATTGTAAAGTGTTTTTATGATGCGGGCATAGAGGCTTTAAGCCTGCGCTCGTAAACGGATCATAAACTCTCTGCCGTCTTTCGTCAGAGATAAACAGTCATTGGTGGCCTTTCGACATCAACTGAAAACAGTACTGTTCAGGACATCCTTTGGCGAGGATGCTAATACCTGAGCCACGTCACTGTCAACACGTGACTGTTTTAGTGCTTGTTAGGTGGCCCTGCAACGTTTGCGCGTGATAATGCCACTTTAAACATTAACGTTTATAATAATATAATAATAATAATAATAATAATAATAATAATAATACGTCTATAAGGATGGCGTCTTCATTCGGGCGCCAAGCTGTGAGGCAGTGCCTCGGGACGACGGCGAAACTTTACCTAAAATAATGGCGAATGATTTAATTTAACGGATCAAAAATAAGTAAACCAGTGAAAGAGTCAGCTGGGTAATTATCATTGTTTTTTAAAAGTTTTCTGCTTGTCCATTATTTTCCCTGAGTATTCCACCTTCTAAGTAAAACAAAATTAGTCCAGGTTGGCATGATTGGCATGCTATGTCGCTGAGTTGACTACGCGATGTAGCTGATACTATGTGATATCTCTTTCTTTTTTTCTTTCAAATAAACATTGAACTTCAGCATCATAGATTCAGTATTCAACGAACTGAGTTAACCTGCTGATTAACACTAGACACTATATACACAATATAACTATTAGCAGAAGTAAAAGCCACATTCCAAAAATTGTAAAACAGTGCGCAGATGTTTCAGCGTGGATGTTGCTAAATGGTAATAAATAAATAAATTTCAGTAGAAAGGTATCACTATAGCATCTTGTTATTCTCTGAATTATTCCACTTATTGTAGCTAGTACTAAGCGTTCTATATGATTATGTTGGAAACCAAGCCTCAGCCCAATGAGGGTTCTAGACACCGCAAGGTACGAGCCGTGAGCCGTGGCTTCCCGACCTTATGACGTAGTTACGCCACTGAACGTAAGTGCAATAAACATTTGACTAATTTGGACATTGACACGTATTGGTCATCAAAAAATATTAAACTGGAAAATGTGGCAACAAAAGCGATGCATTGCAACTTGAAGGACGCCCGACATCACGCCAGTCTTTCTGGGCTGTTTCTGGCCAAATTTGAAACTGCGAACCTCTGGTCAGAAACCTGACATCATCATTTTAGATTCAATGACAATGATATGGCGATCAGACGACGTTTTCAGGTGTTTTTTACTGGACCGGTAAACTATCTGCTAAATTTCTATTTCCGGTTTATTTGACCTAATGACCTTGAACATGTGTCACACGTTGCGCTGCAACTTGAACTCGGTCAACTTAATCTGTTCCTGAATCCTGACTTATAACCTTTTCACTGCTGATACGTTACGTCATGCCGTGTCCTTGACCTTCAACGTTTTAGTGCATCAGCACTACTACTAGGCCTGCTACTATCTACTACTACCAAACAATATTTAGAGCGCTTTAACCCTGTTTCGAAATGTGTACTTTTAATTGGTAATCGAAATTACAGTTACATATATGTGGATATTTTCACACTGTTAACGGACGTAAGTCGCAAATTAATTAAATAAATAAATAACTATTTTCTGCGACCGTACGTACAGAGTGGTCCAGAAAAAATGTACAAAGTTTAAAGCACCGTCATCTTGCAACTGATTGCAGCAGAATCACACGGTTTTCACCAAAATATGCAGAAATTAACACGCAGAACGGACAAATTTTGAATATCGTGATTAAATATTCATTGTTTGGTAGCTGGTAAGGAAACTACTTAAAAAGCAAAAAAGCATCAATCACCGGCGACATTTTCAAGCCTGTCATGACAGAATAAAAGTTTGCAAAAAGCGAACGTGATAAAATTAACGGAAAATATTCTAGTTAGTTTAATCTAATTAGCTACAAAAAAATAACTCTGTTATAAGAAACTTATCTAAGTATTCTTAACGTAAACAGCAGTAGAAGCAATTAAGTAGAAGAACTAATTGCCCTGTTAACAGCAAATAACAGGGCAATTAGTGGTAAACCAACCGTAATTTCCTGCCAAGAAAAATATGTTCCACACTCGAAGTCAATGTTGACGGTAACTGAGGCATTTCCGTTCGTTAGAAAGTATACGAAATTGTCTGTGATGAGTCTAGTTGGTGTAATAACTCCAAAGTTGTCTCTTCGAATGTAGACATCTGACACTTTCGCAAAACATACACAAGGCATACGGTTCGTCCAGACAGACGGCGACATCAAAGCGTTCCCATGGAGAATTTTAACGGGTTGAGTGCTTGGCTTATCTTTAAATAAGTTGCATAGCTTTCTGTAAATATTTGCTAAGAGAAAATAACTGTTGATATACGACGATCAAATGGCCTTCTGTAACGGTGGATAACTGTACTGTACCATGCTGTGCAGCGTAATAAACCAGTGGTTCTTAACATTTTCGGTTCCTGTATCCATATGAATGATTCGTGAAATCCTTATATACACCCTGTTTAAACTACGAGTTCACTAATGACCAATGGCAGTTGCATATGTCGGTAATTATCTGCTAATTATTTTTGTATTCAAATCTGCACAAATGTCCCATACTGCTTAGCAACAAAATTAGAATAAACTTTCTCCCTTTAAGTACTCGTATACTGATTGAATTTACAAGTTTCAATAAATTGCTTTATGTCATCTTTTGACATTTTTTCCGCACCTCCGGAGTTCAGACACCTATTTTTAATCCACGTATGATAAAGTAAATAATCGGTATTGCTTGTTAAAACTGCCGAACAATTCCACATTTTTCTTCCAGCTAAAGTAACTACTGTCGAACAATATATCGGAAACTATCATTTAAACCAAAACTGAAACTCCTGTAAAGTTTGCAGCATGAAAAACAATCAGATTAGTTCAGCGTACGTGATCCATCGATGAACGTTGGCATGGCTTTCGTATAGATCCACTGAGTGTATGGCGACCAGTTGATCGTTCGATCAAGACACAGGTCGTTATTGTCGCAGTCTGACAAAAGCAGTCAAAAGCAACTCATAAACACATGTAATTCAAGAAATTCAATGTCGATGGCGCTCTAAAAACTGCAGTCACTAATCGCCGCGGTTATCAGCTAAACACACAGATCTACGTCTTCCGCAACCGGCGCAACCTCAAGAGACTAAGTTCAGATTCACGTAAATGGCGAAGCAGTAGTAGTAGAAATGAATATTATTTAGGTGGCATTATCGCATTGTTGCTGCAGGAATTTGTAGCAGCCAGTACATAGTGACAGATCAGTAATGAGCGACGGGCGCGCAGATAAACCACAGTACATTGTCAGATCGCATCAGGGAACGCCGACCGAAACAGAACGGTCTTCAGTTCTCGGCGGAAGATGGAAAGAGAAGGCGCGAAGTAGGCTGTTTCAGCTACGCGGTAGAGTCACAGTGTATGATCGCTCTCCCAGACTTGTACAAGTTCGTGAACTTTACACATAGCGACGTTGGACGATCAAATGCGCCGAGTGTTTTTAACTAGTGCAGCCACAGTTGTCATATTACTGTTCAGTATATACTATTAGCAAAACGCCTATAAGTCACTCAGAGCGCTTTAACATTTTAGTTTTAATTGTCTAAAACAATGAATAAACATTTCCATAATATCGACCAGAAGCAACAAGTGTTACAGAAAATTACCGAAATAACACCGCAATTTTTTGGTCAAGCTGGCAGTGTCAGCCTAAAGAAATTTGATAATGTTATATAAACTGTGCATCTAACATTGCTTTTCAGTTTAGCTGGCTGAGCTAATAGTATAACCGGTCAAAAGCTGTCTACTGTGTGTATGTTTCTGAGCATCTGTGTTAACCAGGATGGCACAGATCATAACCGCTACACGTGTAGAGACTTGTAATCCTGCGTGTGCAGACCTACTGACGAACTCTGATAAAAAAAAACAAAATCTAGGTCAGTCTGACCTAGTTTAGGGGGTTTATAAGTCATCGTAAAAACTGCTTATGTAGCTGCAGTGCTGCCAGCTGAGCGTCACAAGCCATGGGCTGTTTGTTAGGCCGCCCGACAATAGTCGGGAAGTCTTCTGTTTTACTGGTAAAACGTTTTTACCGACTGATGTCTAATCTCCAAGATCGTCCAGCGACGCCTCATCAAAAGTGCATCACCGGCTCGGTCCTAGGTGTCGCACCAAAAATTCACACAGATATGTTGCCCATCCTAATTTCTTCCCCTGGGGCCCGATTTGCAAAAAAAACCTTAGGAAAAATCCTAAGTTTAGCGTACGTTTTTTCTAAGTTTATGTTAAGTTTATCGAAAGTTATAAAGTTAAGATTTTCACAGAATTTTAAATTTAATTCACTATTGCAATATTAAGACTAAGTTTTGTGTAAGCTCTTCCTATATATACAGACAATTTTGTGAAAAAATGTTACGTTATTTTGGAGGAATTGCATTTTTCTTATTACGTTGATCGTAAGTTTTGTGTAAGTTTATCCTAAGTCTTTCTTAAGATTTTCCTAAATCAGACCTTATCCTAAGTTTTTCCTAAGTTTGTCTTAAGATTTTTTGAAAATCGGGCCCCTGATTTTTACATGAGATCAAAAAGTGCGAAAGTTGGCCTCGATTTTCGACAGCAGTCGTAATTTGAAGCGATCTAATTTCGAAATAGAGCGATATATCAGAAATCTAAAACATGCATCGGCAACGTAGATGATTCTCTACAACGCAACAGCGACTGCGCTCGAAGACTGAGATCAACTGCTGGACGTTTTCCGCGCGTAAAATTGTATTGAACTTCATTTGCGCCTCTGTATCTTCGGACTTTATGGCGCTATACAAATGCTGTTATTATTATTATTATTATTAGTTAAAGCGGACAACCACTGCGCGATGTGAAGCGGCCTTTAAGTTGCAATGCATTGCAATTGCCACCTTTTCTAGTTTAACTTCTGGATGCTTTTATTTCGGTGTTGTGTGACAGACTAAGCTGTTTAATCGTCAGCTTTTCGATCGCGCGACAAATACCTGCGTGTAATATATAGTCTCACGACCTTTAGGACACAGCTGAAGACATTGTTGTTTATATGATACAATGTATATAGACAGCTACATTTTCTCACTGCCGGACAGCGCATTTGCAGCCTTCTTGGGGGGGGGGATCTTGCGCGTTACAAATAGCCTTAATAATAATAATAATAATATCGTATCGCACCTGATTGGGAACTGTACGTGCAAGAGACTCCGGTCAAGGCAACATCGGTCAGACCTATTTTTGACTGCGCGATATTCGTGGCGATGAAAACCAGCCGGTATGTGCCAGCCGGCAAGCAAATGGTGTGAGTGACCTCCGCGTACACGTTAGAAGAAGAGTTTGTGCCGTATGTGAAGACGGTGCCGTTGGTGACGTCGGTGCTGTTTGTACTCTCTGTAGTATTAGTATTTGTGTCCGTACTGTTTTCATACGACGAAGTCGGCCGCGGCGCAAATGTTCCAAGCTTCCAAGTTCGGTGCCCTGTGGCTGACGTCTGATACACAGCTAAGCTGAGGTCTTCGCCGTAAGCTGGATACATCATCGTGAACGTGAGCTGCTGGTCCGACTGCAGAAAAAATTCGGGTGATGTCAAGCTATTTCCACTTCGAGGGTCGACGTCACAGCTCTCAAATAGCATTGCTGCAATACAATGTCATTACATCTCTTGATCTGAGTGAAGTCGGTACCATTCCGCATATACAGCAGATCCACTGTGTGTAACCTTTTCCCATGGCAAGTGTTAAACCTAATTAATAAGCAAGCATATAATGTCTCATCTCATCTTGGCCGAACAAGTTCAGTTGAGAGGCAGTGTATTGAAACGACTAGGCCTATATGTCAGCATACAATGCTGTTTACAGGACCTGTATTATATGCTGTCACGCAGAACTTGCCATTTTGACCCTGACAGTGACCGTGGTGGCCTATGCCAGTACTCAGTACGCTTATCCGCGGAGGGATGGCCAGGCTGAGTAGCCTGCGCGGCTGGTGATATAGCAAATACTACAATGTTGTACCCATTTCAGCACTAACCCGGCTCGACGTAGAATGATACATACCTGTAGGTCATTGGTTGTCCATCGATTAGCCTCTACATTAATTAAAATTAAGCAACATTCCATATAAAATAATAGCAACATATCATTCTGACAGCTACCGATTAGTAGAATTAGTATAAGCGACGGTCAGCGTAAGTTGAACTCCACAAATTCCGCCACTGAAGAACAATATTAATTACATCACAATGGTGGCCTTTAATTCCATTCGCAAGCTGCAGTGTAAAAGTGATTTAAATCGAAAGTAGTTAGACAAATATGCCAAATATGCTAGCGCATAAACCACATAACACGGCACTGTTGTTGCTGTTTTTGCTTACCGTGAGTGGCATAAGAAAGAAGGTCGATATTCCAGCAGCTTCCCAGTGTATAGCCGCAGTCATCTTCATCCACAAAACTGCAGCTTACATTGCTTGATTCACCTGTAACGTTTCATATCGACCTTGACATTATCATGGGTGATAATGATTAGTATAATATGTGTATGTGTTGCTCACTTATGTGTAGCTATTACTTGACTTGACTCATGCCTTATCGCTCCCAGTGGAGATTGGAGCATGGGCCACAGATTGTCTTCATTCAGCTCTGTCACTCTATCTCTGCCGCTATCTTTATATGTACGCCAAATGATGGTACCATCGCAAAAATAAAATACATAAATGCACAAAATATATACAATATACAAAAGCTCTTCCTGAAGCCGGCCGTCCATATTTCTTTCATCAGATCTCAGCTTGTATTTGATCAGAGCCAATTGCTTTACCGTTGTTCAGCTGCTTGATAACTTTACTAATTTTATCAGAAGTTGTTGGTCATGATTCGATCTGTAACTCTGTCTCCGCTACAGAAATGTCCGGTCTTACTGCAGGTTGATTCGGTTGATTCGATTAATGTGTACCAATAGTTTCAAAAATAAACTCAGCTATTGCTAAGATGGCCGCAGGCCCCGCAATGTTGCGCAATTACAATTTTCGCTGTCGAGTGCGGGGTGCCTTTCTTTAACGTACTCTTTCTTAGTAATCTTTGAGAAGATCACCATATGTCATTTATTGCCGAAAGTAGATTTGTAGGCTACATTTTCGTCGCAGAAATGTAGGTCTAACTTCAACCACAGTGACATAATTGGCCTCAAATTCAAAGCTACCGAATTCGGTGAAATAACGCAAAATAACAGACCTCGGTACCAGAGGAAAACCCGCATGCGACTTCCTATGTGTCACTAATAGTCACTCGACTCCTATCTTGCACCGAGACATGGCCGATTATTGGTCCAATTTTCCCTGTAGACATGGATGCCTTTCTTTAACGCAGTGGTTGGTGTGAAACTATAAATTCAGGATTGCGAAATTTGGCCCTAAGAAATTAGAAACATCCATCTATATCGTACTGTGTGAAAAGAGTATTTCGATATCTTAAACCGTTTAGGCGGACTCACGAATGTGACAGACAGACGAACGGACAGACAGACGGACAGACTTTATGATAGCAACTTTCGCGCTTCACTGCGTTGCGCGGCCAAAAACGCATGTGGTCTACGAGTCGGCAAAGTTTCCGTTTCGTCCGATATTTTAAATACTCATTTCATTCGATTTTGTACTTTTCACTGAACATGGCGTAAACCACGAAACAGCTGTACCTCTATTGCGAGTAAATAAATTCTACGGACGTGTTATTTTAGTGTAAAAAGTATCGTGCAGATTAGAAGTTGTTTAGTTTTACGTCGCTTAACATAACTCATATCCTCATATGAGCAGCGAGTGTTAAGCTGTACATTTCTGTATAACTGTGTATGCAATTTGCCTTCAACCATACCTTTGTTAGCGGAACATGGAAGGAACTCTACGGAAGTCACAAGTGCGTGCTCATAGTCTTCATATGACACTAAGTACCGCGACGCTGTAAACTGGAGCATAATGGACGATCCCAGATCCTCGTTTGACATCCATATCGCGCTCTCGTTGGCCAGCAACGTGTGTGTCACATTTGACACACCGTCAGCCAGTAAGTCGAGTGTTAATTCTACGTCTTGGCTGGACAGCTGGTACTTGACGAGCATGCAAGTCCAGTTGAACGTGTCGGGAATCAACGGAGATTGAAGAATGCAAGTTTTGCCGACAGTGCGATCCAGGTCGCACACCATCCCGGCGTACGCTGAAAAACGGAAAACGCCAACTTGTTATTATGTTACAGCAACACAGCACAGTACATACATGTAGGTCGCAGCTTCTTCAAACAATTAAGCTATACTGCGTTAATTTTTGGCAAGTAACATTCTTGTAATGTAAGTAAACCCATACTTATAGAGCCTTTCACTGTAAAGAATGCATTTTTATACAATAACGAATAACGCCATGATGTTTTTCTAATAGGGTTATTTTTGTACATTAATTGTGTACACCTATACTGGAACAACTTAGAAACCACAGGGCCAATGAAACGTCTTATTTAGTTGTTAAAATCTGGCAATTAATGGGCAGCTGTATGACAGCGCTAGCAGTAACAAAATAGTCTCATTGCGCATCTGCAATAAGAAAGAGAGCGAAGTTCGCCATTATTCTCCTAGTTGTACCCACCATGGAAAAAGCCTTTAGATGTATTTTGAAAGAAACAGTAAAACGCGCGAGTCTCAAGTCAGTAGGCAGCCGATTCCACGCATTGAGTGCAGCAACGATCGTCTTGCTCTTTCTATGCTGGACGAGCACAAATATGACTGAGAAATGATGCCAGAGATATAGCATAAGCCTACCGTGGCTAGACTGAGATGATCTGAGTATACACATATAGTGAGCTAAAGTCTGCCACAGTCCTTGGTCTGCTTATTTAAATAAGTAAGTAAGTAAACCAATTTGTATACAGTGTACGAAAAAAACACTGTCACTCGGCGCTGCAGCTATCACTGACCAAATAGATGCGTTTTGACTGCTCGTCGAAATTGTCCAGAGTGTAATGTCCGACTCTTGCAGCTGGGTTGACAGACTGTTCCATACGCGAGGTCCAGCAGCAGCGAATGAGCGATCGCCAAGACCTGTGTTGGTTCGCTGCGCTAGGCACGTGTCGATGTCCGACTAACGCAGTCGTCGGCGTCCAATGACAGACAAAAGTTGGCAATCTTCCGCCAGGTACGCAGGCAGGGAGAGGTCGTGCAGTGATAACAAGTACTGTTGATAACATGTAAGATAAGTACAAGTATATAGTGATGACTCACTGGAGTTGTTGATTTGAGACCATTTGCTTTCCGCTTCTGACAGATCTTGATAAGCGCAAATGTCCACGTCATTGAAATTGCATGATACACTGCTGGTAGCTGAAACAATAAGAAATACATATATCGATTGAATGTGTCTTGGTGTTTTTGTTTTGTGTTTTTGTTCAAACCATTTTGTGCATTTTGTCGTTGTGCAGTTTTATCTTTGCTTATAAACCGTACTCTGAAATAAACTGATGCTGTTGATATGATGAGGCGTTCGATGAAAATAATAACAGCGATACCACAACGACTGCATACTGCAGTGCACTACGTAACAACAGGATTCGTATTTCAGAAACAATAAAACATGCAGAGCTTGTCATACGACAAACAAAAATTAAGATGTTATTGTATAGTACAGCGAAGAGGTCATTCCATAGACAAGGTGCAGCATACCGAAAAGAGCGATTAGTGATTGTCAAAGCGGACCGAGTCAATGGACGAGCAAGAGTGGCCATAGATGAAGAACGTGTGTTGTGACACGGTTGAACAGAAATCAATTTGTGGAGATATTAACTATCAAGATATTAACAGATACTAACGCGCCGGTGGACACTGTCCGGAAAGCACGGCAATGTTGCTGATGACAGCCGCTACTCCAGTTGCCGTTGTCTTCACTTGAAACACCAGTGAACAGTTCTTGTAATCGGAGACAGTGGCTGGCAGAGCCAGTTTGAGCTTGTGAGAAGTCAAGCCCAGCGGCTGCCGACTGCTGTGAAGTGGTCGCTCGTCGTAAGTTCCACTGAACGTGACACAAGCGAGTTTGATATGGAATTCAGACTGAGCGGTGTACATCAGTTCCAGACACGACTCAACGTCGAACGACGTCGGCGGGGACTGCATTGTTAGCGTGTGTTCATAACCCATCTGAACATGGCTTCCGCTCGCTTCGCCCAGGCTGATTACTAGCGACAAATCTGTCATTCACAGCAGTACACATTAGTTGCATATTCTTAGCGATAATTTTCCGTTGCAATGATACACACGCGTTATCCTACCGAACTAATATGCGACTGCATATTTTTGTTTCAAGAACGAAATAATTTACGGTCAAACTTCGCAGTAGTCATCATACCTGTGCTTGGTGCAGACTGCACTTTGAATTCCATTTTGAAGCCGCTTTCTGTGACTGCGTAGTCTGAAGTGAAGATAAGAGTTACGACCGTTGCATTCAGCGTCAGAGTCTCAGGGACGTCAGTCCCACAATACATAAATGAGCTTCCTGTATCGGTAGTTATCTGTTAACAACATCAAAAATAATATACTAATTAATAGTAAAATACATTCATTGAATCCAACAGTCAACACAGTTGGCAACTCGTCAAATCGTTAATCTGCAATCAGTAGCATCACCATCAACTTTTGTGCTCCAAACAGCTACATAATACAACATTACGGCAAAAATAATTTTAGAAAACAATATACAAGCAACACAAAACCTGATATCAATTTTTTTTTGTTTAAAACAGAGGTGGGAAGATTAACGATTAATCGCGCGATTAAACGTTAAAACATTTAATGATTAACAATTTTAAATTTCGGTTAAAGTCACATCGCTAAAACAGTGAACAACTCTTCAGCATAGCTGGATATTGACAAGAAACAACGATCATCTGTTTCTCCAGAGACAGTATTTTTTTAATTTTGCTTAAAACACTAATGAAACACGCTCACTAATTCGATCTTGTCGAGAAAGCTTTTAACTGATTAACGAAAACTAGTTTTCGTGGCCGGTTTTCGTGCTTGGTTTTTAGTTGAAGTTAACAATTAATCGTTAATTATTGTCACGTCAACTGTTAAAATTGTTTAATTTTTAACAGCCTTTAAACTAAGGGCCAAAACTAGCTAATATTTCAGTAACATGTCAAACAAATTAGTTTTGCATCAAAAAACTTTCAAAGTACTAAAACTCGCAATTTCGATTAACGATAAACACCCAGAAATTGTACCAAGACATGGTCATTATAGACGCTGTTAACAATTCCAGTAAAACAGCTGAGTAGGCAAATGAAACAAAATATCTTGCCTTCAATGAATCGTAACTACAGTCGTAATTGTATTCGACATCAAACTCAATGAACGTCAGCACAATTTTGCTGAGACTCGGAGCTATGATCTTGTACTCTTTGTACTCGTTATTGTGGTAGTTTCGCGGGTAGTTCGGCGAGTAGATTGTGCCAGTCGTTCCTTTGAAAGTTTCTTTGTTTGAGCCTGTACTTGATGATGGAACTGCACAACGGATCACATAGAATAATGCAGGCTCTATCAAGGTACAATAGAACAGTTTCAACTGTACAATTATCAAACAGTTTACTGTATCAATTGAACAACGAATATGTATTCGCAAATTGACCGACTGCAATTGCGTTACACGGAGAGTAAAAACGCAGCGTTGAATTTGAATAAGATTACAAGATGAAGTATACTAAATATTAGTTTATAGTTATTACCGTTAGTTCAGTTAATAAAGTGGAGCAACGTCTAGTAAATATCCGTGAATAGCATTCGTTCAAACATGGGCGTAAATCACGGGGGGACAAGTCCCCCCAGAATCTGGAGCGGGGGATTGTCCCCCCAGATTTTTTCATGTTGCAAAATTTTAAGCACCAGATTACTTGCATTACAATGTAGGAAAGTGTGTTTTTGCCTCTACAGCAGGACTTTTATAGTAAGTCCCGCCATGCGTCCCCCAGAGTTCCAGTCAGATCTACGGCTATGCGTTCAAAGGAAGTTTAGTCGGAGGTGCAGGCCGTAGCCTCTATGCCCAATAATAATAACTTGCGACATCTCACCGAGGCTGCTGATGCTGAACACGTACGAGAATGCGAAACTCGTCGACGTGTTTCTGACGCTGTAGCCACAGATCGTGTTGTCAAACGTGCAGTTCACCGTAGGAATTGTCTCTGTTAAAAGCAACGCGTCGCTAGTTTGTCACAACTACTTCACAAAGTCCATAGAAAATAAACTGTTTATTGTGTAACCGTTATTTTTCTCTCTCTGCAGCTGACATTTCTCTGCGTAGACAATACTTATTCCCGGCAAAACTCAGGCATAACTCACATCTATTTTACAATACACTTCGAACGATATATCGCTTTTAAACTTAGAGCATTGATACGATTGTTCAACGGCGGGGTGAAAATTAATTGTGCTGCGGCGAGATACAGCCGCGGCGGAGGTCAGGGTAATTAAATTGCCGAGCATGTGGTATAAAAGGGTGGAGTCTCTGGGTGGTGGAGACGACAATAACGGCTTGTAGTTGTAGGTTGTGATTGATGCTAATAATGACATATCCGTGCGATTATTGACATCATACAGTTGGACAACAAATCGCACAGTTTTATTTTTGCAATAACGGCGCCAGAGTTATAAGGTGAAAAAATATTGGCACACACATACTTCAATAAATTTGGAGAAAAAAATCAAAGTCAATCTCTGTTGTGTAATGACGCAGTCTCCGTTCATTCATATAATCAACATCACGTAAGCTTAAACGTCATCATTATCGTTTCAAAGATTTAAACAAAAAATCACATACAGCATGACAAATTATGGCGCAATATATAGTACAATGGTAGAATACTTTAATGTCTAGAGTGTGATCGATCGTTTAATAAGCCTACTACACTATGTCCGGATAAAAAGTGGACCCCAAAATAATTTGCTATAATTTAACAAAACCTCGTCAGATGTGGCTGAAATTTTAGACATGTGAACTCGAAAACAAATCAGCAAGAACTGGCATATTAGTTTAGAGAAATACACGACAATGTCAATTTTTATTAACATTTGAAGTACACCACCAAAATATACATTTTATAACACAGCAGCCGGCTTCATTTACGGCATAATCGATCTTCTTCAGCAAGTTATTCGAAAATGATTCAAACCAGTTTTTGTTTGGAAATTTTGACAATTTATTTCGGGGTCCACTTTTTCCGGACACAATGTAAATGACCGTCTGCTGTCAATCAGTCATCACTGCAAATGAACAAAAAATTGTAGCTCCTCGACTTCAAAACCTTTTCTGGAAATTCTTTCATTAATTCTACAGCAGAATTTTTTCTATATGTAACTGTTCTATTGAAATTTTATCTTCTCGACTTAAATAAGTAAGCAATCAATATGCGTTTTCGTCTGCTAACAGGAAAACCTAAGAAAAACAATCTTAAGCTTTTCCCTGTCTTTTATGTGGCAAAAATGTGAAACATACAGATGATAGGTAATGAAGTAGATTGAAGTACACTTGTACCAACAGTTATTGACAGAGGGCGAGATTGACAAAGTTATTGCAAAAATAATATAGAACGTACGACGGACAGGCGTGACGCGTTTATGTGACTGTAAATAAATCAATATACAGTGTGTCTCAAAAAAAACATCCCCGACATTTTTAGCCGTAACTCGAGAAAGCATTGTCGGATTTTCATAATGTTTGGCAGATGTGTTACCGATAAAGTAAGCAATCAGTAGATGCTATTGTTTCCCACCACACCTAAGTAGTGCTTCTGCACTACCTGAGAAAATGCAGTAGTTCAGAAATAGCATCATTTCACTCAAATGCTATATCACTGCTTTGCCAGTTTTAAGCAGTCACTGCTAGATTTCTTCAAACTTGATAACTCCCAACTCGTACTTATGCTATTGTATGACTCTCTAAATCTTATAATCAGTGGGGTTCACCAATCACATCTGGGCTGTTGGGGTCACAGGTCAGAAAAAGTGAAGTTGAGAGGTTTGAACAATGTTGCATGCAAGATGTGCCAGTGTGCTGTCTTACTGAAAGACAAAATTATTATCCGCAATGTGTTTGATAGCTATTAACGTTCTGTTAAGATGGTAGAACACCTCAATAATGTGTCCATTGACATGCAATTCATGCTTGATGAAGAAAAACTTCAATTCTTGACATCGTGCCCAAGCGGCCTGACACCATGGCAGATAATGGTAATTGCTAAGTGTGTGCGAAACAGGTAGCTGAATGCCTTTTCCCCGATCTTGATTCTATTCTGTTTGGTGCACACATCCTATCGTTTTATGAATGAAGAGCAGTCTAACAGTGATTACGTGATTCCGATGTGACTTGTGTGTCTATTGGCAAATCAACACGCACCATTTGCGTGAAAACATACAATTTTCGTGTTTTTAGTTTTGCAAGGTAGTGCGGAAGCAATAATTAGGTGTGGTGGGAAACAATGGCATCTACTGATTGCTTACTTTATCGGTAACATATGTGCCAAGTATTATGAAAATCCGACAATGCTTTCGCGAGTTGTAGCTAAAAACATCGGGGATGTTTTTTGAGACACAGTGTACCTACCGTGTTAATGCTCGTGTGGCACAAACACGCTATACCAACAACTACTATTTTACAACTCTCATGCGCAGCACAGCAGAGAACGCTGTACAATTAAGTCTTGACATTGACACAATTATTTCATTTATGATGTCAGTTATAATGCCCGATATAAATTAACCTTCGTATTTTTCTCGTGGTTTGCAAGGCTTTGAGTCGTCGAAGGACAGCTCGATTTCGTCCAGCGCGATGTCGGACAAAAATTGCAGTCCATGGGTGGCGACGAATGCTAGCTGATAGGTGCCTCCAGGCAGGCAAACTTCACGCTTATGCCAGCTGGTTCCATGATTTCCTCGAATCTCAAGCAGACAGTGTTCAAAAACGTGCAGCTGTGAGTATGTATACACGGTCAGTGCCGCCGTTTTATCTTCAGTGCTAATCCGCATATGAAAATAGAACGACATTTCTGTGCCTTCTGCGAAAGTTCTCATCGGAGACATTAGTGTCACCTGGTCTCCAAACTGGCCGATCATTGAACTCGCCATGATGTATGTACCTGAAATGGACGCACATATATCATAATCAGATCTGCATGACCACAGGCCAATCACGTCAAATCCTTTTTCCAACAAAAATATTTTAGAATTGATGAGGTATACGGTTAATTTTCGGGGGATGAGTTGAATTTTCTACCATAAGGACATGGTAAGAGTTCTGTATGTACGTAAATTTGTTTGTCAGGGGGGAGGCAGTGAGGGGCTATCTGAATTTTTGACTCTCACTAGGCGCTCAATTTGGAGGGAATCCAGATTTCAAAAAATTTAAAAATACATACTGATGGTTTCTACAGCGTGTCTAGAAAAACAATTCCCTGTTCATTTTACTGTAGCGTCTATGTTGACCGATTTCGACAATATTTGCCCCCCTCACTTTAACCACTGAAAAATGTGTACCAAATTTGAACATTCTATGACTTTTCGTTCTTTTCGTTCTTAAAGACAGGCACAGCACTTTAACAGATAGATGAACGGACGGTCAAAGTACGAGGCTTAATGCCATCCTGATGGGACAGAACGAAGAACGTAAGATAAAACTATCGTCAATGAATAATCGATGAAATGGAGATGTTTAAATTTGAGATAATTGACTTAATTCCGTAATTTTGCGAGAGAAACAAATAATACTGTACTGATAAACAACTATTCGAACACTCACTGTTAATTATTCAGAACTTAAATTTAATCCAAATATGCAAGTCATTGTTAGCATTTAAAAACTAACCCAAGGCATTGCCGTAAGGATCAGCATCTGGCCCGGTCAGCGGGTTTTTGTCTTTTTCAACCTTTCGCATCCAGGTCCAGGTTCCTAGTTCTGATGTCACGTAGCCACAAAGAATCAAATCCGAGAAAGTGCACTCAACACTTCGTCTAGAGTCTGCAGCGTACAACCATTAATACACAGGTATGCTAGACACAGTTATGTCACAGATTATGTAACGTAAACTACAATCACATCTACAACTACCACGTGAGCGTACATACGAGACACAGCAACGATGAGAGTTACAATCTGATGATCGCTCCTGCGCGCCACGCGCTGTGCATTCAGTTAATGTTAGCCGATTGTTGGCAAAGTTAACTGGATTTTGGGGAAATCTTCACAGTTAAAAAACTTTCTTAGTCTGGATGTAAGCAAGCAAGCAAGCAAAGTATAATGAATATAATCACTGGACATAAAGGGCTATACTATACCAGCCACTTATATATGCCCACCGCAAAGAAAAAGAAAAAAGCAAATAATACAAAGTAAATAATACAAACACAATCACACAGTCGTAAAACTACCCGAAATAAGCAGTTTTTGTACCCACGTTTAGTGTTTATCGGAGTAACACATAAATTTTCGACGTGCTTTTTTAAAGTTAGACTTAAAGTAAGAGTAAGTAAAGGGTTGAATTTACATAGCGCTTTATTATAAGCCCTTTATCTCTAAAGTGCTCAGATATGGCCTGTGTGTAACAATGGGATCCGTCTTACTATGTGCACTACGTCAGCTACCAATGCCGACCAATTCTCAGCGTGCAGGCCTACTACAGCTACTAAGCGAACTCACCACATTGTTCAGCCTCGTCGCTTCCATCGCCGCAATGATCGTAGCCATCGCAGATGGCAGTCTGTGGCAGACAGACATTGTTCTTGCACTTGAAATCTTCCGCTGATCTACACTCTACAACAGCATGCATCACATCTACAACGAGGATCAAACACGGCTCGCTCACTGCAATTACTCGAGGTAATAAAGACTTTGTATCGCGTTACGGCAGGAAATAGAGCCTGTTTGTGAAGTCCCACCACCGTCCTCTGTCCAGATACAGGTCGGTACGTTCCACATTCCGGCCTACAAGTTCCCAGAGCCCGAACCACTATCGGCCGGCGAAGCTTCGCTGTCGCAGAACCGTCTCTGTGGAACAGTCTCCGGCTGCTCTACGGAGACCGGATATGACACTGCAAACTTTCAAGCGACACCTCAAGGTCTATCGGTTCCGCATCTGATGTGTCGACGAACAGAAGGAACATCCACCGGCGCTGACAAACACCCGGCGCTGTTGTATCTTTTACGTGATTCTGGCATCGGCTACAAAACTACAGACTTACTTACTTACTTTCTTTAGTCAGTGTGCTTCCTCTGTTCTCTACGGATGTTTGAACGTTATTCATCCATTGTTTTCATGGACGACCAAAACGTCTGGTGGAGGTGAGCTTCCAATTTAAACAACTGATAAGACAGCATATTGTCAGACAGCCTCTTGACATGCCCATACAACTGCATTTCCTCCACATGTTGCAGAATTTTATTCACTATAAGTTCACCTCTAATGGTTTCATTTTGCAGCTTGTCTTTGCGTGTGACAACTACAATCAGACGAAGGACTGTCGCTTCAGCAGCTTGAAGTCTGCTTTTCGTAGCTGACGTTAAAATCCGTGATGAGGGTCGATCGCAGTATAGTTTTGTAAATAATCACTTTACATTTTCTAGGCACACGCTTATGTTTCAGCAATGGAAACAGCAAGCTGATAGCTTTGCCAGACTGATCACACTGATCAATTCTTTAGTCAACTGCTGTTTCGTTGACTAAATAAATTATATTTCCTCACATAACGGAAAGACTCTACTTGCTTCAGTTCTTTACAACTTACCACTATATGAAGCCATTCTGGTACCTTCTCGTATCTAGAGATATAACATCTGACTTTTTCTGACTTATTAGGTTTAACTTGCAGTTCATTCTTTGTCAGCATTTTGTTACACACATTTAAAGATTTTTGAAGATATGAAGATTGTGCATAGCATGTTACCAAATCAATATCATCTGCATAGGCAAAACGCAAAACCTTTTCTTCAACTGGAAGCAAATCATTCTCTGCTCCTTTCAGAACCCCGTCCGTTAGCAAAATGAAAAGCAGTGCGGAAAGAACGCTGCCCAGTTTTCACAAGCACAAACCTAGTCCAAAAGCGAATCTTACAGAACTTCTACATGTGCGATACATTCCTTGAATAGCTTTTGGTACCAAAGGCGGGATATCAATCATACTCAACCTGTCTCACTGCTTGCCATAGTACACGGTCAAAAACTTTCTTCAGGTACAAGAGCTATAAAGCTGAACATTATCCGAAACATTCAGCAAAGCCTCATCGTTTCCAAGACATCGCGGATTATTTGTCAAATGTTCGATGTCAACAAGGGGTGCCTCTCGTTAATGCACTTGTTCTGGGTAAACCGTAAATTCTGGATTCCGATATTTTGCCTGAAGAAGCTAGAGACATTGTTCTATGGTATGGTGCAAAGTATAATTTCGATACCTTGAATCGTTTAGGCGTGAATAACGAGTGTGGCTGACAAGCGAACTGACAGACGGATTTTCACAGCAAATGCCGCTCTTAATTATGATGCTAGGCTAACAATGAGGCTATATCCGACTCTACGCGATATTATGTGATAATAAGTGTGACGATTGACGTTTGTCGAGTTTTTGCTATGTTTTTAACTGTCAAGAAAAAAAAATTACAAACTGACTTTTTTCAGCCTGAATACACACGATACTTTGTGACATAAAGAGGAGTAGAAAGTAATGGAGATGTACAATAGAAAGTACTAAGCTTACCGCAGTAGCGAACGTCGCATCGTTCCAGTCGAACCATTCCGGCTTCATCTTCGGTGAC
>Ga0049105_1000051_pt1 | contig 21641 bp, 14 predicted proteins | sample WorMetvaBAHAMAS1_FD_61260 | JGI IMG/M metagenome (GOLD analysis project Ga0049105, IMG submission 61260) | Worm MetaG Olavius vacuus BAHAMAS.1 | ecosystem: Host-associated > Annelida > Digestive system > Unclassified | place: Germany: Marburg | collected 2013-04-09
TAAGCACAAAATAACATCTTTAAACATTCAGTAATATTACCAGTAATTTTGAAAATTACGTTACCGTAAATTACGGTAACGTTACCGTAATATTACGGTAATTTAAAAAGCACTTCGAACCCTAGACATAAAACAATGAAACTGTACATAAATCAGAAGACATCAGTGAAAATTAATGAAACCATTAATGAAAAATGTGATAGCATGCCTTCATTTCATCTTTCTTCAAGCTTGCATTTGTCATGCATAAATGCAGTGGCGAAGTTAGTTTTTCTTTTAATTTTTTTATTCATTAATAGACCATTCACAGAGCAAGAAATATACACATATGCAGAAAAAATTACCTCTACACGTAGTTAGGGTTGCCAACATGACGCTATTCACCTCCACAATTACACAGAAATATTATATGTACTTAAGCCTATGGTTAGATATACTGTAAAAATTATTTTCATGGTATAAACATTATTTCTAATGCAGAAAAATCATTTAAGTGAAATACAAAATAATATAAACTAATGAATATTATTTTCTTATAACAAAATGAAATATTTTGTATGTGGGTCAGTTGAAGGGAGCATCCTTAACTCTTCTCCCCATCCCTACCCGACAGAGCTCTAAATTTAACTGCTGGAACTCAGCTCTTAAAAAAGTGAGGTAGTGGGGTGCCGCTGTGCTGCACACTGCCTTACTTTGACCACTGATTAGGAATTTTAGATGTTTTATGTGAGTTAGAAACATGCTTATTTGTGCACCACTTTCAGGTATTGACGAGTGCAGAGCAGGCCAAAACAAAGCTGAATGCACACTTTGAGTGTCTGCGTCAGTGTGTCAATGAAGCACTGTCTGAAAGGCTTGCCACTCTGCTGCAGTCTGTTGATGATGTTGTCGGTGAGGCCGTCGTACCACTGGATCATTGCCAGCAAGAAATACAGCAGAGGGTCAACATTGCTGTACAGATACTAGACACCGGTCAGTGTAATACTTCACAGCTCTCTCTGATCTGCTTCCTTTCGCAAGTGCTGTAGTTGCGGTAGTATGATCCAGCCTCTGTGTGCATTGTGTACTGTGCCATGATCGTAGACTTGTGTTTAAAAAAGTGGTGTCAAACTTTTAGCAATAACTTCATCAACTGTTAAAGTTTTCTGTTTCCTTGCAACCTGATAAAAACCTGTGTGTGGGTGTGTCTTTGTGTGTGTAGGTAAGATGTTGTTGGAGACACATGAAGAAGGTGAGCTTGGCAAAGAGTCTGTCACAGAATTCAAGAACAACTTGAAACAACTCAGCATTAAAAAGTATAACACACATGATGTCCACGATATTGGAATTCTACTTCCGGTTTCGATTTTGACCTATTTATTATCATGGGCATTGGGCATGGCGTTTTGCATCAGTGTTCCAAATTTGACCAAAAGCGGTCAATGTACAGCAGAGTTCTGACATCATGTCGATCTATCAAGATGTCGGCCGGCAGCCATGTTGAATTTCATTTTCATATGGGTAATATTAGACCACCCATGAAGTGCAATTATGGGTCTCAGCTTGCTCTACAAATTTGGAGTCGATCGTATTTATAGTTTCGGCATTTTCGCATTTCGCCTTGAAATTGTCTATTTACTTCATTATTTCGACTGTGCATGCACAGAATCAGAGCTTAATTTACTTCTGATGTAGAGACCATCCACATATTTGGATTCATTGGGGGGGGGTCACTTTGCTTATTGAACATAGAACTTCCAAAGGTGTAACTTTTCGAATAAGGGGTGTTTACTGTTCGTGAAGTTGTCCATGTTAAAGCCTTTTTGAGGTGATTTTTTGATCCAGTATTTATCTGGGTCACATGACGTGTAAATAGGGGGTCACTGGTAATCCATATGTGGATTTCCCGACCCTAATTTGCCTTCTCATTATACCGGGGTACAACTTTCATGGAGCTACGATGACGATTACTGGTAGTTTACTTATGATCATCCCCATTGTTAAGGCCTTTCTTGAGCCGAAATTTTCTAAGTCCCGTCAAAACTTGGTCCATAATTTGCTTTTTTTGTGGGCAAATTGGGTTAAAATGTAAAATTTTGTTTCAGAATCACCAAAAGGCACATCCTTGCACAAAACTACGTCATTTGACGTGTTAATCGTAAAAATTGGTACAGGTGTCTTGGCTGTAGGCTGTCTAAAGAACCAGAAAACTAGTCGAGTCACTTAATGCACATTTTTGTATATTTGGGTGCAAAAAGGGGGTAATTGTGATAAAATTTTGCACAGGGGTAGCTGTTCCGACGTAATCTCCGTGCAAGTTTTGATGACAGTCGGTTCAGGGGTTTCGTACTTTTCCATTGGCTTGCATTTTTGTCCTTGAAACACTGGCTCTACCGTGCCAGCATGGGTGCACTGAAAACGTGAAACTGGAAAAGGCGGCACCAAACTGCCGGGTTGGAAAATGCAGGATCAAAACAGCGAGGGTGGAAAATGCGATACGAAAAATGCGGGAACCTTTTTTCGATAGCCAAGCATTTTTTATCAAGTGAATCGTAATCAAACATTGCAAAAAGCCTAAGCAATTCCTGTGTAGGGTCCAATTAAGTCAAATGAAATTAAATCAGATAGAGTTATCTAGAGTGGCTTGAGTACAAGACTGCTAAACCACTACTGTACACAGTGTACAGAACTAGTAACATGTGTCTGTCCGTACACGCCTTTCCCGGGTTTGCCACCCCTGCAGTTCTGGTCCTGTGTTTTCCAGTCTCGCGTTTTCCACTCCTGCAGTTCCGTGACGCCTTTTTCAGTCTTGTGTTTTCAGTTGCCCCGCCAGCATGTGATACTTGTGTGGTTGCGAGGTCAAATTCGCACAGGAGAGTAGCGTTACGAGGATGTGGGAAGTTGCGAGGTTAGCAGATTGTCACATGCTATTTTTTTGCTTCTCACAGCTTGATAAAAACTTGCGTGCGTGTGTGTGCATGTGTGTGTGTGCTAGTCTTCCTGAAGTGCCGTCTCTGTGGGACACTGCATGTGTCTGTGTTGATCTGCCTCGTGATAATGAGAACATTCATCGTCAGTTGGTGGACGCAGTGCGTGACTATGGACGTGTGTTATCACATGCTCCTGTGCAGATCACCGACGTCTCTGAGAGACCAGCAGCTCTCCTTGTACACTGGGCTGAGGTACATATTATTTATTATTTTGGACCCACACCATATTACTTATATCACTTCTACTTCGATGATAATTGGCAAACTGTGCATAGTAAGTGTTTAAGGTACTTTCGAGTTTTGAAACAGTTTAGCCGATTAGTGCTGGTCAGTTAGGGCATACATTAGTATAAATATTTACAAATTGGCCAGCATATGGCGTTTCCTGTATAGAAACCGTTTCGGCATTCGGTGTCAGTCCAGAGCAGTAGACTGTTAATTTGTCCCATCTCATAGTCAGTGAACAATAAGTTTTGGTTTAATTACTGGAACATCCTGGCGGTTTCTTTGATACACTGCCAGTTGCCAGTAGTTTGTTTCCTTCGTCTAATGTGTCTAGGTTAATTAATTCCAATAATTCGTTTAAGCGCAGTAGTGTGTCACCATCGGTGAGGAGCCTTTTTGGAAATTATCATTGAGTGAGTAGTGGAGCGGTACCGGGGTATAATTTGTCGTGAATTGATAATCAGAAATAGCTGCAGTGCAGCACATAAACACTATCATTGTAACCTAACGCTAACACAACACTAATACTAGCCCTCACAGTGAGCCGTTAGCAGACCGTACTAAACAGTACACAGCACAGACGTAGAGTTTCTTAGCGTAAGAAAATGTACATTCTAGCTTAATGATGGTAATGGTAAATGTGAATTTATTTATATAGCGCAGTTGTCACAAAGTCTCTAATGCGCTGAGCACGCTAGTAGCTAGAGAAAAGCCAGGTTTTTAGGCGCTGTCTAAAGGACTCATAGTCCTGCTGTGCACGGAGGTCATCCGGCAAGGAGTTCCAGACTATGGGGCCATGCACAGCGAATGCTCGGCAGCCAACAGTGGATAGCCAATGTCGTGGCACCACCATTATTTGCTGTGTGGCCGACCTGAGACGCTGCCAGCCAGCAACATCGGTGACTGGTGTACAACAGTCGACAAGGTACTGCGGAGCCTTTGCCGTGCCGACATCTGTGCATGATGACACCAAGCTTATGCGTCACTCGATGTTCTTGTAGCATGCATGTCAAGGCTCTAGAGTTGCTTGTCTGCTTCTTTGTAAAGTAAAAGTAAACAGATGAATTTATATAGCACTTTATTATAAGCCCTTTATCTCTAAAGCGCTCAGATATGGCCGTGTGTGTGTGTGTGTGTGTGACAATGGGATCACACAGTTTTATCTGCCACCCACATGTGAACCATACCTGCCTTTACTCTTTGCACCTACCCACGAAGGGATGGCCAGGCTGAGTTAACCCGGGTGACTGGTCACATTCCGAGACAAATGTCCCGCATCAGGAATTGAATCCGGACACGGTCACCCATCCCAGTACTAACCGGGCCCGACATAGGTCAACTGAGACCAACGCACTACTGCTACGCCAGACCACGTCATTCTTGTCATCTGATATTGCAATCCAGCTTATTCTTAACAGTCAGTACCATGTGCCACATTCACTGCTCACATGCTTCCAATGTCTCAGTCGTCTTTCTTGATGTCATGTCTTTCTGTGGCACTTACCTGCTACCCATTCATGGCTCTACTTTCACTGTCGTAAATTTCTCTCTTACGCTGAGCGTTTATCTTCTGTTGCTTCAGTTGTTCTGTGTTGTGTTCTGACAGCAGTGTTTTTTTCCACTTTTGGTTTAGTTTTTTAGTTTCAGATTTAGTGCAGAGCCGTATTTCCAGATTAGGCCTGTTTGTTCATTGGTAGTCTGATGACATGATAGTCTGCCACACATGTGTGGCAGACTATCATGTTCTTTCTTTATTCTGAGGTTGTGGGAAGTTGCGAACTTGCAAGTTTTGATATCCAACTTTCTCGCAACTGGATCCGCGCAAATCAATGCTGATATGGCCAATGATGTAGGTCCAAATACTAGCTAAATCCTCGCTCCATTGTTACCAGGGTTCGTACAGATCCTGGAAAAGTTTGGAAAATATTTTGGAAATTTTCGAGGCCTTGAAGTCTGGAAAATGATCATAGGTATGGAAAAGTATGGAAAAATCCTTGAATAGTATGGAAATAATCCTTGACAAATGTGATGCTGATCTGGACAATTGCAATTACCCATGCGTTTTTCTTATTTTCTGATTAGGAAGTTTCATCAGTTAAAGGCTACATTTGTAATGTCTTTTTATTCTCATAAATGTGTTTGAAATAATAATATTATACTAATAATACTAATAATTAGACTAATATTATATATAGTGCCCTAAGGTCGTGACTTCAGATGCGATGCCTTGGAAAGTATGGAAAAAGACATAATTTTGTCCTGGAAAAGTATAGAAAACTACAGTCACATTGCTGTATGAACTCTGAACTATGTTACTTTACAAGTCCCTGTGGGAGATGCGTCTGTAGGCGTTGTTTGGGCAGGTATTCGAATATTTGTGTGGTTGCGAGGTAAAATTCGTGTAGGAGAGTGGTGTTGTGAGGTTGTGGAAAGTTGCGAGGTGCGGTTGTTCTACTTCCTCGCTACCTGATAAATACCTGTGTGTGTGTGTGCGGCTTGTCTTGTGATCTGACAGACGTCATCATTAACTGATGAGCATCACACTCCCGAGTTTGACATGTATCGTCTGCAGTTTTGTCGTGGTAAAGTCTCGGCTCTTGACTCTGAGTCGACGACATCGTTCACAGACGTTTATGAAGGTCCCAGCACTAGTCACCTAGTGACGAACCTAGAGCACAATGTTGAGTACTCGCTGCGTGTCAGTGGCCAGTGCTACAGTGGGAGCGGTGCTGGTGTGTGTTGGAGTCCATGGAGTCTGCCAGTCACATGGGCCACCACTCTGCCTCGACGTGGTAGCTATTTCTCTCTGTGTCTGTCTGTGGTGATGATATTATATATGATGGTGATGATAATCATTATCATCTCTCATTTTATTACTGTGCTGCATACTATGCAGGGCGGTATTATCCATGACAGAAATGTCTGTCTGTCTGTCTATCTGTCAAATGCGTGAACTGTGATAAAATGAAAGAAACTTTTGCCCACATTTTTATACCATCATCCTATTTTACGACAAGAAGAATGGTTGGAGGGGACGACCTCTTGTACCTGAAATTTTGGGCCAAACAGACATTACAGCGTTTTTAGTCACTGCTTGAAACAGGTGAGCGATGTAGTGTCATCGGGCAGCAAACTGTTCCATACACGAGGACCAGCAACTCTGAAGGCACGGTCGATGACGGTGATCCAACCAGTCATTCCTATGGAGCAAGGCAAAATTTGACCCTCTGTAATTTTGTACTTCTTCAGCCGATCATTACCAAACTTAGTGCGAGTGATTGTGTCGACGATCCTTATTTGCAGGCCAATTTTTGGTTGAATTTGGTTGAATGTGGAATTCCTCACCAGTAGGTGAAATATAACTCCTCTGTGACTTTCTGTCATGTCCCTTTTTCGTCTGGAAATTTGTGCCCCTTCCCCTCCCTCCCCCCCGTGGAAGAGGGGCCAAACCCTTTTTGCCAAGCCAATTGTAAAAGAAGTTGGTACTCGAACCCATTGGTAACCCAGTAAGCGATCAGTACTTAAACATGAACATGCAAGTCGTCAATGTCGTTATCAGAAACAACGCCGGGAACACGTTCATGTACTGAGAATATTTTAATTGTGATAACTCGGCTGTGGATTGTATGATTGTGCTGAAATTTGGTACGCAAGTGTACAAAAACAGCCTTCATTGCATCATTGATTGCCGAGACATGTGTAATAATGGTGTTGATGATGGTGGTGTTTGTACTCGGCTGTGGTGTGCTGTAGCGTGGCGCAGTGAGACTGCTCGCTGTCACCTGACAGATGACAACCGCACAGTTCAACTCCGTGATGCTGCTGCTGCTGATGCTGCTGTTGACAGTGTGTTGTGTATGTCGTCATCTGCGTCAGTGCAGTGTGGTCACAGCGTCTCATTTCATCTCCATCACGCTCACAACACTGCAGCTGCTGCTGCCGTTGCTGCCGAACCTCTGTTGTTATCACAGCATGATGGAGTTGGCTTATCAGTCCGCGATAATGTTGACATCGACGCTGATGACGTGGTCTTCTACAGCTTCCACGGTAACTCACGGCACCTCGCTGATGATAATAATAAAAGAAAAGAAACTCAGAGATGTGACAAGTCACATGTTTGCCCAGACCACCCACGTTGCGCTATCCCCACCAAAGTTGTCATGCAGGGTGGGGTCCCGGACGTAGTCCACCATGCCAAGTTTCATCTAGATCAGTTCAGGGGTCCTGAGGGGTCGAAATCTGCCATTTTCCTATGCTTAGCACTATGGCTTATATAACAGGTTAGGGCTACCGCCAAGCCCGTGATGATGATGATTAATGATGGTGATGACTGATGATGATCAAATATTGAGCAGAGTCTGTGATATGCGTGTGTAGGCGGAGTGTATGCTGACAGGCAATTAAAGACAACTCGTCTGCCAACAAGTCTAGAGTCGGGCCGAGTCATAACATTTGAGACAGAACTCATTGCAGCGAACAAAGTGCGAGTGACGGTGGAAGTGTGTGAAAAGGTCATTACATTTGACTGGATGATGCCAACCAGCACAGCTGCAGCGAACGTCGGTGCAGGATACCCAGATGCCGCAGCTCCAGTCAACATGGGTGGTCTAGCGGGGCTTGGTGCGCTTGGCGGAGGCCTCGGTGCTGCTACAGCTACTGAGAAAGTGGCACTTTATTTTTTCACTCGTTTGTCACGTCCCGGTGTCTCCGTGACCGTGGAGTGACCAGTGGTGTAGTCGAGGGGAAACGCGAGGGAGCGCCATTCCCCCAAATGATATCAGGACAAGGGGGAAACAGTAGCATTGCCCTAAGCTTGCAAAGAAATGCAAAATCTGTGGTAAGTTGATTCTCAGGAAAATCATTGAAATTGTTGCCACCAGATGTATTTTAAAACTAAAATGTGCCAAATTCGATTTTGGATGGGTCTTTCCCAGACCCCGCTGAAGGAGCTTACAGTGCTCCTCCGACCCCCTAGCTGGATTTAAGGGGCCTACTTCTAAGGGAAGGGAGGAAAGGAAGGATGGGAGGGAAAGGCAAGGGAAGGGGAAGAGAACTTCCAAGCGTTCTCCCAGTTCCAAATTTGCTACTACACCACTGGGAGTGACTCATGCGTGCAGTGTGCTCTGTTGTGCTATATGGGATGTCACTAGTATATTGCTGCAGTGTTCTGAGAATGCGTTGTTTGATGGGTTGTTGCCAAATGTTGTGTTTGCATTGAGGTGATGTAATGTGGCTGCAATTGATACCGCTAGTTTCTGTAATTAGCCAGTTGCCTAATTAATTCATCGGCACTATGGCCAAGCCCTAGAATATAGTCCCCGGAGTCAATCACACGATCGACAGACTTGGCGTACCATCGACTGACTTAGTCGACTTAAATAAAACAACGCGGAGAAGATTGATCAGATTAATCGAAGTGGTATTTTCGAAGGGTACGATATTGTCAGTGTTAGACAGTGTCAGTAAACGAATGCACCCATACAGCTCAACAGAAAATAAAATTCCATATTCTAGGGGTTCGTTGGAAGTGCCGATGAATTAATTAGAGAATTGGCTAATGTTTAGAGTAGTATATTAACAGACTTGTTTGCAATTACATCACCGAGTCTTTGCGTTTGCATTGGTCACAGTTTCGTGTTGTACTTTCCTAGTTACTTACTTACTTTCTCACTTACTAAATGTTTGCTGTTGTAGTTTTAGACTTGCAGTTTGTTTGTTAGCATAGACGATCAAATGCTATGGTTTTTTTTTCTATTAACAAATTTAAATGTCTTCTGACAGGACGTCCATTTACGAGAACATCTAAATGAGAGGCATTCTGTGACGCTAGGGAAGCAGTAAAATACGTTTCCAGCCAAGGCTTCGCTTAGTTCATCAGGGAGCCCCATATACGATCACGCCCCCTAAGTTTAAATCCTGAATACGCACCTGGGGATGGTAAGTAATCAGTGGCGGCTCCAGAATTTTTCGGCTGCCAGGGCATAGCTAGGGCACCAGAATTTAGGTTGGGGCACCTGCAAAAATTATGCGTTCCTTACTTGTTTTGGCCACTTCGTACGCCGGGCAATGCCCTTTCCACTGCTGGGGCACGCGCCGCCACTGTCAGTAATGGCATTGTCAGCCTACCATTGGGTTTATGACTCGGTCACCTGCGGGCAGACTGCCGAGAGACCGGAGTCCGCTACGGTTATAAAGTATGGGATTACATTTGTCTTTTTGATCGAAACACCACGTGGCTACCAGGTGAACTGCACACGGTTAACAATGAAATTCATTTATTGGCAGCGTAGCTACGTCCGAAGATGCTTAGATCTATCTACAACGTCATGATGCGGCAGCGAAATTCAGACAATGATACAAAGTGCTTGCGATATCCACCGGCAATACGTGCAGTAGAAACAAAAATGACATGCAGTGGCGGACCCAGGCATGCGGCGGCAGGAGCGTCCCTTTTCAAATATATTTCATTCCGACCACAGGAATAACGATACATATTCACGAGTGTTAGGCATGCGCGTAAGCTAGGGCAAATTACAGTGCACTGGGGTGGTCTCCTTGGTGTGCTAGGTGATCGCCCCTTCCCGCCAGACGCGGCCGCCACTGGGATCCGGGTGTCGACTCCCGGGAAACTGAGCCCCGCCCATAATTTTCCCCTTAACTGACACAGGGCCTACTGGTGTATCCTGACGCACTTCTCAAAGAATGCCACATCTACCAAGCAGAGTACGGTTACCAGTCGGGCCAGTTATTTGGGGCACTGCGCCTCCGATAAAATTTCTGAGGGCACACCCCCGTGAGTGACCCAGGTAGTTAAGGCAGGTATGACAGATCGGCCTAATCGCCCGTCTTTGCAAGGTGCCTGGATGCGCCACTGTGGTGACGATATACAGACAGCAAATCATTAAATCAGGCACGTAGCCAGCCACCCGACTGTATTACAACCAGCTCTGAGGCTCTTATCCACGTGCGGTACTCCGAGCTCCTGCCGGTTGAGGTATCGCGAGGCATGCATAATTGCCCACATCGGCGTAGACCTCCATGAGTCCACTTTCGGGCGCCACGAAACTTCTAACACGGTTATGCTACAGAAAAGTGCAGACATCGCGAACACACGCTCATCTCCGAAATGACTTGTTATTATTTGTCGAATGACAATGTTGAACTCCGCTGAGCGAGTTTTAGTCGTCGCCATCACGGATGCACAGCACAGTCACAAAATGTAGTCTAAATTCGTTAAACCTCGAAATGACGTTTCCAATCGGTGCAATTATGAGAGGACGAGCCTACCGTCATCAACCTGGCTACGACCCTACACAGAATGATTCACGAAAAACTCGACTCGCTTGGAAACTGCAGATTAACCATGCAATATATAGCCTACTTGTGACTGCACAAAGTTGAAAGTACCCTGCAGCGTTCAACCGACTATAATTGGCACATTTTTAATAACAATATTAACCATAATAATAATAAAATGTGCAACACAGAAACCTAGGTCTTCAGTGAAATGTGCACTGCAGCACAGTATTTTTTATTCTTCAAAGTTTTGAGAAGTTGCGAGAATACACGAGGCTACGATATAAGGTTAGAGTTGAAGTAGGAAAATTCACATACGGCGTCAACGAACACAGCCTCAGTTAAACACATGTGCTTTCAATCGATACCTGCAGTTATAATTTAAGCGTATAATTAGAGTAGACCGGTGAAAAACTGCTAAAACGCTAGACTCCTAACAGTTTATATAGGATGCTGCTGCTGATGAGGGAGTGATGATCAAGAAAATTACAGAACTATACTTTTTACATGCACTCTAATCAGCCGCAGTACCTCGAAAACTGTTAGCAGGGTCTATAATATTTTAAAACTTTCTGGTCAATGTAAGTTATATTAAAATACAATTTCAAACTACCGGTACGCAAAACAGCAACATCTGAAAAAGTAACTAGTTTCCATCAGAAGTTATGTTGAATGTCGGTGAAAATATGCAGCACATTTTGATCAATTCATTATCTTATCGTAATAAAAACGCCCAGGCGCCGCCGCTGGTGAAACTGTAGCGAAGTAAATTTCAGAAACTGAGTAAACTTATCAATCAGCTGGTCCAGTCACTCAGCCCACTGTTAAAATAACTCGTCGAAATAATTAACGTTTTATTACTATTTCATGTCGGCTACCACTCGAGACATTATTCACAAATGCACGCGATGTGATTCTGTAACTCAGTACGGAAATACACGTAACATGCGACTGAAACACGATACAAAATCAGCCACACTCGGGTGAAATGATGCATAATGGTACAAACGAAGGAAGGCAAAATCATTACAGGCGTCATAGGCGTAGCCAGGGGAGGGGTGCAGGTGCACCCCCAGGGCGAGAAAAATTGGGGAGCTGAATTTATGGGGATAAGTTATAAGTGGGCGAGAGTGCACCCCCTCGGAGGGGAGGAGTCACATTTTTTATTAGGCGGAGGAGGGTGCGGGCGCGGCGTTTAATTTAGGGGGCATTTCACAGAGTGAGAAGATGACCAAAAAAGGTCGTCAGCATTTGAGGCAACAACAGAGTGCACCCCCAGCACAAATTCTGGCTACACCTACAACACGCGTATCGCGGAAATAAGCAGTGACTACAAGTGGGAAGATGTTCCGTTCATCTATTACCTACATGCAACTGCATTCTGGCTTTGGTGTTCAGCCTGCCAGTTGCCAGCATCGGCTGCTGCATGAGAATTACTGCAGTGGACGGCCAAACGGCACTGTATTTACAGCGAGGTCGAACAGACAAGACACTCGGGTGTGTTAATCACAAACTCAACCATGTCATGACGTAAGTATGTAACAATTCTGTACAATAAAGAGAAAACAAAAATGCTGCAGCGATTAGTAACACGCTATGCCAGAATAGTATTTTCAAGGATTACGGCGAATAAGCTAAACGTCTTGTAAATTTATCCACTTACGAATATAAAAAGATGTCGCGTTAACTTCATGCTTTTTAACATTATGGCGGCTCGAACGTGTCTACTTGTAAGACATTTATGTATCCAATGCCCGTTGACACTTTCCAAACTATACAAACACTACGAGCAGTTAACAGCCACTGTACACTTTTCAGAAATGTCAGTCCAAACTTATAAACTGCCAGCCTTGCTGGCGTGTCCATGCCAAATTTGGTTAGAATTTTTACCTATCTTTCGGGGATGGCACAGCACCAGGGGAATTTCTGTTACTTTTACCTGTGACAAAGCAATTTTCTATCCATTCATCAGTACATTTACTTTGTGACTTTTTAAAATACACGCTTCATTGCAAAGTAAATTTCAGTTCGCACACTTATAGGCCTACTCGTACTGTTGGCACCATTGAAATGCAGTTTGTGGTTATAAGAAAGTAAACAGACTGGCACAACAACTGGACATGACCCCCCCCCCCAAATTCTACATGTTCACCAATCACTATCATCCTCATAATAATACTAATAATTAATATTATGCGTCTATGTCTATAGCGCAAAACAAACTGTCCACAGTTGCACCACACAGGTTGAAAACAATACGTTTACCAGACATAATAAACCAATTCCCTTGAAAACAAGACAACTTCTAATTATTACCAGTGTTTGATTTGTCGGGGAGGGGAGGTGGGGGTTTGACCCCACTGGTTGAGGACGACCCCTTACTGGTGACAGTAGTGTGGTCTGGGGGACCCCCTCAGAAGGTCAAAAATCCAAATTTGTCATTAAATCGCTATAAACTAATGTCAGACATTATTCAGACCCATCCCCCAAAACTCTTTTGTAATGGTCTGTAGGCTAACTGCCTCTCTGGTACTTCTGCTGTGTTTAGCTACTTTCAAGCAGTCTCTTAATGAGTCTATGCTGTTTTCTCTATAACTATTATGCATTTGCATTATTAGGAAGTGTCTACAATCTACATCTAATTGCAGATGTCAGACTACTGTTATGGCAACGTATACCGGTACATTCCTCATGTATTCAGTCCTCCGCACACCACAGGCCTACAGTAGCCTTACAGTGCAACTTGCGTTTGCAGCTCATGTAGAATGACTTTAGGCCTATAACACATGCCTACTGTAGCTGTGAAACCGACAGGAGTTGCTACTGACCGACTGGATGGGGATAACTTTACGAGATTAATAAAAACTCGACGTTTTCATGTCTGCATCACCATCAATCGCCAAGAATACCATGATGACGTACCTTTCCCTGCATTTGATAGCAAAATGCACCAGAATGCACCTATTTGAAATAAAAAAAAATAAAAATAAAAAATTTATGGGGAGGGGGCATAGCTCCTCCCCAGTCCCCTCCCCCAGTGTGGAGGGGGACATCCCCTCCTCGCACCGCTCTCCCCTCGGTGCGTCAATTCTCGCGCCTTCGACCCCCTACTGCTTTTTTGACAAATCGAACACTGATTATTATACACTGACAACCGTTAACAAAAACCCAGATGTCTGGCACAGTCACAAAAAAAACATCAGTTATCAAAGTGTGAAATTACACTCTTCGTCCACAGCCACATTCAAACGCTGCAGAATTCTTGTAACTAATGCTGCCAGAAAACTAACGTGAAACGCGAAATTCAACCAGGTAACAAAATACACGAGCAAACGCATGAAATCATAATGGCAAAGACGTTGGCTTTGGGTCTGTTGATATACTGGCCACGAAAACGTGACAATTACTAACTATGCACAACAAAATTGATAATAACAGATATACAACGATACACTTGTTCCATATGTACATTGCCTCTTAGTTTTTAACCAGACCACCATCGCTGCTAACATAGCTATCATGCACTAAGGATATGTTCCTTGATGTCACTTCAGCTGCCCAGCTGCGGTTCCTGAAAACAGCGACTGAGCAACTACTGTTTAAGAGAATCCTGATAACAGACGGACATTTATCCACCACAAAGGGGCTTCACCGTTCAATCTGTAGAACTGCCAACATAGCTGCCACAAAGTTGGAAGATCAAACTAACTCCGATTACAGGAATGCAACACATTTTCAAGTTGTAATTAATCTCAAACGAACTCTACAGTTTTGTGGGTCGATTGGTAATGCTTGGTTTTTGGTGAAAATTAATGAGTAATTTGCTGTTAATCTTTTTTGTCAAGTTGACTGTTTTGTACTGGAAAAACAAAAAAAATCAATCTTGGCTGTCGATCTGTAATTCTGGTTTTTAATCAAAATTAACAATTAATTATTCGTAAATTTTTGTCAAATTGACTATTAAAAGTTTTAATATATTTAATAGCCCTAAGCCTACCTGTGATCCACTGAAGATGCAACAAGCTCTTACTATATACAAATGCACTTTATATACTAAATGTTCTCCGTTTCACATATGTTACTCTAAACAGAGACATCCAAGGTCAGAGAGGGTCACTGACAATACTGCCAGTCGACAGCTAATCTTCCTATTACTGCTCTGTAGAAACCACAACACTGCATTGCATTCAATCTGTGGTTTTACAGTTAGAAAAGAAGAAAACCTAACATTCATTCAGTCAATGTCACTTTCACTGCCACAATATGTGAAGTATAGACTAACAAAGATGCTAAAATTTTACACTTCACTTCACATGAAATACTATAAAAATGCAGCAGCAGTTGACACTTCCACCTTAAATTACAATTATGTGCTGACAAAAATGGATATTGGTAACAACGGTGCAACAACGTAAAATAAGTACTTACTGCAAACAAGTTCACTGCAAACACAGCAGTTATCTACCAAGATCTACAGCAAGTACAACAACATCATGATACAAGCAGTTATATAAATGCCAGAATGAATTGTGCGCTTGTAATCGGGGGCTCCTAGCGAACACCAATGAAAATACTGCAGTAAACACACGACGCAATAACAGGAAATACAGGACACACTACAGGACAGAATTATCATGGCAAATATCACTTTTCAGTTTTACAGACGACGAGACTGTCATCATCAATCGCACGATTATAAGTGACTGAAAATGCAACAGTATTAGACCAGCTTAATAAGCCAATATTTAATGAATATAAAGATATACTAGGTAACCACACGGTTTCAGAAAAATGACGGAAAAGTACAGTTAAACAGTAGCATTCAGTAACGACAGCCAGTAAAATTACACGACATTTCATGCCATCTCAGTAGTTAATTAAAAATACAGTAACTACCGGTCATAGTCACAAAACTGCAGGCTTTACAGGACAAAGGAAATACAGTACACGAAAACACACTAGGAGCCCCGTACATGTTCGACACACGAGAAGACAATGCCATAGTCAAATATATACAGCACAGTAGCAATATGAACAGCGATGCTAGTTGATGCCGCAGCAGTCTGCTGTGAAACTCAAGAGAATACTGGTACCCTCCGACTGCCGACGAACTATATACATTTGGTTGGATGAACAGTTGCGACGTCGTGCAGTGACGTCGTGCCCAACACTTCAAACAACGGCAACGGCCGAGTGTTGCGACAGTGCAGATTATCAAGTGAAAGCCACAGTCTGTGCAGGCTGCATGGACTACTTACAGCGGATAAAAAAACATCACCCAACAATCACAAAAAAAACTCCCATGCAACTGCCGACACACTCCATTAACTTCACGTCACTTTGCCTTTGAACTGAAACCTACGAAAGCGCAGGTATCTTAATATGAAAGTCGACATTCTGCAACCGCTAAGACACAACAAACTGCGTTGTCCAAAGTATCATTCTCTTGTTAGTACCAAACTTACAAATTTCATCCAAACCTATAAATTTACTCCCAACTTCAGCCAAATGATCAAAGCTGTCGCAATATACAAAGAACTGATTTACTGCTTATTCAACGTGACAGAATTCAATTCATTTTAATTCTGAATGTCAAGACGCCCCTATTTTCAGAGCAAACAAATAGGATATGCATGCATATTTTCTTGTCGCGTGGACAGCAATGTCTGCCATTTATCACAGCAGCAAATCCAACAAGTTAACGTAGGCAAATTTCGTTGCTTCGATTAGGCAAACTAATTTGAAAATTTTATGTCTGCACTGGCACGATTTTGTCAATTTTTCATGGGAAATGACAACTTTCACCATTTCATTCATTGATACAAATTTTGTTCACTTTTTGCCCAGAATGAAGTTGTTGGTTCCCTAGCAGTTGCATAACACAAAGTAAAATGTGCTACTTCAATTGGTCAAAATCTCACCACACAACGTAGTATAACAGAATCTATCACCGAGATAACTACATGCAAGAAATGTAGCGGACTTCAGAACTCGCACTGGACAGCAGACATTCTTCTTACTCGTGCACTGTATTTCACCTTCTAGAAATCATATTCCATAGCTAATAATACACTGCCATCAGGCAACATTAACAAACTGTTACCCAACCTCTGAGTGACCTATCCTATGCTCTGCTGGTCTTAACTGTCAAAGTTTAATGGCCTACCATACTTAACATTTTAGGTCACTTCTTGTTATTCTAGACATGACAGTTTTAGCAGTTAACCATCAAGATAATGTAGCCCTGCAACAAAACTGGCGATAAACAAACACAACCCTAAAATACCCAGATAATGAAATCAACTGATTCAGTTTTAAAAATGAACCGGAATTGGTTTGGCACTGCTAACTTGCCTGTTATAACCAAATAATATATTTACACATACTCAGTACATTTGCAAATAACAGGACCAACACTAGCACTTGTTTCACAATGCTGTTACTTGCTAATTCCTTCCTGAGCTCCAGAATCGACAGGCTCTTATTGCTTTAACAATAAAAATTTGGTTATATGCAGTGCGGTCTTGTTAACAATGCTGCAAGACCGCCGGGCTCATAAGTGATTATTCACACCATAAGAATCAAAGACCAGTTAAACATTAAGGTCGAGAATTGGCAGTGATGGGAACAGTGAACTATTTAAACAGTGAACAGTATTGAATTAAATACTATGAAATAGTCTTGAACTATTTGTGAGTATAATTTCCAGTTTGCCAGCGATTTATCGCCAATGCGGGAGCAATTATCTGGGTTTTGATATAAGTCTTATTTGCCACGGTCTTGGTCTTGCCTTCTTTGGTCTTAGTCTTGAACTTTTGGTTTTGTTAACATCACTGGTTATATTACCAAACTGCCAATAATCAACAAAATATTTTAACGAGCCATGCGCACATTTTGTCAAGCAGTTACACAAAATGCAATAAAAACAGGCAAAATAATAATAAAATAAAAATTAGCTTTTAGTAACAAAAACATGCCAGCAGTCTTCCAGTAATTGCTTGCTTTCCGGTCAAGTAAAAATCACGCACGCAAATACCGCTACATCATCGGGCATAATCAGCATCTCACCGGTCTGTAGAAACAAATACGTGCAACAAAGCTCGTCACCGTTGTACAACATGCCGGAGTACGTCAAAATATCCGCCAAAAATGGACACAATATCTGGAACGACCACCGGCCAATCAACATGTCACGTTCTGCAACTTCTCATTCCCACAAAACACTCGACTCAACTGCCGAACAATCTTGTAATAAAAAAAACCAGTGACAGCTGAACCACACATTATTCACAACTTCACTAGCTAAAGCATCGGCAAGCACACAGAGGTTAACGACCCACTCGAAACACTTGGAGACGAGCCTTTCCAGGCATTCAATTGCACTGGTACTGACAATGGCAACACGTGAGCAAAATCTACTGCAGCCGGTGACTAAAAATACAACGACGCTGACGCTTACCCTGGACATTGGTCAACTGATGCATCGAATCACCTTATTTTGTTGTGATCACTGCTTTCCTTCTTCGCTGCTGAAAGTCTGAGGCCGCGGAACGACACGCCAGTTCAGTTCTCTCCAACTCTTTCAGTCTCTTGCTGTTGTCGTGCACTTTGCCAGAGTCTTACTGGTCCAGCCTTTGCTACTGCCTCCTTGTCCTCCCTATGCTTATTGTGCCATTCAAGCCACCTACAAAATCTGTGCACGGAGATCCTTGGCTCTGATCATGAGGTCAAAGTACTGCAGTTTCTGCTTCGTGATGGTTGCTACTAATTCTCTGTCTGCGCCGATCTCGTTCAACACAGATTCATCCATTCTGTCATTATTCCAGCTGATTTCCCGCATACGTCTGTAGCATGTGCCAAAACGATTCTTCTGTAAGCGCAGTAATGCTGCTATAGGATTTCTCTCACGCCTGGATTGTTAAAATCTCCGGGTCGACTTCCAACAACTTCGCTTCACCACACAACCAATGATACCCAACTTGCCAGTTGCCTCTAGTGAAGCATTGACCCAAGTCCAAGACCAATCTGCATGGACAGCATATGCTACGGCTAGTAAGGAATCATGCTTACGATGATGATTATACTGTCACACTCACAGAAAATACCAGCAACAAACGAACAAAGTTACCTGGCATTCCGTCTATCTAGGCTACTGAGCCACAATCAATAATAAAAATGGCAGCAAAATGGCCAACTATGGCAGTAGCAAATCCTGTCCTTGTGGTACCACTGTCTTTAACAGAATCCAAACCGAATCCAAAACTCGAACGAAGTTAGGTGCCAAACTCAGTGTCGAACTCGTCAAGGTGAAGTTGGTCAAAACTGAAGTCCAGTTTGTCTCCGAACGACAGCTCGTGGCTGATGACTTGTTCAATGTCGCAGTTGATGTCTGAAGTCGACTGCAGATCGAGCAGGTTCAGGTCGAGGTCTTTCGGGAACGCGTCGTCGTTGGGGTCAATGGGTGGAAATTGCGCGGTGATTCCGAGCGGCTGAGGTCTCGGGCCACCAGAGGTCAGCAGCTGCTGTAGCATTGTCGTGCTGCTTCCGAGGACCTGGCCGATCGGCTGAGTGGTGGGTAGTGACGACGGCTGCGGCATTGTCTGCGGAGAAAGCGGTTGCTGTTGTTGCATCGCACTAAGCTGTCGCCGCTTTGCCTCCAGAAGCTGTTGGAGGCGCCTGGCAAGATGTGGCTTAGTGGCAAGCAGTTGCATCAGAAGACGCTGATTGACATGCAGTGGTCGGCGTAACGGCGTCCCAGTCGTTGCGGCGGCCGCTTGCTGCGGCGATGCCATTCCCGCCGCGTCGCCGCCAGACCAGCCCTGCTGTTGTGACGTCACCACGCCTCCTCCAGACGTCAGGAATGTGTTCAGGACATATCCGCTCCTTGACTGCTGGTCCTGCAGCAACTCGCCAAGTGTTGGCACCCGCTCCATCGCCGTCGGCCCGCCACCATTGCACCCGTACACCTGACTACCATTCGGTTGGTATCCTGCCGGATAGCTGCCGGCGCCACCGACCACGTTGCAGCCGACCGGCGGCGAGAAAGACTGCGGCGCGAAGCGTTGTAGAGATGGTTGGTGGACTGGAACTCCGTGTGCGTATGCCTCGTTTGACATAAACATCGGTGGCTGCTGCTGTGGCTGCAGACCGTGGTGGCTGGCATACATCTGCGATGAAGGAGATGGCGAACAGTTTCCACCAACCGATCTGCTGCCCGCTGCTGCATCTGAGATGAAGATATCGGCGAGGCTTTCGCTCAGCGTCTCCTGCTTTGGCGGGTACAGCACGTCCCATGTCGATGGCGGCAGAGTGAAACATGGCTTAATGTCAGATTCGAGGGGAGTACCAAGAGCAGCTGGCGAGCATCCACTGTTGCTACTATTGCCAGAGTTGGCACGGCCCCGTGGTGAGTCAAACCCCGCCAGTTCGTTGCCAGCCATCAACGGCGATCCCCGTGCGGCACCGAAATCAAGTAAGTCGTTGCCGGTGGCATGCAGCTCGGATGAACGAGCATGCTTCAGTCCACCGCCACCGGACGGTCGCTTGCCGGACCTCGCGGGGCGCCTGACGGTTGTCGAGTCCATCGTTCCGGCGCGCTTGCGTGGAAGCTTCGATATGGCCTCCGGGTTTACCATCCACCACGAGCTCTTGCCTGTACCCTCGTTCTGCACGCGAATGAACCGGTTGTGCAGCGACAAGTTGTGCCTGATCGAATTCTGCAACGACAAACGGCGTACCTTCAACAATGCAGGCCCATTTGACATATCAAACACAATGATGGTTTTAAAAATATGAAACGCAGTTCACCGCTATTACTTCCTTAACATACAGGGTGGCCACTTTCCAGACCACATAAAATTCCCTAACTTTTCCAGTAGGCTGGACAGGTAAAGATTATTGATATACCGCATAGCGCTTGAACAGTCATTGTTTCACGTTAATTATAACAAGCATAGTAACCAACTTACTAAAAGCTACAAGAGTGTCAATGATGAACATATCCAAGTCCAGGCCCACAAGCTGCCAAAAGCTGCAACTTCAACTCTTCAATGTTAATTGCACGCTGAAGCAAATTTCAGTTTCCCTGACTTTTTCCATTTTCCATGACTTTTCCCTGACCACTTTGGAATTCCCTGACTTTTCCAGGTTTTCCAGGTGAGTGGCCACCCTGAACATACTGACCACAGCCCATTTTGTAGGTCAGAGGTTCATTTGCTAGGTGACAGCAGTTGTATTTTGTCGGTTGTTTCTGGTAGGCAATAGCAAGCTTTACTCAAACGCTCGAGTGGCACAGTACTTCAGCAGTGTGGAGTACACGTAATACACGTATAGTTTTATACACATCCCTCACGTCTAAACTAACCCAATGAGGGACATGTTAAAAGTACCTCACAGACAACATCACTTAACAAGATTTATAATTTTACACAAATGAAGAAAAAAATTACACACGATTAAGTAAATAAGTTTACTGCTTCAGTACTGGGCAAAGGTAAGGGTGCAATAGCCAAATGAGGGTACAGGTAGGGTCTCCATATCATAGACCTTTGAGCCCACAGGTAGATATACCATCAAGTCTGTGACTGGCCACTGGGCCAGTGTGTTGCCAGACAGACAGTTACCTTCCCAGCCTCAAAGCGCCACCGCCCTTTGACTGGTACCAAGTTATACTGCTCGGTGACAGAGGCACACAGGTGTAAGTAGCTTGCCTAATGCCACTATGCAGACAGGAGGTGCGACGTATGCACTTTTCAAGTCCAATGTCTCACTGTCAGCACCAGTACTGGATATATATATATATACAGACAGTGGTCAAAGTAGGATTGAAGAGGTGGGGGAACGCATTCCTTCCCCTCCCCTCCCTTACTCTCCTCTCCCTTCCCGCCCTTCCCTTTCCTTTCCCTCCCCTTCCCTCCCATTCACTCTTCCCTTTCCCTTAGAAGTAGGGCATCGCAGCTAGGGGGTTGTTGGAGTGCTGTAAGTTCCACCAGCGGGGTCTGGGGCGGAGCCCAAGCCGAAATCGAATTCTGTGCATTTTTGCCTCAAAATCTGATAACTGATGGCCACAATTTTTATGATTTTCTGGGAATCAACAGGGTTGTGGTCTCGGTCTCGACGTGTCGGTCTTGAGACGTACCAACGTCTCGTCTC
>Ga0049105_1000052_pt1 | contig 21632 bp, 12 predicted proteins | sample WorMetvaBAHAMAS1_FD_61260 | JGI IMG/M metagenome (GOLD analysis project Ga0049105, IMG submission 61260) | Worm MetaG Olavius vacuus BAHAMAS.1 | ecosystem: Host-associated > Annelida > Digestive system > Unclassified | place: Germany: Marburg | collected 2013-04-09
TGTGTGTGTGTGTGTGTGTGTGTCACCTACCTTGCATCGCTATACTGCCGCACAAGCTCGCTGACATGCGCATTAATGCACTTCCGGTGCGCAGGCGCAGTTCGTACGACGCTTCGCCGTCCAGTCGCGTGTATAGAGCTATATGCATTAAGCGGAACATATGCACGTTATCGCATTCGCATGCACTTAAATGTTCTATACTGCAGACTGCCGAGTGTTAAAATACAAAATATGAATGTTCACTTATCAGAGATTTGGACATTGGATTTATCCATGGCTTGGATTGGATTGGGTTTGGTAAAAGCGGTAATTTTTCGTCGAGCTGAATTCGATGTAATTGAATTTAAAAATATTGGACGATTTATAATACAGACAACTAGTATATAAGACTCCAACAGATCGCTCACTCTTGATTTTCCCATAAAACTAATCTGAGTGCAGGGTTTTCACGATTCTACGAGGGTTGTTTCATAAACCAGTTACAAAACGGCATAATTCTGTTAATTTTCAATATATGAAAAATCCGAAATATAGGTTTTGTAATTCTGAGTAACAGCTGTGAGTTTTATTACGATAACATCACTGTGGCGTCATTTGTTAACAATAAAAATGGCAACGTTTAAAGCATTCTGTTAGAAACACCGTATTTATTCGTTTTTCGTGGGAAAAAGGACTTTGTCCAAATACTGTTCACTCTGAGATGCATCCACGTATGTTGAGAAGTGTTTTACAAGACCAGCAATACATGGTGCAATACAGCAATACGTGTCCTTTGAACAGCACACTCAAGTCAATAGATCAGAAAAGAGATTCAGATTTAAAGGAAAGTTTGAAGTCAAACTACGGAAAACAGTTACAACGATGCAATCATCGTCATTTCACTGAAACAGTTCACGTCAGTTAAATATAGCGCCAGGAGACATTTTAATTGGCGAGAGATTTATCGGAATTTTAGGACCTTCCAGAATACACTGCAATTAGTAACGTGCATATGGCGCGTATGAAGGAATGGACTTCACTTCAATCAATTGTTCATGAAGTTATTTACAGCTGCATGGTAGCATGTTGTCAAAGAATGTCGTAGTTTGGTATTAAACTGCCTTAGCTGCTTAATCAAGAAAACAAGAAAAGTTTTTATTTGACACAGTACAATTGCGCTCAGAATCTTTTTTGTACGTATTGTATATAGTAAGTTGTGACTTTTCTGCATGTGTTGCTGTGTAATATGCTGTTGCTGTGTTGCTTTTCCACTCCGATATCATTGTTCTGTCCACCGTTTATGGTGAATAAAGTTGATAAAACGGATGGACCAATAGACGAGCGAGCAGGTTAACTCGTCTCTGCCAATCTATGCAAACTGATGACGTCTTTCTCTGCATCAGTGTATAGCTAATCAGCGGCGCATCATCGTTGCTGGGTCTGACGTGCCCCGTGCCGGCCCCGAGGCCTCGACGAGCGTTCGCGAAGGCCGCCGCGGTCGCTCGTCTATACTCGATGCTGTGATCTATAGTCTCGTCCGTCTCGTCCATCCGGCGTGGCAATGTTACGTTGATCGATCACCGCCGCCGAGCGTTCATCGACCGCCGCCGTCGCCGCCGAGCTGAACTACGCATCGGTCGGTGTCGTTTCGACGTCGCCGCCGCCGCGCTTGGGTGCGCCGCCGCCCGCCGACGTCCAGCGGATGCGTACATGCAAGCCACTCGGCGGCCATTTGAACTAGCGCCCGCCGTCCCGGTCCGTCTTCCCCACTCCATCTTCCGTTCCTCCTTCCTTCCTACCATCAGCGACAACGAAGACGACATGCAGCAACGTGGCTGGAATGAAAGAGATCCATCGCCGAGGTCGAGTTGGCGGCCGGCAGGAAGGCCGCCCGACCGAGCGGCGGTCGGCCCGGCCGCACGGTCCGTCAGTGCGGCGGCGCGTTGGCCCGGCAGCTGCGTCTTAATTACGCGCGTCATCGGACGATCGATCCGTCAATGAAGTCCAAACAGCGCCACCAGCTGCGACAACAATCCGCCGCGTATTTGCGCGCGCACCTCGCATTACACAACGAACGCACGCTGCAGTGACTATGTATGCGTATACTGAGGAGAAGCCTGGATCTTTAAACTGGGCGTTAGAAATCAGAATTGGCTTTGAGTAGGGCGGTATATATAGGGTTTAAGCTGTATGTACGAACGTCTGTCGATGCTTTTCGTTTCGTTGTGGAGTATCGTAGGCCTATAGTTGTTTAATTTTGTTTTTTTTTCTTTTTCTATCACTTGCTGATGAAATGAGGTTGCTCATATTGATAGCTTCTCTAAAGTAGGCTATGGTCTTGGATATGTAGCCCCATATTTTTTTTTAAATTTAACGCTAAAATTTGCGCATATTGGTAGGCTGACGATATAGCCCTGTGGTCTCATGTATAGTATCACAATGTACAGTAAATCGGGCGCAATAATAATTCCAGCTTGTCCCTCTGCAGGTTGCAAAGTTGAGTGGTGCTGCATGTGTAATTCTCTTGGCTATAAAGCCGCAAAAAAATTGACGAAATTTGCCAAATCCTGATCACCTTTTCTGCGACTTTCTGTTCAGGACTGGGCGCCAGTGACTGAGGACTGGTAATCGAGTGAATATGAGGGTGGGATCCGGATATTTTACTTTGAACGTTCCCCCTTGGAGTGATTTAGTAACGAAATGAGTTCTAGATTTAACTCAACGCATTTCTAGTGATCACAGCGGCTGAGTGGTGACCACAGATCTGTATAAAGTGCCAGATGCCGTACCTCCTATTCACGCCGAATCATATCATGTAGCCATACGGATAAGGACCCCTCCAAGTTCCGGTCTATTTTTAGCGACAATCTACAACCAATCGCAACTCGCGGAAAGAAAGCACGTGGCACGCTATTGGTCGATATCGGCTGTTCCATAAAGTGATTATTCTTATTTTTGTCTAGTCTAATGCATCTGGTTCTAGTTGTTCTAGTAAGGTGATGCCATTTGTCAATGCTGCCGTAAATGAAGCGCTGTGATAACTTGTTCCATTCTTCAACAACGGTCTGTTTACAGAGGAAGAACTACGTAATGATGACATCAATCAATTAAACTGAAAAGTAATAAAACAAAATTACAAATACAATGCATCCAAAGACTTCAGAAACTCAGTCTGTAAAAGGGCGTCAATTTTTGGCTCACCCTGTAATGTATAGTGAATGCGTACATGGGCAGCAGGGGACGGATGGATGGCGCAGACGTGTGGCTCTCAGTGAGAGATAGAGCGTTACGTAACCCACACATTTTTCAGAATGCTGTAAAAGTCGTGTACGACAATCTACCATTCTAAAAATTTTCACGGGAGACCCCGGGAGAAATATATAAACAGTAAATATGTATTACTCGCGATCATCAACAGATTATAACGTTGTACTTTAATTATGTAACATCATTATTTGACAGAGGTGTCTTACTTCATGATCTATCTATTACCAACTGTTTGATGCGGATGTGCGTTAGATGCCCGTTATATCTGTAAGCACTTGAAATTGAGCCTAATAGCATCTGCGGCTTCAGGGTCTGAGCCTCTTGGCAAAATGGTAAAACGACGCTTCTTCCATTATTAACGCTGCGTGGTTCTGCGGCTGGTTCGGCTGTACACGTCGGAGCGGCCGTTAAGCGAATTTAGTTGCGCGGCATGCGTTTCGAGGTTGTACCGGCTATGGACCCGCGGTGGGTCATCCACATTGCCGAAACCGCGGCGGCCGGCGCAGTATAATTAATGCCAAGCCGTTGTTTACGCGGACCGTAATCGGATACGCGTCTGGAGGGCGTCACTGGCGTGTGGTCGATGGAGTGCCTACGTCGAACGACGGCAGGCAGGCGCCAATCAACCAGTCCCTTCATCGCCAGCTGCATCCTCCGTAGTTCCTATGCTGTGAAGGAAGGCGGGTTGGATGCGTCGGCGCATGTCATCAGCTGCTGTACCTACCGGCGTTACGGCACCACTAGGAAACTATGAATGTATATGTGCATGTACACCGCGTGTTATCCAACAATCCGTACCGCCAACTCATGGTCGTAACTTCGCAAAAGCCTAACCGATTTTCAAAATTCTTTCACCGCTGATGGAAAGAGTATTAAATTTCCAACAAAACTATGTAATATTTCCTGCCACACCTTCACAGCACGGGCACGTTGCTGCAGTTGCACTACCTCGTAAAGTTAACAGTTTAAATTTTGTTGGAAGTTACAAAAGATTCAACTAAAAGATCGTATGGGCAAAAAGTGAAACATTTCTTGTTATATATACGGCCGACTATCAGAATAGTTGCTCAAAGTGTTCATCATGTGCCCGCATATGTTGGAAAATGCCTTCCCCACTCATCAACTGTAAGTAAGTAAGTAAGTAAGTACATTTGTAAGGCGCACTACATTGCCAATGATGCTCTGGTCTATGCCATGCCAAACGTGCATGCAGCAAGCGCTGTTTCAGTTCGTCAATTTGACTTTCGACACGTTTATCAGTTATCAGTTTATCACCATTACTTTTTTGAAGTACGCCTGCAGCATTGTAGAGTATATCGTCAGTAATTCCAGGGATAGACAAACTGTGCTTGATTGGTTAGCTAGTTGGTTTAACGTCGCTGTTTCGTATCGTATACGATCAGCGACGGTCTTCCTGTTTACAACGCGCACCGTGCATGCACCACTATACAACGAGAAGAAACCGGAGCGAGTTGATTGACACCTGTCAGTGACACAATGAACAGCGTTGTATAATGATACGGCGGCAGCAGCGGCAACAGCGCAGTTTTCTGTGTAAACACGGAGATGACGTGCGCCGCTCGCAGACACGCTATAAGACCAGTGCAGCGAAGTACTGCATGCAGTCTAGATAGCGAAGGCCGTGATGCAGGAGACTGACTGCCGTGCGGTGTGTGTATGCCCGGTCAGTCATGGCTGCATGATGAAGGTCAAAGCTGGTTTCGTCCATCAGTCGCTACTGATGCTGCTGCTGGTGGTGATGATGATGCCTACCTGTCAGTTTTACTGCCATCAGCTGCCGCTCTATACTGCGGATGCTCAGTCCCGTCCACCTTCATTTCCACCTCGTATACCCTGCCTCGTCACGTGTATACTTGACTGCCAGTCGCCTGTTTATATATCGGCATATATAGAAGTTGTCGCTCCATATAGCTTTTCTGACATTTAGATTTTCGTATATGTTAGTTTGCATTTATTTCGAATTGTCATTCACGTCAAGCTTCGTGTATGAGTCTGTGATTATGTCTATTTAGGGCTGCCTCACACCCAGGGGTTAAATTCAGTGGGCGCTACTGAGAGCTGGGATCCCACACCTCTCTGCACTCGAGCTCCCACACCCTACATATATAACAGGTCCCACATCTCACATGCAGGCTTCCACACCCTTTTAAAGTAATTTAACCCCTGCTCACACCCATCCCATACCCACAGAAAAATCTGTGAGAATCCCCACAGACCAACAGTACCGATGTGTCTTTTCCTTTAATGCGTATTTTTACTGTTTTCATTTCATTGTATACCGTCCGTATTTACAGTAATGATGCTGTTATCAGTAATGAAGAAACAATTACTGTTAAAATAAATTTTAAAAATTGACTGTTTGGCGACATTTACCCCACGTTTAAAGCGTTTCAATTTCATCTCACATCTATTCAAAAATCCCGATAAAATCCCTATAAGTTCATAAGGTCATAATCACAGTCCCTTTACCCATCCCATAATAGGGGAATCCCCATACCGACGGCAGCCCTTATAGATTCGGAGAGACTTAAGGTTGATCAACTTTATTTGCGAAACAGTGGCATACATATTAAGGAAAATAGACCAGAAAAATCGCAACTTACTACAGTATCTATAAAACAGATTCATTGCTGTTCTTGTTTGTGTTTGTATATTTTGTTGCGCCGCTGTCACTTACGATGAAATAAAGATGATCGCTATATTGAGAGAACGACCGTATAATTCTAAAGATTTATGTGTAACTGTATGCGCAGAATGCATCGGAGATCGAGCTTCGAGGCACTGAGTTCCGTATATTTCTGTATTTTGTTAGTTCAAGAACAATCTCTATAGGAAATACAATTTAACACAACACCCGTATTCTCCCCGATGCTTCATAAGATTGATGTAAGTGATGTAACAATTGAATTTGCTTATTATACACAGTCTCCGACGACCCCGTTCAGTGTTGATTACTCCGTGACTATTCAACATTACTCTCAAACAGCTCCTCTCCCCTCTGATAGACTTGTGATCAACAATGATTGTCTGCAGGGAGGATCAAAAGGAAGATTAGCATAACTGTTCTACGCATGAGACTAGTGTTAGAAATGACCATGTGAAGCTCTACTCACTCACTCACTCACTCTTACATTATTGATACTAGTCCCGCGATACAGCATTTGATGAGCTAATATGTTTGTATATCATTGTATCGCATTTGCGGCCTTCTTGAGGGTATCTTGCGCGAAGCAGCAACGCCACCACGAGGACCACTATAGTCAGAGTAAGTACGAGCAGTATCAGACAGTGTTGTAACAGCAGCGGAATAAGTATGTGTTGAAATGGCGCCGGAAGGTTGATATATAGTTTTTCCACAACAGTTAATTTTAACGAGAGCTCTATTCGACAAGTACAGTGCCATTTGCGTGCGGTATTAGCTATATGGTGGGTGACATCGCATGGCCACCACGCATGCAGCTGCGTTATTGACACTAATATTATCGATTACTGCGACGCCGGCGCGTCCAACTATACGGCGCATGCGCTGGCCCTGATGGGAACATGCAGCAGTCAGACAGCCCGGGGGTATATGCGGCCGTGAAAGGAGGAGAAGGATGGGCAAAAACAACGCGCACGGTGGTCTAATACGATTCTGTCGACTCGCATAGCGTCAGAGCAGCTCGGCGACGGAGCTGTGGAGCGTCGAGTCGTCGTCGTCGTGGCAGCAGTCAGTCGCTATTGATGAAGAGCACACAGTGACAGGACACTGCAGTATAGTGCTGCTTGAATCGCGAATCGATTCCGTCCGATTCGTTTGCCAAATCGATTACACTGCAATGAAAACGACGCCGAGAAAGTGATGTGCATTTCTTATACCTCTCATGCGCTGTATATACATCGGTTACAAACTGCATTGTCTTCAGGTGTCGTCTGAAGGTTTCGTTATTGCCGACGTCTGAGTCAGTCAGATAATTTAACAGAGAATTCCACAGACTGCTAGAGCAGCAGAGAAAAAGCCTTTCGGGCAATTGTATAGGCCTACTCAGCCATAGCGTGGTACATCAGTACAGCCAGGAGTCGTCGCGGCTGGCATGATCGAAGCTGTCGTTTAGTTTGATTCCGTCATATATACTGCAGACGCGTAAACCTTTATTTTCTGACAGAAACATCGCATAATCTGCGACAGTGTCTGTTCACTTGTCATTCTAACCTTTTCACAGTCCTGATATTTGTGTATTGTTAAAAAAGCAGTCTGCCTACGACCTGCTGCATTAATAGGCCTGTACAATGTGTTGGTATAAACTCGTCGTATAAAATAGAATCATGGTATATTGCATAACGTTCATTCCATACGCGGCATACGGTACTGGACTAAATCGAAAAGAAAAACCGATTCACGTGCGTTAATCGATTAGAATTTAATCGAAGTTATTTTTCGTGAATCGGACAGCACTGCTATACGGCCACACCAACAGACCGCACGCGTCTTGTGACCGCCGCATCGTGTTGTCCTTCTCGCAGTCTGTACACAGTCTGTTAAGGCTGATCGACGTGTACACATTTGCAGTGGCGAACCCAAACGAATGTAGCACATTCCTCTCCCCCGGGGACGTTTCTCATCGGACACTCGCCCTGGCTACTGATACTTAAATATAAAAACATTCTTACTCTATCCCGAACCATAACGCTACCAACAAGATTTGTTAACGTTGAAGTAGTCCGGAAAGCGTTCATGCTTGGATCTCGATCCAGACAGGGGCGAGAGGCCGTCCAGTCATTGTCTGTTATATACGATGAGTCATAAACAGTGGTTAAAGTAAGGGTGAACGCGGGGGGGCACTGCTTTCTCCCACCTCCTATGTTCAAATGTTAAGCGTTAATTACATGCTAAAATCACAATGAGTGACAGTTAATATGCTTCTTGTCGATTATACAACTGAAGTTGGAGTCAACGCCTCAACGGACATTCAGACAAGTCTTACTTATCTTACAAATCTTAGGAAAGTCATTAAAATTGTGGCCACCGGATGTCAGATTTTAAGGCTAAAATGCACCAAATTCGCTGAGAGAGCTTACAGCGCTCCCCTATAGACCTCTGCGATGCCCTACTTCTAAGGGGGAAGGGAAGGGGAAGAGGAAGGGAAGGGAGGGGAAGGGAGGGAAAAGGAGGGGAGAGAGAAGGAACGCTCCCCCATTTCTCCAATCCTACTTTGACCACTGGTCATAAAATCAGCGGACCCCTTAGCTTTTAACAGCATAACGTATGCTTTATCCGCCGTTTATTTACACAAACATTTCCAGGCCAAAGCAAGAGATAATGAAACGTGAAGTGCTATACCAGAATCATCCGAAATTTATACAGCATGTATCGTGTAATTTATACGCGTCGACGTTGTGTCGTTGAAAGCTGGTGGGGGTGGGGGTCAGTGTCAAAGTAAAACTACTAATGCGTTAGTTATATGACCCACCCTGTAGTACCATCATTCATGTACTGGTTAAATTTAAAAATATTTTAACATGTCAAAGTAGCAGTCACCGCCGGCTGCACCCTGCAGCCCTCTGGCTCCAGTGTATACTCAGTGGTCGCTGCAGACATATTGCACGCTCGCTGACGATTGGAAATGTTACGTAACGTAGCCGATAACTGATCTCGACATTATAGGCCTACCCAGGGCTGCAGAGTGCAGACGTCGCAAGATCTTGACGAGTCCTGGTATTCAACGCCTACCAGTAACTGGTTGGTATCCCAGGGCACGCCTATGCCACGCCCCTATTTTTTATGTGGAGTTCAGGCACACTGGTATACCAAAACTTTGTAGAATAGCGGTCCCGACGTTGCGGCGTTACTTATGAATAACTTTATTCACCATAAATCTGGTATAGTAATAAATACAAAGATAAACAAACAAACATAACAAAACTAACACTATCAAGTACGTATATTCCAACAGAAACATAATGGTCAACCATGTATCAGAATGTGTCCAAAAACTGAGTTATCAACCGAACTGTACGAGGCTAAAAATCTCGTTTTTAATCTGCTTAACCGAACACTTGGTAATTCAGATCTAAATAATTTTGGCAATACTTCACAATCTCAATGTCTGTATAGTTATTGGCTCAACTAACCCCAATCCTATCCAGCAACATCGGGAACCTCGTTCTGCGAAATACCCCGAAACGACCTTTAGTAATTTAGATAAGATATAGTTATGTTTGTGACACATGTTCGTAATATCGTTTATTGTTTCATGTTTTTTGTATCTGTCACTGTTTAGTTAATACATTTATTTACCGAATTTCTTATGATGATACTATGTTATTATGTTATCTTTCGAATCTCTGACGAAGTATGATGCATTTGTAGGCCTATATGAATATTCACCAATTAGCATCAGTCAGAAATTAAAGCACGAAAAGTACAGTACAAATGAACAAAAAACAATAAGTAAGTAAGTTTTCAGTGAGAATATACACTCGGCGCCAGAGAACAAATGTGGAGCCGCAGCCTCAGCCAAACAAACGTATACGTCAACACACATGCAGACGCTATGCAAAGCATGTATATGAGAATCTTTATTCATCAAGCAAACATGGTAGACAACAAACAATAAGCAACTCAAACGAAATCAAACAATTATAGCACAGACAAAAGACACTCGAAGCTCACTTCAACCTTAGCTACACGCTTGGCCCATACACTCGGTAAAGAGAAGTCAAAGTACTCTTGGCAGTACTTTACATTTTCAATACTTTTAGTTGTGAAGAGTTTCATGAACAACCTGTTAATGACAAAATCGAGTGACTGCAAATCTGACTTGGTTAAAGGGCACGCTTCAAGACCGTAAAAGGATATGACTGTCCAGACGCGACGAAGCTGGCACTGGCAGCGTGTTCCACACCGTAATTAGTAATAGCTATACCTCTAGTGAAAATGATAAACGTGCTAGAGAGATGCAGTTTTTATAAAGAATGTCACAGTGACTAAATTACATGTACAACATTATCTTTGCGATGAGATGACAACTGAAGGAGAACACGTCTCGAGTCTCGACGATTTCCGTTCTGAATCTGTTATTCCGGTATGCGTTATCTGTGACGTGTAATCATAAAGCTGTCGATTCCATTCATCTCTCTCGTGTAGACAAAGAATACGTGCAGCACGACGCTAAGTTGATTGTCGTTGTCAGTTGCTCTGTCAAGTCGATCGGCGTCACGGTGCCGCCGCCGCCGCATGATGCTGCTGATGCAGGGAGTGGTTAGCTCAATACAGAGATCTCGTTACGATACGTCCGACAGCGGATCATTTTACGATCGAGACTTGACGTCCGTAAATCAATCACAGGCCAGTGAGCACGCCGACCCATATATAGCGGGACTGGAGCTCCCGAGTGCTCGCCGTGACACCGTACTCCCGCTGCAGTTATGTACTGTATTGACAAAATCGGATTACAAACTGCGACTCTTCGCTCGGATTTTGTGTGCGATATTATACTGCAGTTTCCTATAGTTCTGTTATTCTGTGTACATATGCATGTACGAAAGCTAACAAATTATAAAAGCACAGTAACAAAGATTAATTCTGGAAGAGACCGTTCGCCGTGTCCCAAAACTCTGCGTTTGTCACTTTTAGACGCTTTATTAAACACTTTTAACGTATATATATATATATATAATTATTTTAGCTGTAATTTATCCCGACTTTTCACCGTATACATTTTGCTGACTGACTGAATTATTGCTAGCCGGTGTGGCTCGGTTCAGGCTTGGTACTAACTAGTTTTAATAGACTGATGACTGATTAATAAAATATACTGCCATCGCGTAGGCGACTTTATAATGTCATAACTATTGAGATGATATTGCATCCCTGCACGCATAAGTTTTTTTCACAATATAGCGTCACTTTTATCGATACATTTTAATAATACTATAGTAATAATAATAATAATAATACACTAAAAAGTATTCACGATAAATTAATCAACCTTATCTTCAGCTATATAATAGCCAGCTCATATTTTTTACTTAAAACTTGTACTTTCGCGATGCGTATCTATGCGTAACACGCATGCACAACGGCAGTTTTCACGCATTTTCCCATTGCATCTCAGTCACAACGACGACGATGCAGGTATAATCAGGTATATATAAAACGAACAGGCTGCAGAGAGTGTAGACCAGTAAATCAGATGAGTTGTGAAGTGCATGCGACGACGATAGATGTGTCTTTCATCACCGAAGCTCGGCGCACTCAGCAGCCGCGCGTAATGGTGTCCGGCGGCGGCCGTCCGCCTTTGTTTACGACGATCAGACAGGCCGTTTATTTGTGTTGACGAATCTTCAGCGAACAGTCATCGTCGGCTCAGAGCTATACGAATAGTCAGCGTGCACGCGCGGCCAGACCAGATCAGACGCATTAGCAGCAGCAGCAGCAGCGGCAGCCGGCAGGTAATGTTTACCTGAGGACCACCCACGGGCCTGGCCACAGCCGTCGGGGTATCACCGATCGCAAGAGGTTAAGAAACGGTCGGCGGCCGCGTGACGGACAGTTGGGCGCGGCGGACGCGCGGTCATATATACGGTACTGCCGCCGCAGCTGCGCCGCGCAGGAATGATGAGAGAGCATCTGTCGCTGTATCCGGTGATGCGGCGGGCACAGGAGGGCGCGCACGGTGGGCGACGGCGGCCGAGCGGCTGCTGCTTGCCGTCCAACCGCCTGCGGCATGGGCACGGGATCAGCTGGCGTGGTTTCGTCTGTCGGCCGGCTGCCGTCAGCGTCGACTTGGCTGCATCACAACATCCATTCTGCATCTTTCCATCTCTCTCTTCCTTCCCGTCAGTCGGTCTTCAGCAGCTGTGGTGTGCATTGATTGCCTGGAGGCGGCGGTGTTACAGGCGTTGATAAACATGACATTCCGGCTGACACTGCCAGCTATTGCGTCCACGTAACAAGCTCATCTATCACCTGTTGTGTTCGTCCGCCCGTATGTTCACTTAGCTGATCTTATTTCGAGCTAATTTTCCCGTACTCCTCAATGTGCTATAATGCTTTAATGCTGAACATACCTTAAGGCCGAAGGCAGTAGCTACCAAAAACTTTTGCAGCCGAGTGTGCATGGATACAATTAAGACTACGTTACAACGACTGATACATTTAATATACATTCGACTTTAAACTGTTAAGCACCATATCTCTCTGTCATTGCCGACGGGGAAACAAACAACCCACTGGGCCAGTTGGCGCGTGTGTGCATGGGACGGTTAGTCCATGAAGTCCTATATAGTCGGTCAGCGCAGCCGGTCGGAGCGGAGAAAGAACGGGTTAAGAACAAAAGAAAGGGACGGAGAATGGGCGGGAAATAGGCGTCACCCATACCCCTAATCCAGAAGTAAAAACCCTTGATATAATTAACCATGCAGAATGTACACAGATTGACAGGCCGTTAATCACCGGAAAAAAATCTGTATAGTGATCGTGTGAGTTAGGGTTATAGGTATAAGGTTCTCCTTTATACGTGCTGCTCGTGTGCACACTCGCCATATATACGGGCCGTATACACTCATCTATGTAATTCTCTATGGATTGTTTCCTGTGATTAACTGCCTGAAGCAACCGCATGCGCTGCATACACACACACACACACACACACACACATTGCCGGCGCAAGCCTGACTGAGATGGGCGGGAAATAGAACAACTGAATTGAATTTTCCCAAATATTCCGGCGACCTTTTTTATAGTCGCCATACTCTCCAACAACTTAATCTCTGTAATCCCCTTTACCTAACCCTTTCGGTTGACCCTTTCTTTACACCTACAAAAATATAACGCCTTTCACTATACTATATGGGCACCCTTTTAGCCCCTTGAACCTTCCGGTCGGAGAGTTCGGGGTGGTCTGCGCCGGCTCTGCATATACAGTGTTTATGAATTATCATTGCCAGTATTATTATTATCATAGGAAACATTCTGATTACAGTGAAGCGATCGCGCAAATGTTACGTATAACATGTGCCAGAGTTAGCGCGTCGCCTGGTATATCGATACAAAAGCAAACGTCACCCTTACTGTATATTTATGATAACTTTATAATAATATAATAATAATAAAAAGAAGATTTATAACGCGCACATTTGTCGGATGTTATCTGATTTTGAACGCATTCATGGGCATTGGGCGAAATTGTAGAAATAGTATACGCTATTGTCAAACTGTGTTTGGTTTGAGTTGCCCAGTGTATTATTGGTAACAAGGTATGAGAAATTCATTAGGAAATATAGCATGTGCCTCTGTTTAGTTGTTAATTAAGTTGTTCTATTTTTCTATACTGTTACTAGGTTTTCTTAACTACCGTTATGGTGAATAAAGATGAATATTAACCGACACTTAAATTTTGCTATAGGCCGACATAAAGCGCATGTTTCGGGCAAAGTTTATACGGCTCTTAGAGAAAAAAATGCATAGCTATATGGTTAGTACGAACGTCTTTTATGCACAAATGGCAGAATTCGATTCAAAAAGTATTCATTATTATTTTTTAAACCCAGGACGTATGTCCTGAGAGTTCGTTTATTATTATTATCATTATTATTATTTTTTTATTTATTTTATTTTTATTTTATTTTTATTTTTTTACCCTCGGATGTAAAGATCCCGAGGGTTAAAAGCAAAGTTATTATTATAATTATTATTATTACGTCTTGAAATTTATCTCATAGCGGAAAGATCGGAGAAATACAAAAAATAATTTTAAAAATTGGTGTTCGGTGAGATCGGAGTGAAGAACAGTTATATCCGATACTCCGTAATTTATAACTTAATTATCTGCAAACAACTATAGGGGTACATCTATACACGGCACGTTTTTACATCCACTTGAAAAGGAGCCGCCCACTGAAAGTGTTTTTAAATCAAGCGACTGCGGCTCGCAAAGATATAACTGCCAATTATATCGTTCCGGAGCCGCCGTGCATACGTCGGTCGTACGATCGCAATTAATTTAAAAACTCGTCTATTTTCCATTTGCATTGGCGCGACACGGCGCGATGCGATGCGACGCGCGATTTTATGCACGTGTTCGACCGTGCACCTGCAAGCACACACGCGCGACGCTCGTCGGCCGGCCGGCCGGCAGTGGCTTCGTTAGCCGGCCTGTCCTGACCGGATCTGATTCAATAAAACCCGTCGATATTGCAGTTACTGCACGTCAAATCTGATTTCCGCCTGTCACTTTGCTCTTTCCGTCCGCCCGTACGTCAGTCGGCCGTCGCTCGCCCCGCATTAGTGATGCGAAGCTTTTCGATTAGGTAAAAAGCATCGGCGAACGAGCGGCCCGGACCCGTTCGCGCATGCAGCTAAAACACGCATAGAATATGTCTATATAATAATCGTTGGTCGGCGGACGACTCAACTCCGAGTGTACCGCCGCGACCGATTTCAATGTTAACTCGCCGACCCTTTTTACTGATCAGAAATAAATAAATAATAAGCTAAATAATTTCCTGGACAAAATTTCTTAGTCGGAATTATTACAGCAGTAGTGCACATGCATGCAACAAACGTGAGTACTGTTGCCACTGTGCATGATCACATTTTTCGTTGTAAAAAGTGCAGTGCGTTGACGTCTATGATCGCCCCATTATTTATTAGACCTATATATTTGCTTTTGTTTTTTGTGCTTATTTTCGTGTTAGCGATGCAAGTGATGCTATCAGGGCCGAATGAAGATTTGTATTTAGGCTGTAAGCTGACTTTTTATTGTTTTTTTTATTACGTCCTATATATTTCATAGATTATGCCTTGCGATCTTACACAGAATAAAATAAAAAACTGTGTGTATATAGGGCCTACCGTATAGTTCCATATATATTTCACAAGTCTTTAAGAAACTTGTGCGCGCATTGATATTGTATGCTGTTGAGGCACGTCCGTTATTGGCTCAAGCTACCGGTGATTTGGTTTTCTTCCTGCTAATATTCAGACTGCTATTTTTTACTTATATAACATAGAAATCGTAACTAATAAATATTTTAGGAATTATAAACGCGTTAAAAACGCATATAGCATTTCACTGCACACACGCATTATGTCCATCATGTGACATGTCTCCTCTGTGCTTGCACATCCAGAAACTTGACATGTCCCCCATGTCACCTTTGTGCAGCCAAGTCTTGGACAAAACTGGACATGTCACCCTTGTGTATGTCTGCCGATTCTCCACTAAAACAGCAGAAAATAACTGAACATTTTCGTGCACCAGGAAGGCTTGGTTAATACTAGTGACTTGGCATCAAAAAGTCCAAATGACCCAAAACTGCACATGTCACTTTTGTGCTCTAAAAAGACGATATGGGCTTTCGATTGGTACCAAAATCGGTGACCTTGAATGACCTCCTGAAACTAATAAATTCGCATAAATGTTTCTGAATAATGCAGTAATATAAATGCAACACAATAAGTTTAAAATGACACACAAGTTCGTAAAATTCGAAATAGTTCGAGAGCTGATGAATTCTAATCGGAATTGTCATCTCTCACATAAATATAAATAAAGGATTAACAGTAATAATAATAATATTAATGTATATTGCGTGTATAGGCGTATAGTTTTTTTTACATTTTACATTTAGGAATTAGCTGAAAATAAAAGTAATGTCATCTTCTATTGAGTGCAATGTGTTTCCGTATGGTGTCATTTACTTTACCTTGATTTTACAGTTATTTATGCATGGAATAACTGCAATTATCTAGTTTTCTTAACTTTAGGTTTCTTCGTCAATAAGTTTTAAAACTCTGTTGGTCGTTGAACTATAGGCTATGCTACAACACATAGACCACCCACATAGCTCTAGCCGTTTATATGCTCGACACTTCGTGTTATACTTTGTAATGGTTGTCGGTCACGCTATTTTCGAATGTTTAGTGTGTCGACACGCGTGCTAAATAAAATAAACTAGTGCACAATCTTCAGTGCTATATATAGGATGACACCATAAAAACTATCCAAGAATATTGTCGTCAACGTAACGTGCGAGTGGGTTTCACGATGGTGCCAAAAATAATTAATTATATACAGTTTTGAAGTAGAGGTAGGCAAATTAGCGATCGGTTATGCACTATAATCGATGAAAAATTTTAACGATTAAGAAAATTTGAACTGATGTCTATTAAAGTGGCATCACTATAAGAAAACGTAAATTTAATTGGATATCGACAATAAACAGCGATCATCTTTCGCCAAAGACTGTCAATTGTAACATTTCAGTTTATTTAATACACTGAATGAAAAAACACATCGCTATCTGTGGTTTGTTGCGAGATCATGTTAGCTAATGGACGACAAACAGTTATCTTCGCTGATTTGTAACACTTGATTGTAGACCAAATAATTAACGATTCAAGTTAACTTTAACTGTTAATATTTTTAATCCTTAACAGCCGTATCTATATAAGTGTATTCATACGTTTTTTTCCAACTCAGCAACATCTCAGTGACTTGTGGTCATGATCTGGCGAAATAGGCCTACACATTCAAAGTAATAATCAACATGATTCGTTTTATAGAGAAATTTTCGGCATTTACTTTGTTCACTGCTCTTTACCGCTGAATAACGTAATCGAATTGGAATAGTTTAACATTAGAACAATCTGAACTTATAGACAGGGATGCGGATCTTGTGTGACGTGACATATTGATTGTGTACTTAAAGATGACTTGAGAAAAATTCCGAAATATTTTAATAAAAGGTGAACATTAACGTACAAGCAAACAAAACGTCACGATTATAGGACGACCGGCAAGAATGGCACACTGGCCGAAACCGCGTATATAAATACTACACTGTGTCCAGAAAAAAGACCAAAATGTTTTTTTTGTAATATCTCCCATAAAACTCGTGCAATTCTGGTGAAATTTGGGTAGATCGTTTCCTGAATAAATTTGCTGCAAGTGATGTAAACGTTTTCCACCTCATCTGAATAATGTCTATACACTACCTTGTAAGTCACTTGAAATCCTTATTGCGCACGTGCATGCATGCTACCGTGGAGTTGTTACAGAAAGAAACTCCAAAATGTATCCCATTTCAACTGCAGTGTCCTCCAACTTTGCCAGATTTGAATCCAGTTGGTAACAACAGCATGTGGGAAATATTGCAAGAGAAGTTTTACAAAACACGCGTCACTCACTGATCTGGAGCAGTAAAGCTATCAACGACGCCACCCATGACGAATGGCTGCCGCAATGACGACCAAGACTGTTGGGGTTTTAAAAAACCTAGGTTTTTTTAGTTTTTTTACAAAAAAAACTAAAAACCTCAAAAGTCCAAATTTTAGGTTTTTTAAAGGTTTTTAAAAGATCTTAGACTCACAATAACAGCAGAAAATTGTTGCCTTTCAGTGTAATTAGTTGAGTTCATAATATGCTTCATATCTTCGATTATTATGCTGCAGTCTGCACATGGCCATAAATGATGTGGCAGGGGAAAGGGCGTATCATGTATGAGTGTACGGTCTTCGTACGTTAAAACCTAAAAAACCTAAAAACCTAGAAACTTTTTGTTAAAGAAACCTATAGGTTTTTCCAGCCCTGATGCCGACATGATCAAGCTTGGCCCACTGCGTTCTCAGTCGCTGTTTCATTTTTCGTTCAGATCAATGATGCGTATTTTGTACACCTTCTCTTTCAGTACTCGCCACACGCTGTTATCAATAGGATTCAAAGCTGGCAAATTTGGGGCTAGCCACAGTTGAGGTGGAATAATGAATAAATTCTGGAGTTTCTGTCTAACAACTCAATGGTATCTCGTGTCCGTTGAGCAATTCAAGTTTTACAAGGTAGTGTGGAGACATTATTCAGATAAGGTGGAAAACATATCATTTTGCAGCAAATTTATCAAGGAAAGAGTGTACCAAATTTTATCGGAATCGCCCAAGTTTTATAGAAGATATTCACACAAAAAAGCATTTTCGTCTTTTTATCTGGACACACTGGCTCAATGTAGCCTACAATCAAGAAGTACGTAGTACATGCCCGGAGTCGGAGTCTCGCTAAAAAGGGAAACTCCGACTACGACTCCACGCCCAGCTGCTTTTAGCCTTTTTAGAGTGTGATTTCAATGAACAAGCGGATGGCAATTGCGCTGTAAGCAATTTGAACCAGTCTCTCTGCGATATGCAGACGTGCTGACATCTGGCGATTAATTATGAATTGCGAAAGATGTGCGTCGTCATCGCGATGATCATCTTTATTCACCAGAATGGCAGAAAACACATAAAAGAAAGAGAAAAAATACAGTAATAACAAAAATAACCTTAACTAGAAGCAATACAGAACATTTTATCAATCATTAAGCACTAATAAACGTTATCGTCATCAGCAGCATTTGCCAAAAATTGCTCAAAACGGCTATAGAGTATCTTAAAAGGAAACATGCATGTGAAACAAAAAAATACCCAAATAGCGAATGTCATTTACCCATGGAAGGTTATTTCCATCACTTGTTATTTCTGTGCAGGTTACTTTATACGTAAACAGCTCGACTTTTCACATTAATAGGCCTAACCATATCAATAGCATTAAGTTCTTTCTCACAGTAGTAGTGATTTTTGCAATACCGACACAGAAGGCGCAATCAACAAGATATCATCAGCATACAGAACAACAGTTGTGCAATGAATAACATTAGATTTAACATTATCTCAGTTGGTCCAGCGAAACAATGCTGAGTGACATTTGTAAACAAACTTAGATTTATAGAAGCGAGCGCAAACTCGATGTCAGTAACAACAGTGTCTGGGTGTCCAACGCAGACATTATTATTAAGACAATCGCTGCTGCTCTCGTTTCGAATTTTACACGCATTGCAGCATAAAAGTAATAATGTACAGGCTATTCACAGCATCTTTTGGATTTTTGCTGCATGCCATGGGTCTGTATCGGTGAGCTATAATATTTCCAAAGTTATTACAGGGATGCATGGGGCAAACTGTGTATTTAGATTCTGTTGAAACAAGCGGTCGAATGTCAGTTTCAGTTCAATCGGCAGTCGACTCCTTGCACTGGGTTCGTGCAGCAATGTCAAACGCCCTGTAGCCGATCTTTCGGTCTCTGTGCGACTTTGTGGCCGTCCTCAGCGCTGCATTGACGTGAAGCATGTTATTTTGATGTGTAGTGGAGCCTGACGCGCTGTTGACGCACTGGTACATAGACTGACAAGTACGAAGTCGGCGTGGTGGCGGCGGTCGTACGACGGACGAACGAACTGCTCGGCGACGGCAGAAGAGGCTGTCAGACGGTCGTCAGTCTCGAGATGACGACGGCCGGCTGCGGCGACTACTCCCTGCTGACGCCGCCGCCGACCGACTGTCACCGGGCCGTCCGGGCGGGGCCCGTGTCGGCGCTGCTTTACGACGACTACGACGCGGCGGTCGCGATGCCGCTGCACCACCGCGGACCGTACAACCTGACCTGCTACACACCGACCGACCTGCGTCATCATCATCATCAGCAACAGCAGCAGCAGTCGCATCAGATGTCCTCGTCATCGTCGTCGTCGTATCAATATAGTCGTACGCCAGTCGTCGACCGCCGCCAGCCGTCTACGTTCCACGACACCCGGCAACTGGGCAGTACGACGGCCACCGGGTCCACGGCGTCCATCTCCGCCGACCCGAGTCACTACTCCTCTCAGCGGTGCGATCCGTCCGGCACCTATCAGACGGCCGACGGCCCGTACAGTTACGCAACGCCGATCGGCGCCGCCGGCAGGTGCCTGCCGGGAATCGGCAGCGGCGGCGGCGGGCTTCAGCGGCCGATGAGCGGGGCCGAGGTCGCGCTTCAGCCGGACGTGCTGTCGCCGGCCTACTCGCCGTACGGCGGCGGGCGGTGTCTGCCGGCATCGTCGTCGTCGTCGTCGTCGTCGCTGCTGATGCGGCCGATGCCGGGATGCTGCGTCAGCGGCTACTGCTCGCCGACCGGGCCGTGCCGCTGCGCCGAGCAGCTGTACGAGCACGACGCGGTCACGGTGAACGGTACAGGTCACATCAGCGGGGATCACGTGTCATGTCGGCTTCAACATCATCATCACCAGCAGCAGCAGCATCCGCATCAGTCAGCCGGCACGTACAAGTGGATGATGATCAAGCGCAGCTCGCCCAAAACCATGTCGTCAGGTCTGCATCATTTTACTTCGTACAATCGTTATACTCCAACTTTTGTTTTACAGCCTTGGCAAGGCCCTTAAATACTTAAAACATTCTTTGATAAGCTTGCGGTGGTTTGGTGCAAGTTTATCACCATCTTTTTCGTAACTTTCGCCCATACAACTTTACTGTAACTCAGCACATTTTCGCGACGTGATTAGAAAGCCGCCTTCCTGTCTAGCTGAAATGAATCTGTGAACTACACTCCGTACATTGGGTCAAAATTCCAGCACTCACTGACTACCGGTAACTTTTGCTTTAGGAACTAAAATGAATGCAACTTTGTATGTAGCGCAAATATACAGCACACTACAAGAAAAAGACCAGGCTGTTGAACTAGCGGAAGTTGAGGGAAAGAAGGATCTTGGAATTTTTATTTCGAATGACTTGAAGGTATAGCCAAGCAGCTTAAAGAGGCAGCAAAGAAAGCTATGAATGTATTGAGAACAGTCAAAAGACACTTCCCCAGGATTGATGAACCGACCTTCGTGATTCTCTACAAAGCTTATGTCAGACCTCATCTCGAGTACTGCGTACAAGCCTGGTCTCACAATTTCAAGAAAGACATTGAATGTTTGTAACAAGTTCAAAGGCGAGCCACGAAACTGACTAATAAGTTCAAGATTTTTGAGTTATGAGAACCGTTTGAAGAGACTGAAGTATTGGAAAAGAGACGTCTCAGAGGAGATCTGATTGAAACCTTTAAGATAATTACTGGCAGGGAAAAGATCGACAAACACGAGTTCTTTGAAATCAGTAATAACACGCACAATCTTAGAGGACATCAGTATGAAATTGCTGTCAAGAGGAAACGGTTAACAACTCCATCAGCATTCTTCAGTCAACGTGTCGTTGATTCCTGGAACAGGCTGCCAGAAGCAGTGGTTAACGCCACCTCCATAAACTCATTCAAGAACAGACTGGACCGCTGTAACGAGGGCATTTGAAAGGTGTCAAGCTACGAAGCCCGACAACATCAAGTATCAAGTATCAGGACTACGTCCATGCTGTTAGTATTGAACAGTTTCGTAAGAAAGCAAATAATAAACTCCAGGGACGTAAGATCAGATTTTAGTAACGGACAAGCTTCTAAGCCGTATAGAGGAGGACAGGGATATGCCTACATTGCTGTCTTTCATTAGCTGGTTTCATCATCTGTCAAGCAAAAGCAAAAAAA
>Ga0049105_1000055_pt1 | contig 21509 bp, 13 predicted proteins | sample WorMetvaBAHAMAS1_FD_61260 | JGI IMG/M metagenome (GOLD analysis project Ga0049105, IMG submission 61260) | Worm MetaG Olavius vacuus BAHAMAS.1 | ecosystem: Host-associated > Annelida > Digestive system > Unclassified | place: Germany: Marburg | collected 2013-04-09
GGAAAGTACCGGTAGATGTCTAGTGTTGGAAGCGGATCGATGCCACTAGTCACCGGTCACGTAATGCGTGTGTCTGCTATTAAAGCACAGCCAGCCAGGCTCACAGGCCACCAAAATCACGGCAGTTTGTGTTCAAAGTGCCTGTCTGTCGCCTTGATGCAGACTGGCATGCAGGCGGGCGTGCCAGCTGCGTGATTGCGTTGACAATGACGCGTTGATCAAGCTAGTTACATTACATGGTGCTGCCACGACACGAGCCGCTCACGTCTTTGATCCTCTCCTTGTAAACCATCGCCTGCATTTACAGGCAGCGGATTTTATAATCTGTAGGCTCGTCGGTAGCCATTATGTCCGTGTAGACTGGAGTTACCTTCGTCAGCAGGTCACCGCGAGCTTGCGTTAAGGAGAAAGGTGTATTATCAAATGGAATTCTAAACAAGCCACGTTCTGCTACATTGTGTAAGTCTGTCTTTACAATGCGGAGGGAAATTACAGCTTTTCCATGCAGCATGGCTTTACTTAACCTTTCTTCACAATATTGTAACTTTCTACTGACTATTACAAAGTTACACAAGTTACACGACAGTCAGCAAGGGATTCAAGTAATTATGCCTCACAGTGTATTATATGTAGGTCATGTAATGTGGTAGTTTAAAACATTGCTAAAATAATAATCTCGATTGAGGAGTGTGCCAAGTCGGCCAGTACACCTATCTTCTGTCCTTTTGCTGTTGTTACATCCGGTCCATGCCATCAAATTGGAGGGACATCACCACCATTACATAGAACACCAGAGAAACAACATTTTTGTTCTAATGCCTGACCTTGGCTCTTCAGGGGGGGTGTTGTCTTTCCAGAATTTCGTGATTACCTAAGGAAGAGCTGTTGCATCCGTTTGCTGTTTGCTTATTTTCAATATAGTATCAGTTATTATGTGCTATGTGTTTTCAGCGGATGAGATTGCAGTGCAGACCGTGAGTGGCTTTCATCAGCTGTCAGTACCGATGGTGTCACGGCGGGTCAGCTGCCGGTTTACCCTGCAGCCGTATGCCAACACTCTGGGAGACTTCTTCACCAGTATCCTTGAAGAAGATAAAGCTATCCAGCAGGTGCATGCTGAAAGTGAAGGTATGCCGGGATATTTATGTTGCCGTTAGTTGCCTTTACTACGTGTAAGCTGATTACAGCAAGTTTTCACGTGAAAATTGATAATACAAGGCAGTTGTCATTGTCGGCATCATTATCATCGTCATCATCATAAAACATATATAACATGTTGACTACAAAAAATGAAGAACAGTGTTCCATTACAGACTCTAAAGGTTCAGTGTTAAGAGAGTATTAAACAGATAATTTTTACCGTGCTGCATTAAATCAGGGTGGGCTGGTCGCGAGAAAGGTGTCCGTCCGTCTGTCTGTCCGTCTGTGAAACACATGGATTGTGACAAAACCGAAGAAAAATCTGATTTTTATACAGTATGAAAGATCATTTAGCCTACTTTTCTGAGAAGAAGAATGGTTGGTGGGGGCGACTGCTTTCACGTGAAATTTTGGGTCAACCGCCCCCCATTGGAGCGAAATTGCCAATTTTCAACCGATACTCGTTCGTAGTGCCTCACCCGTAACACCTAGCGAAAGAAGTTCAATTAACACTAATAGGAAGTCCAATATGCTCTTTCCAATGAGCCTAAGATGATCATCATACATTGCCCCTAAGCCCCCAAAGGGGGCTAAAAACACACAACAGCTGTTTTCGGTATAAAATTGCACTTTGCGTGAAGAAAGTCTACTACAAAGTGTGAAAACTGTCATTGACAAAGTTGTAAGGCATTCATTGGCCTAACTATCCATCCAAAAATGATCGGTGGGGGCGACCACTTCTATCTGAAATTTTGCGTCAAACTGACCGCGTTGGAGCGAAATTGCTGATTTTCTATCTATTTTTCCCGTAGTACCTCAGCCATAACACCTAGTGAAAAAAGTTCAATTAATACTAATAGGAAGTCCACTACGTGCTTTTCAATGAGCCAAAAGATGAACATCGTCCGTTAAAGGGGGCTCAAAAAATGCAAAGTGTCCAAAATTTAAACAATAAGCTGCGATAACTCCGAAACGGTATGAGATAGGATGTCAGTTACTATTAATCACTAATTGGAAGTCGCATATGGGCTTTCGATTGATACCGACCTCGATGACCTTGAATGACCTTGAACGGCGTAATAGATCTTATTATGCCTTTTTTCACTGAATTTGATTGCTTTGCTGGCCAATTACATCACAGTGGTTGAAGATAAACCTGTAATGTACTTAAACTATTGTCTCCCAGTTCCAGTCTTCCACTTTTGGCCATAATTGACCCACCCTGCAGTGCAGTTTCTCTGTGATAGCTCAGCTACTTGTGTGAATATCGTTTAAGAGAAGCAAGGCTAGGTGCATGTCTTGGTTCATGTGGCAATCTCTGCAAAGCAGCAGCTCTCTCATATAAAAAGGCATCTTTGCCGAATTTAGGTTGCAGTCTTGATATTGTATACTTAGATGTAGACAATGAATGTGTGGCATTAGCAGCGTTGGAGCACATAGGTTGACATCACTACGTATCCTAATAATCGTATGTGAAGTCATTGTTGTCTGCCAAATAACTAAGCAGGCAGAAGAAGTCTCAGTCTCTTGGCAATGCCAAAATGCCATATTTCCTGTGTCTAAACACTGGCAGTGATAGTTGTGTAGCAGTTGTATTCAGTCCAGTCGCCCATTTCTGTAGTATTATGTTAACTTTGAGCCTTGACATCTTTAATGTTTTCAGTGTGTAGCAGCCAAAAATTACACTCATGAAACTGAGGTCTTGAGGCTTAGAGCGAAGTTTATGGTTTTGAAGATCCATGGGATATCCAGGGCCTGTGGTACCATAAACCCGGTATCCTTGTAATGAACTGGATGACCATTTAATTGTTAAGGAAAAGGTGAAGGGAATGGCAAGAAATTTCCAGAAGTCACAGAAATCAGAGAGCAGGTCGTGTCGGGGAGTATACCAAGTTTTGATGTGAACAGCAGCTGTCAAAATGGTACCGTTATGTGCGTGACATTGTGCTCATACCATTAAGGCATAATGCTGTGATTTGTGAACTCATCTGCACTTGTGTTTGATTCATTGCTGTGCACAGCTGGAGAACTGATAGCTTCGTCAACCAATGTCGATGCCGTTTTCCGGCACAACTTCTTCCTCGTCGTCAATGACAAGCGATATCTTGTCAGAGCGGCCAAGGAAGGTATGCGAACAAAGCTTAGCTTGCCACCCTGAGTTTTGCATGACAAACTTATTGATGGATTTTATTGTCATACACAATGGGCACATTACAAAAGTAAAAAATTGTTCTCATTTACGTGTAGACTTTAGCAAACATAGATTGGGTGCTTTCAGTGTGCTGTTGGCTAGGCAGCATTAAGATCATCTGGCCTGCAAGCAAAGTGCAATGTCTCTCTTAAAGAGCACCTTTAGTTAACCCATCTTAACCGGAAGCAGTACAATATAATGCAGTACAAAAACATTCCTAGTGTGTTTCCTACAGTAAGAATGAGAGTGCATTATACATTCATTGACTTAGCACTCCTAGTTATACGCCACAGGGAATAGATAAGCTTTTAGATGTCTTTGAAAGAGCTGGTCGAATATGAGAGTTTTAGTTCTGTCGCCGGTCGATTCCGTTGGGGCGAAATTAGTGAAATTTGTTAATTGTTTTGGCATTTGTGCAGAATTTCAAGATGTGTGGTTGATAAAACTAGTGCAGTTTGGTATCCTGAATGGAACACATCAGCGAGGAAGACCACATGAAAGATGGACGGATGATGTAATGGAATGGTGATCTACACTATGTCTCAGAAAAAGTTCCCACCTTTAAACTCTCTGTAACTTTGTCAAATCTTAACAGATTTTCAAAATTTTTGCACTCAATCAATCAATCAATCAATCAATCAATCAATTTATATTGCGCCATAGTACAGAGGTGCATGCTACAGTGCGGTTATGCTGAATCAGGCACTGGTGGGAACTTTTTTTGAGACACAGTGTATGTGCACTGAGCGAACAACCAACTGATGGAGCTGAACGGTCGTGTGTGGTGCAATGTATAGTCAACACTCAGTGGCATCGAGTTCAGTGAGCTGATGTTGATGATGACGGTGTTTGAGTGAACTGTGTTGCTGTGGTGTATGCAGACCAGGTGCGGCGGTCAGACGCTTCTGATGACGTGCGCCATCTGGTGGCCTGTCTTTACCGAACTGTCAACTCAGAGCAATATTATTACACAAAGCGGCGGTTACTGTTGGCCCAACAGGAGCAGATTCGCCTGCAGCTTGAGCCGTTAGAGAAAGTGTGTTCGATGTTGTAGTATGTAATTTTATTCAAGCGATTGTAATCACATCGACAGACCAAGAATTTTTTAGAAATGTTTAACTACATCTTTTATGTTTAGTTGTACATCATTATCTCTGGGGGAGGGGTAAATTTTGTCATTGTGATTCAAATTCTTGATCACAATGTGGGAGTGACATGCTAGATTATGCCCATGCCCCATAACATCCCTGCTTCATGCTTCATACCGAGTGGTTTGTTTTTATATACAAAAATAAAAGGGTCCAGTTTTTGTGGTACACAGTGTAATGTTTTAGCAAAGTAGATGCAGAATGAATTGGCTATTCAGTATGGTGTTAGTTAGTGTGCATGATAACATCTTTCCAGAGTGTTGATTGTGCATTGTAATTGTAACTTGTTTTTATGTGTCGTATATAAATAATACTCTTACTTAACTGTGTTATGTGGATCTAGTAAGCAAAGAAATTGTAATAAATTGAATAAATTTAGCAGTCTTTTGTCATAGTTAAGGCTGGTGCTGTAGTGGTGTGTATGACATTAAAAATCATAATCTTTAATATGTCACTTAATGTTAATATGTCTTTCGTGTCGCAAATATATGAAATATTGAGATTCATGTGTATTGTTTGGTGTAGCTAAGAGAGGATTTGGAGAAGACAGCACAGAAACGGACACAGTATTTATCATGGATTGGCCTTGCACTGATGGGCACACAGTTTGGCTTCTTTGCGCGACTGACATGGTGCGAGTACTCGTGGGATATCATGGAGCCCGTCACTTACTTTGCTGGCTATGCGACAGCCATTGCCATGTTTTCTTACTATGTTATAACTCGACAAGTGAGTGGCATTTGTGTTATACTATAGACACCGCTTGTCTTATCATATGCAGTGTGGTCGAAAAACAATTTGCAAAAGCATCTTCCAGTCATGCTGTTTAATTGTTTAGCTGTTGTTCGTTATTACTTGAAAAATCAGATAGCTATCTACTGATATAAGCTGTGAAGAAAATTCCATTTTGATTCTGGCTACTGATGTTGCATAAGCACACATAGATGAGCAGTTCTTACAGTTCTTTAGATTGGGTATTGTTTCACTTCGCTTGTTTCACTGTGTGTAGATTCATTTATGTTTATGTTTGTGTATTTTTTGTTTTGTGCTGCATATCTGTCGTATCATGGTGGGCTGGACCTGATGCAATTGAAGCATGATCCTTAGGACTTTATTTTTTTCTGTGCATTGACACTGTTGGTTGGATCATTTGAGCATGTAAAAACCTATCCCGATATGACCTATAATGTGTTTGGTGGGACATTAAACCTTACTCGACTTGACTTGGCTAATGTTGTAGGAAATTTTAGATTTAAAACCATGTGCTCTAAAGTACATGAAAATAGAAAGCATTAGGAGCAACTAGGGCATCCGCACAACTGCAGTAAAAGTAAAATAAAACATTTGTGCAATTCTTGCAAAACTATTCGTTGCAGCTTATCTGATGCTGTTAATAATAATAATAATAATATTACTGACAATGTTTATGGTGCTGTCATCATGACGTAGTCATTGCGAGAGTTCACCCGGTTCATTTGATGAATGCAGACTGAGCGTCGGTTGGCTGCCAACTCTCAGACCAAACCAACCGATTTGGACTGTGAGTCCGCCGAAAGATTGGCTGCTACCATCCGCAGACACCATCGCCATTTATTATTATGACTCAGCTTGTAAGCTGATACTCATTGTCACTGTTAGATATTACTCATTTGCACAACTTGTCGCAGTCGAAGTTCCCACCAAACACAGTATAGGTCATGTCGGGGATGGATTTTTACAGGTCAAATGACCCAACCAACAGTGTAATCTTGTTGCAGCCAATGATACTATGGCATTGTGGCCGTAAGCTGCCATGCAGCCATTGTCATTACTATTGTGAATGTTGTATACAAGTCATCTAGATATTACGATCGTGTTGTAGTTGTTTTATATGTACGTTCGTAGAAAATAAAGATACATGTATATAGGCTATGCTTAATCAGGCAGACAAAATAAATGAAATATATGTGTAGGCTACGTATGACATATAATATGCATATATATGACTTCAAAAGCTTATGCATGTGTACGTTAGGATCGTTATAAATAAACAGGCCTATGTTTAATACACATGGGCTACCTGCATGCCATTATTATAGATTATTTTTTATTAGACTGCAGTTACAGTATTAAGTATATTTGGACAATGAGCCATGTTTGCCATACAGCTGTCTTTCAAGATGTATACACTACAACAGTCGAGCTACCTTACTGGAATTTCTGGTTATCTGCCAAACAGAATATGTGACATCTCATTAGTACAGTATTATAGGCTCATGTCACAAAAGTGATCGTAATCTGTGCCTTAATTACTTCTATAGCAGCTGATATAAACAGTTGTAAAAGACTATGCATTGAAATCAGTTATCTTGAGCACCAGTTTATGGTTGCTAGCTCAGTAGCATAAGTCCCTCTCACTGATTTGTTTTATTGTATTTGTATTGCAGTTGTGCAGACGGCTGCAGTACTCGTAAAACAAAACTGTCCTATAACTGCAAATTTGTTTTACTGTAGTTTTCTGGCAGTTTTATTGTACTTGTGTGGGCAGCTTCGGACAGGATATATTGGCAGCATGAGTAGTTGTGTAATTAGTTCTCTCATGCAGTTATTGTTATTTTGTTCACAGGAATATCTGTTTCCGTTAGCCAGAGATCGAGAGCATCTGATAACGATGCATCGCAAAGCAAAACGACTCAATTTTGACATTGACACATACAACCGGCTTCATGCGCAGCTGTACCAAGTCGAGCTGGATCTGAAGAGACTCCGTAACCCGCTCGACGCTCGTCTTTCTCTGCCGTATCTTCCACCAAAACCACACAATCAAACCACTTTTCATCCCTAGCGTTTCCAAACCGCGTAGTACAAGCTAGCCATTTTTATTTAAGCTAATGGGGACTGATCTAATCTCACGGTATTTTATTTAGTACAGTGTTTCCTACATTCTCGTGCCGTGCGTTTGTCACTTATGTTTTTCATGTTTGTTCGTAATGTTGTTAATTGCCATTCAAGTGTCTTGCTGTTGAGTCTCCTGTCTTTCCCGGTTGTTGAGGCAATAGGTAGTGCATTGGCAGTGCTATTCATTATGTGTAAGTTATATTGTTTTGGACCGAAGGACTGCCTTACTGAGGCTGACGGTTTCCACAGGCAGAGTGTGTCAGAGAGCTTGATGATGTTGTGCAGAGCAATAGTGTGCTATTCAGTAACGTGTCTTGGGAAAGTGCTGTGAATTCAATGGGTGATGTTCGAAACCGGTTATGTTTTGTGTCTGTGTGTGGAGTGAGATGTGAAACCTTATTCACTGTTTGTTTCAGTTTATATCGGTCGTGTTGCGGTTTGACTAAAACTGCTGTCATTACCATTATGGTATGTGTATCAGCTGATCTGTCTGCCCAAGCCCTGGTATTTACGATACACAATACAGTCAAACAAGCTTTTTTCTGTCGTTGTTTCTGTGTTGTTTAGCAGTTGTACAGAAGTTTTGTCCAAGGTCATTTGTGTAAGAAATATTTACATGCAGAAAATTTCAAGCTTCTGAACGTGTACAGTATTTACTTTAAACCTGAACCTCTGGCACTTCTGATTTGCTTGCAATGTATGGATGGTGATGTATAGAGTATTTCGCTGCTCAAATGGACTCCATGATCTGTATTTTTGTGTTCAGTAAACCATATCTTCCCAGCCACATATTATACAGGGTGACTTGTCTAGGATTGTTTGGTTTTTAGGTTTGGTAGTTTAGATGTTTAGTTTTTGCCTTGCTTGTTCTAGATTTAGTTTGTTGCTACCCTAGCCAAATGATTTCTGTAAAGATTCTCTAATGAATCCAGATTAACTCCACATAGACCAGATCAAGGTGTACATGATATGGCAGGTTTTGGTATTCACTGATGTTTGTGTTGTCCATCACTCTGTGCATTTTGAGTGATTCACAGGCGAACGTTTTACGAAAAGAACTTCAGATTATTTCGGTTCTCTGTGACTTAGTCGGTTGGAGTTGGTCTGTACCCTGAAACTAACTATTACATTGGCATAATAATAATTGCTGTCATCAGTCATAACTTTATAGTCAGTGAAATGCTGTTCGTGGTGTCTGTTGTGGTGTGACGTGTTTTTACCATTAAAACCCTGATGAAAGCACGTATAAATAGTCATCTCGGAAAATCTCAACAACTGTACTGTAGAGTGTGACTGCAAAGAGGTTACATGATATGATGTGGTAGATATATGCGTACATGACAGAGTGTGCCAAAGATAACATGGTGAGATAATGTAGCTTCTGACGTATTACTGTGTGTGAAAAATTGCCTTAAATGTTATTGACTGATACAAGACTGTAGGCTATCACAGATGTATGGTAGATTGTCGGCAGGTGGCTATTATTTTTATCGTTGTTAAAAATGTACTGATTACAGTGCTGCGAACACAAAGAAGCTCTAGGGGCACTTTATGCAGTAATAATGATAAATACGTAAGAGATATTAACGTAAAGATGTTTGTTTTCGACTATAACTTTGGCATTTCTTGAGTGACTGTTATACTTCCTGTACCAGTGGAAACAGGAATGAATATTCTGCAGTTTACTTACTTAATGGTGTGATGATGTCATAACTGTGTCATATCACACATCACGAAGTTGTGACTGGAGGAAGGTTAGCTGCAGTTCAAGACGACCGCGGCCGCTTCCTGGAGTGCATTTGACCAAACCGATTATTCACAACTTTTACAGAAAGTGGTCCAATGTTTGTGTTTTCCAGTTCTTATTGAGAAATTGAGAAATTTATTATCAGTATTCTGGCAAAACAAATCTGTCGTATTCCCACAGGTTTTTATTGAAATTTTATTTTCATAGTGCAGCACTTCCTTATTCTATGAAGTAACTCTCAGAAGTGAAATTTTGTGACATGCGATGTGAAACAGTTATGACATCATCAAGCTATCAGGTAACGAAACTGCGAAGTATTCGTTCATATGACCTATAATGTGTTTGGTGGGATGTTAAACCTTGCTCAGTCAATCAATTTATTCTTGTTTCCACTGGTACAAAAAGTGTGACATGAGCTTAAGTAATGACAGAGTTATACTCGAAAACAAAGTGGCACAATTTTACGGCTCACGTTGTACTAGTGAAACTATACATTTCATGGTGTTTATTTCGTCTCTCGAGTTGCAAAACTGACCATTTGCTGGAGCTGTAACCAGCTCTGTTTGTTACTGCATTACCAGAAATATGATAATCGGTTGCAATCAGTTATGTTCTCTTTTACTTAATCTCTGTGTGCTTTGCTTGGCTGTTTGCCGGGTAATCCTAAAAAATAAAATAATAGTAACAATAATAATAATGTGCACATTGTTGTTCTACCATTAATATATAACTAAGTTCACATATGTTGCTAGCACGTGAACCATAATTAACTGATTTTTGAAGACTAACCAATGCACTGAATATTATGGTTACAAGCTGTTGGAAGCATGAAACATGGTACTGCAAGTTGTGTGTATATTTTGTTGAGGTTATTATGTCGTTGTTAGTAACTGGTGTTCTGCCTAGTTTTAACATGGCTTAGTCGGTGGCACATCGTGACAGTAGCAATGACGATAGCTGTCACTGCACAGTCATATTACAAGATGCATTGAATGTACAGGTACTCAGAGTGATGAGAAACAGTTAGTTACTTTACTCCAGTAATACTAATCAGATACTAATTACTACGAATACTTTGTCAAGCACACAACTAGCAGGTAACTCTAAAACTGTAAGTAGCAAGTTTAGTATCAGACTTATTTATAACTTCTTCAACATTTGCAAGCTGAGCAAAATCCAGTTACTAGTACTGAATGGCGTGAGCACCTGTCTTCAGGCAACTTAACTGGTTGCTACTATGATGGCTTATTGAACTTTGCTGGCCGTTCTGGTTTACAACATGCTGAATGTCCTGTACCCACAGTACCTGGCAGTTTACCACTAGCACTGGCCACTAACAACTTTAAATGTCCAGCATCACTACATGTGAGGTTCGAAGAACTCGCATGATTCTTGGCATTGGATCACTAAATGTCGCTGGACTACTAGTATACCAATGGAATAATCTACCTCTCATCTGTATGATTCTGCACAGGGAATGAGTAGTATGGCTTTTAGGGGTTAAGAGTCTTGTTTGGATTACTGGACAGTGGTATGTCTGCATGCTGTACTGCAGGTCCAGTTGTCTATTGTCTAGTGCAGCAATTAAGACTGTAGACAGTACCATAGTGTGCCAACACTTTTGCACCATCATTGACAGTTTCTCAGTTCTGAACAGATTACTGTGCAACCCGTCACACAGCTCATTGTGCTATTAATATGAAGTGAATAGAGTGTGTTTGATATATGTAATCCTTTAGAGTAGTTTCTGTTTCCTTTTTTCGGGCATTTTGCTTAATTTGATGCGATGAATTTGCTATACATTATTGTCAGTGTTGCTGTCAACTTGTGTATGTCAGAATCATAGACTTAGATCACGTAACATGATGGACCAACCAGCAATTGATAATGAGCTACTAGTCACTGCTTATTGCAGGCTCGCATCAGTGTCAAATGTTAACTGAGTTACATGTAATTTTTTAAATTTTGGATTTCTGTGTGTGAACAGTTTTTTACGATACCGTGCAGCATGTCCAAAATTTTGCGGCATTAGGTTCGACTGACAATTACTGATGCACTCAAGCACAAAGTTCAAAGTTCATCATAGCATGTGCGAAAGAGAGCCAGCTTGTTGGTGGTTGACTATTCTCATTGCATTTGTTGCACATTACCTCAGTTGTATAAACTTAACAGTTAGAGGCCTATTTCATTATGCAGCTAACAACTATTTCTCTGTGGTGGTGGGTTGAATTTATTCTGTAATGCAAATGCCGCCATAATTGTGATGATTATTATAAGTTAGTGGTTAAAATCAATGCATTAATAACAACAGTCGAAATACTGTCTATTTGTCACACAGTAATATCAGTTACATTTTAATTTTAGTGGCTGTTTTGTTTTATTTTGATGCTAATAATACAGTCACTCCCACATGCATGTGTTGTTATGAAATGCGAACATTGATGTTGGAAATTTTAACAAGTATTGAAATAATTCGTTTCATTCTGTGAGTGCTATAGTGGCTGTACTTTGCAGCCAGTTGAATTTGTCATCTTTCGCTGTCAGATTGTGTTAATGGACATGTGTCAACTATTTTATTTATGGTCCACTAGACAACATCCGAGTTATGGTGATTGTCGCACAACCCAGCATGGAGCAGAGTACTGCTCTGTGCTGGGTTGTGTGACACGATGTTCACAGTCAGCAGCACACTTATATGAGCAGTTCTTACAGGTCCAACAGATTGGGTTTGTCACCCTGGGACCCTTACGCTGTGCGTAGAGGCAGTTGCCTAGAATTCTGTTGTAACACAGTGGAGTGCTGCTGGTGGGATTCAAGCCTTATCTGAAAGACCAGCTAGTTTCCTTCAGTGCTTTGACACTGTTCGTTTGGTTATATGATCTGTAAAAATCATCCCCGATATGACCTATAATGTGTTTGGTAGGACGTTAAACCTTGTTCAATCAACCAGTAAAAAGTAGGGGCATAAGCCAAAATGTTTTTGTCACAGCTTCTGTAAAACTGGGCTGATTCTGATAAAATTTGCTGTATAGTGTCTTAATAAATTTGCTACAAATTAATATAAAGAAACGTTTATCACCTCATATGAAAAATTTCTCTGCACTACGTTGTGAAAAAAGAGTGACGTTTTTAATGGACCACGGCATAGTTGTGCTGAAGTAACAAAGTCGTCGTATCTGCAAGCAGTAGAAAGGTTTAATGTTCGTGACTCTCTGTTCATGCTGTTCTGGTTTTTGATTGATTTTTAGTGTGTTTTAGAACTAAGATTTGTCTTTGTCATTTGCTCGCGTAGTCAAGCCATTTTTTCTTAGGACATTTTCTTCTATGTAGTTTTTCTGTGCATTATTTCATAAACCTTGTTCGGCTTGCCGGTCTGTAGTTGTAGCCGTTTGTTAGCGTTTTTCCGTTGATGCTAAAGTTGTCTTTACAGATTAACACACATAACCTGTACATGTACTGTCATTTGTCAATAATACAGCCAGTTGTAGGTGTCATTTAGATTATCTTAATCTGTACAGTACTCGTTCTGCTGTATCCCATATTGTCACCATATGTACATTTTTTGCAGGTTTCACATTGCTGTCCTTTTTTCTTTGTGTCTGCCAGTTTAAGTGTCGGGTGTTAATGTTTTTTTTGGCTGAATTTACTGTCGCTGAGAAATGGAGCGTTCGTTTTGTGGCAAGGACGTAGGAAGGTTTTTAGTCGTGTGGGCAAAACTGAGACAAGAGCCGAAACTGCTGGGGAAACCTGGGCCGTTGAGCTTCGTTAACTTCCCGTCTTCCCCGACAGCTTTGACATTTTGTACAGTCTGACAGTATCGGGTCAGCTATTCCTGAGACCTCAGAAATGTTTTTTTTTAATTTTATTGCTGAAAACGTGGGAAAAGAAGGGTGTATTCATCCCCTGCCTAATACCTGCGGGACGATTGCCTTGACACCCTTGCTTCCTGCACCTGTTTTGTGGTCAAGTTAACGGCTGTTGTTCTTGCTGCATGATAGTTTACACAAACTGTCGAAATTCTGCACAGTTCTGAGTGTCGTGGTTGTCAATGGCAGTGAACTGTTACTTTGCTTCAGGAGGTATCTTGCAGTCTTTGTCACACTGCACTGTCAACAGTTGTAATATTGCAGGTGGCGGGCCGATACTTGCTCAGTGAACTGAACGTGTCTTACAACGCGTAGTTTTTATACGGTTGTCTTGTTGAATTGGTAGCTTCTCAGTTGATATTGCTATTGTATAATAGCGTGTTAAATACTTAGTATGATTTGTTTAAATATATGCTACCAATTCGTGTTCATTGTAATCTGGTTTGCATTAACATTAGGTTATTTTAGTTACAGCTACTGTATAGCTGATGACGTTTAAGTGAATTGATGCGTGTCACAAACCGAGTATCTTCACTTCTGAGATCATTTGGCAACACTTCCATATCCATACAGTGAGCTTAACTGTTCGTGAGTGTGTCGAATTAGCTGCACTTTCGTTGTACCGACCACAGATCTGTATATGGTACCGACACGTTAGTGCCGCCAGTAATCCTGTAAATTAGAGAAATTGCTGCAGATTGAAGTTGCGTTGGACAGGAATTGACATTCCGCGTTCCGAGCATGCAAGGAGGTTTACAGTTAATATAGGAATCTGGAAATGTCCGGGAAATTAAAAATTGATAGATAATAGAGAGAAGTAGAGAGAATGCCGAGAGTTAGGCTAGGCAAAAGTTATGATTTAGCACATGGATTATTTAAAAAGTCCGGTAATCCGGTAATTTGTACACAGTTTATTCTGCAGGATGTTATGGCTCACTATTTTCAGCATTCGTGATCAGTATGTAACTAAGAACTAAGAAAAATACTGTAGGCCTTCACATGTTAACCGATACGTGATAAAACACGTTATTTCGAGGTCGATGTTTATAAAGCCGAAGACACCATGGGTGGGTACAGTCTTTGAGCAGGGAGAAATGAGATAATACACCGACTTTGTTCCCTTAAAGAGAGGCTCTGACACTAACGTACGAAGCACCGAAGCACGTGCGCGTGCGTCCAGCGTACATGCCTGCAACAAGGTCCCGCTGAAGTATCTGGTCAGGGAGGACCGACCATCTTCACTCTTTACTAGAAATTATATTAAAGTGTTAGGTATAAAGTGGTCAATATCAGGTCATTTCTGTCTTGTGAATGCTAGACAATCGCAAGGAAGCGTGATGCTATGGGTCGGGCAGGTGTCCACTGTAGTGGATCCGCTTGTCAGTCAGTGCCTGGAAAGACTCGACGTCTTCGAATCAACATATGATGTTTAAGTGCGATGTTAAACTGCTCGTTCATTGACTCCTTTGTATTGGTCTACACGCGCTCTGTCTCTACCGTAGCCAGCTGAATATTCGGGGATGTCGTTCGGACGAGATTGTGGACCGGGAGGGAGGCTCCATGAACATGTCTGCCTGAAATTTCTAACGGATACTTTTTCCTGCATTCCAAGCACTTTTTGGCTCTTAGAAACAGAGAGCAGCTTTTATACTGTGCACGAAAGACTGGCAGGTTACTTTTCTGACCTACGAATTTATTAATAAAATGAGGTCCACGGTCTGCCTTGCTACGGGGCCTATCTCTATCCGCGGCAGTGTTCTGGCTACTGCAGTCTCCCACTCATGTTGATGCGGCCGTCATAGTCAGTGTTGGAATGATTAATGATCAGAAGCGATAACGGCATTCAGATTGTCATCTGCGAGACAGCCGTACTGCATTGCCGTGAATAATTGATGTGTTGTCGGTGAATGACACATCGCGGGCGAGTTCGCTTTACGTGCATTGAGTACTCGATGAACGGATCACGTACGTCACAGCTTCACAAGCTGCCAACAATGATGTCGTGAAATCTGCGATTATACACCAACACGAATGATTTGTCGCTGACTAACGACAGCACAGTAGCCCTACAATACAGCACGTGACGTTGTCATGCTCACGTAGACCGGCGCTATAATCTTTTCGTTTCGAACATTTTTCGTCTTTTTAATATTTCGTAAAACTATTTTCATTAACCTAAACAAATGATCTAGGCTAGCTGATATCGAAACAGAGTCAAGAAGTTAGTCAGTTGCAACTTCAGATTTTGACAACTGGAATCTAATTAGTAAAACTTAATAGCCTTTCTCTAAATGTTTGACTACCCGCCAAGCGGCGTGGTAGCCTTTGTGAGAGCACCTGTCTGTCTGTATGTCTGTCTGTCAGACGATAACTTTCGAAAGCCTTGACGTAGGAACTACATTTTCGTTCATCAACGGAACATGGGTCAGTTCTTTAGGTCATTAGGTCAAAGTCAAGGTAACGGGAATAAAATGGGGTCGAAAACCCATGCTGCACGCAAGAAGTTTGCGTGCGGCATGGCAGATCGAATAGTGTGACAAATTTTCTGGTCCTGTTTTTAGGGGAGCAGAAAAGTAGGCCTACGGATATTTTCTGAGAGATATGGGACCGATCGACACCAAATTTGCATGGGAAGGGCATAAATCAATTATTGGCGCTCCACGAGTTTGTTTTAGATTTCAGACATGTTGATACGTCTCGAAATGCGAACGACTCAAAAGAGACTATAAGGTCGAAAATTTAGGCCTAGGCGGGCCTAATCTCACACTTTTCACCCGTAAAAATTAGACAGGGATGGATGAAACATATGAACCATTTTTGTGCTTGGCCTAGGACCCAACCTCCGATCTACTTATGACGGGGTCTACCCCGCTGTGTGGGAGATTGGGGCAAAAAAGGACAGCGACAAAATATAACACCTCCAGACTCGTCGGCCGGCCTAATTAGAAATTATTTTGAGAAGTGAAATATCCATGAGCAGAATGTTTTAGCGAGACTGGCCCGTATTTTGGTGTCACAGATTAGGCAGTTAATGCACTTGAGCTATAGGCCTATGATATGGAAAAGCTCAGCGACCACAAATGTCTTTCAGTATTCCACATTCAGTGTCCATGAAGATACCGTGTACAGTAATTAGCAGAGACTGGTCTAAATTCGACGCTGTCCAATACGAACTGGAGCTTTCGGCCACAGAGCTCGCTACAACTCTTTCCGACGATGTTGACTATCTATTCAGTCTGTACAAGGAGATGCTCTCAGAGTTGATCAACAAGCATGCTCCACAGCGAATGACCGTTCGCAACAAGCAGCATCACGCGCTGTGGTTCGACGGAGAGTGTTATGCTGCCAGATGTGAGGTGAGATGACTGGAGCGAATTCATCGCAGACAGCGTACACCGGTGTGCCATCGGAAATGGCGAGCCGCTGTGACGCGCTACCAGCACTTTCTAGGAGCGAAACAGCAGTATAATAGTCGATGTATTATGGATAGCGCGGGTGTTTGTCAGTGACATTTGGACCGGTAAGCGAGCAATGCTTTGTTGCATCGCAGACGTCGAAGCTTGGTGTCAATACCGTGTATTGAAGCTGAATGCCGACAAGTCTGAAGTGCTGTGGCTTGGTACCAGACAACAGATCGCCAAACTAAGCCCGGCGGATAAAGACCTGGCCCTCTCCACTGGGACTCTGTCAGCTTCAAGTAACGAGCGCAACCTCGGCGTGACCGTTGATGAAAATTTGACATTCGACGTGCACGCTGGAGCTTGTTCCCGAGCATGCTGTTACCACCTCCGCTGCATCCGACAAGTCCGCCAATTCCTCGATGAGCCGGAGACACGACAACTGCGGCAACTAGTTCACGCGTACGTAACATCATGTCTTGACTATTGTAACGCGCTATTTAGTATTTGCCAACTCCACCGTCGCAGTCCAACAACGGCTACAGCGCATTCAGAACAGCGCCGCGCGTCTCATCTGCTCACAGCCAGCTTACACAGGCGCTACGCCCCTTCTACAAAACCTACATTGGCTGCCAGTGCAGAAACGTATCGTTTACAAACTGTGTGTGCTGATGTTTGACGTAAAGTACGGTTCAGCCCGTCATATTTAGCAGATCTATGCAACGTTCGCACTGATGAACGATTGCGCTCAACAAGCCGCGGAGATTTTGTCACAACGAGAACAAGAACCCGCACTACCGGAGTCTACAGTGCGTTCATGGTTGCTGCGCCCAGTGCCTGGAATGCTTCCGTCTGAGCTTAGGATAATTACTTCATAGACTATCTTCCATAACCGTTTAAAAACTCATAACTGTCAACTTTGTCAAGTCCTGTTAACACTGTCACTGTTAACCGTGTTTTTAACATTTTAATGGATTTAACCTATAGTCTCCTAACTATATATTATCAACTACTATTGTATTAGGCCCTACTTATGTAAGGCGATGATGAGCTCTGGTTGATTGGCGCCATAGCAAATGTTTGTGATATGATGATATGATATATGATATGAGCAGTGCAGTTTAATTAAACGTATGCCCGTCACATGCGCATACAGGCCTAGGCTACAGCAGTTGTATTGCTCGGACCAACAAGCCAAGTGTGCCTATGCCAGATTATGGCATACCCTAGCGTTATTATAGGCCCAGGCGTGCGAATGATCGCCAATGGCGACACGTTGTGCTGATGGGACGAGCTGGGACGGTGCATCGCTGCACCTCAGCTGCTCGCTCGTTTGTTTTCCGGTAACATATGTCGCGCAGAAGTCATAGATGCCGTTGTTGGAGGGAGTGTTATTCGCTATAGTGCGGTATAAACCTTTAGAAAATGTTATGATGATGATTGATTATTATTATAGTTTTTAGGCAGCCCGAAGGTATGCCTTATATTTTGATGCTATCCTTTTTCACCGGACTTCTAATCCCGGAGCCGGCAAGCGGCCAACGCCAAAAGTATATTGGGTCCTAGGTCCAGCATGAAAAAAATCATTAAAACATTGCGTCCATCCATCCCCTGAATTTACGAGGGTGAAAAGTCCAAACAAAATTTGGCTCCGATTTTTGTCCCCGTCGCATTCATGTTGCCCTGCTTTCGAACTTAGCAATATGTCATCTCTTTCCCAAATTTGGTAAAGTTCGGTCCACTCAACTCTAAGAATGAGTACCTGGATGACCCGTGAAAAGAATGAGCCGAGATAGGTATTTTGTAACCCTAACCCTCCTCCCCAGAAAATTTTCGATTTTTTTGTTTTTTGAAAATGGCATATTCTGGTGCATTTTATGCATAATGTTTGTAATAGCAGGATCTTAGCCCACAAACTGAACAAAACTGCTTGGTATTCTAACCCTGGGAGTGTACCTGCACTCCCTGAACGCCCTGGCTACGCCTATGCAGAGATGTATCGGGAACAGTCTGTGTAGCGAGTTTCGTGTGGCCGGACCGGGAAGAAAACGACAAAGTTGCGCTGTCCAATACATTAGGCCATGTGCGACGAGTCACAATCAGCGGCAGAGCGAAAATGACGACGATCAGCCATTGTAGACACTGGAGTGCACATGTCAACCAGATACGAGAGCGCAGGCACATACTAACACGAATACCGACAATAAGTAAGTAAGTAAATAAGTAAGAAAATTTACACACGAGGCTTAAAACGACATCCTATTTCGTACTGTTTCGGAGTTATCGCAGCTTATTGTTCAAATTTTGGACACTTTGCGTTTTTGAACCCCCCCTGGGGGGGGGGGCTTAGGGACAACGTACGATGTTCATCTTGGGCTCAATGGAAAGCACGTAGTAGACCTCCTATTAATATTAATTGAACTTTTTCGCTAGGTGTTACGGTTGAGCCGCTACGAGCGAAAAGAGATGGAAAATCGGCGATTTCGCTCCAACGGTGTCACTTTGGCCCAAATTTCAGGTAGAAGGGATCACCCCCACCAATTACTTCAAGCGAAGTGCGATTTTACCCCGAAAACGGCTGTTTTGCGTTTTTGACCCCCTTTGGGGGCTTAGGGGCAACGTACGATGATCATCTTAGGCTCATTGGAAAGCGCGTAGTGGACTTTCTGTTAGTGTTAATTGAACTTTTTTCGCTAGGTGTTAAGGCTGAGGCGCTACGAGCGAATATCGGTTCAAAATCGGCGATTTCGCTCCAACGGGGGTCGGTTGACCCAAAATTTCAGGTAGAAGGGGTCAAGGCCTCCACCAACCATTCTTCTTCTCCGAAGACTATGTATATGATCTTTCGTATGGTATAGAAATATGGACAGATCTTTCTTCCGTTTTGTCACAATCCACGCGTTTGACAGACAGACAAACGGACAGACGGACAGAATTCTTATCGCTAGACCGCGTCTGCATTCCATGAAGCGCGGTAAATGACAAAATTATACTGTTTCAACCAAGACAACCCCCGATTTCCCAGCTTTCCAAGCGTTGTCTTTACCGGTAGTTTGTTGGTGACTCTAAGAGAGCCGGTTTGTTGATGATGAGATGATAATGCAGACTTGGAGATGGACAGAGTTACTGCCGATGCCCAACGTGACCACAGTTGGCAGCTACAGCCATGTAGGCAGCCAAACGCTTGGTGAAGTTAGCCACCGCCTTGTTGGTGTGTTCTTGTGGCAGCTCTTCCCAGATGGTCTGCAGAGCCATTTTCTACTTATCAGTCGTCTTAGGTTTCGGCTGGGGTGTATTTTACTTTACAGCATGACGTCCCAGATGTAATAGTCTACCGTACCGGGTACAAATTTGGAGAGTTTCAATAAACCCGGGAAAGTTCGCTTGCAGCCAGTTCTGCATGACGCTCGAAATGCTGAGAAATTGGGGTTGTCTTCGTTGAAAGAGCATAATTTTGTCATTGTCAGATGTATTTTAACAAATCTTTGCGATAAAGTGTCTTTCTCATCGTTTAACAGTTATGTAAAATTTCATGCAAAAATCTGCACGCATTGCTGAAATATCAACAAAAGTCAAGAGCTTACTTTTTATTGGACCACCCTGTATCTATAATTATATGCAGGTGACGCGACACTGAAAGACATACGACTCTAGTCGTGATTCTTGGGCTGTCAATACATGTAAAGTCAAGAGCAGCGTTAGATGCTCGCTAATCGCTATAGTACTGACAAGATGTATCAGAAACAACACCGTGTAATATTCACGTTAACAAATTAACGTACAGTGCAATATAACTATATAATACTGCTAAAACCACAGTCTGTAACTAATATCATAGTACTTTGTATAGATTCAGATAGTAATTATAATAGCCTAGTAATATTTTAAAGTTTTTAAAACATATATAAACGATATCGATCACCCGATCAGAGATCGAGGACTGGCCGAAATTTGAGCAAAGCTCGTTTTATGATCAAACTCGCAACCGGAAATAGCCGCCATTGGCCGCCATTTGAAATTTCGTTTCCCGTGGCATATCTCAGCCGCAGATAAAGATAGCTGTGTGAAATTTGGTTCATGGCAGAAAATTCTCCCCGAGAGGCCTCGGAATGAGCCAGAATCCAATTTTGACGAAATTAAAGATGGCGGACTGTTGACATATTGAAAATGGTTAAATCGTAATAACTCAACCGCAGACGTCGAATTTTGTAAAATGCAATGCATGATGGCTGCACAGAGCTGGCCTCGTGATCAAAACGAACGATTGGCGGGACGGGCGGCCTCGAGTGGCAATGCGGCAAAAATTCCTATCTTTAAGCTATAGTTGAGTTTTATTTTTTCGTTTTCAGTTTTGATGTTGCCTGTTAGACTAATCTGTCTGCCAGTAGGTTTTTCAACTCACTTTAACTATTTGTGTATCGCGTCTTGCCGTATGGTGCGCGTAATGAATATTATAGCAAAGCAAACGGTGTCAGTCTAAGCAAAGCAACAATCCGAAGTATCGATCGACGGACGGCAGACTCAGCCGCTGCAGCCGAGCCAACCTGTTGGATGCGTGCATGGGACGGCAGGGTCGACACGGCTCAAGCATCGTTCGTCTGATGTGATTACGTCCGATCTGTAATCCTCGCATCTCGCTGCACAAAGTCGTAACGCATTGTTCAAAGCTAAGCCGACTCCGATTTGTCGCTTGCAGCGTCCGCTTAACTGATGTAGCTGCGCCGAGCAGCATCTGTTCATTGCATCTCGGTAAGTGCATCATCCGTTAAAGGCAGTCTACCTGTGTGCAGCAGCTGTACGGCTATAGCGCTTTCAGTCAACTGGTATGACTACGAGGCATGCGTAAACAAGATATGTTAATGGGAGCTCCCTGTAAAACCGGAAGAACAGCGTAACTGCAGAGAGGGTTGATAGTTACATGTAAATACTGTAGAAGCAGCTGATACCAACAACGATTTTTCCGGCGACTGGGCACCCATCAGGCTGCCCGACTAGTCGAAAGGCTTGTATCTTGCTGCTCTCTGTTATAAGTAAGTAAGTAAGTAAGTAAGAATATTTATATAGCGCAGAGAATCATGCGTCACACTGCGCTGTGATTTCTCAAATCCCAAATAAATGATTTTTCAGATATCGCCTAAACTG
>Ga0049105_1000056_pt1 | contig 21483 bp, 15 predicted proteins | sample WorMetvaBAHAMAS1_FD_61260 | JGI IMG/M metagenome (GOLD analysis project Ga0049105, IMG submission 61260) | Worm MetaG Olavius vacuus BAHAMAS.1 | ecosystem: Host-associated > Annelida > Digestive system > Unclassified | place: Germany: Marburg | collected 2013-04-09
CGCGCAACCTCCTGCAACTCATCGACACCCCGAAGACACCGATCAGCCACCGCATCCGGAAATGCATGTGGAGCGACGACTACCTCATCGCCGCCCTCTCCCATATGCAATAGCCCTGCCGGAAAGGGGGAGGGTTGGGTGGGGGGCCTGCCGCGCAGGGACTCGGCATCGGCGCGCGCCTATCGCGGCTCACTCCATTTTCTGCGCCAGCCAGTTCTCCAGCCAGTGGATGTTGTAGTCTCCGGCCCGGATGTCCGGGTTCTCCAGCAGCGCATGGAACAGCGGCACGGTGGTTTCGATGCCGTCGATCACCATCTCGCCCAGCGCCCGCTCCAGCCGCATCAGGCAGTCCGGCCGGTTGAGCGCCGAGACGATCAGCTTGCCGATCAGCTTGCCGATCAGGCTGTCGTAGTAGGGCGGCACCGAGTAGCCGCCGTAGAGGCCGGAATCTATCCGCACCCCGAGCCAGCCCGGCGGGTGGTAGCTGTTCACCAGCCCGGGGCAGGGGGTGAAGCTCGGCAGGCTCTCGGCATTGATCCGGCATTCGATGGCGTGGCCGCGCGGATTGAGGTCCTCCTGGCGGAACGACAGCTTCTCGCCGGCGGCGATGCGGATCTGCTCGCGCACCAGGTCGACGCCGTAGACCGTCTCGGTCACCGGATGCTCGACCTGCAGCCGGGTGTTCATCTCGATGAAGTAGAACTCGCCGTTCTCGTACAGGAACTCGATGGTGCAGACGCCCCGGTAGCCCATATCGCGGATGGCGTTGGCACAGATGCCGCCGATCCGGGCCCGGGTCTCTTCGTCGATCACCGGAGAGGGGCATTCCTCGAACACCTTCTGGTGGCGGCGCTGCAGCGAGCAGTCGCGCTCGCCGAGATGGCAGGCATTGCCGTGGACATCGCCGATCACCTGCACCTCGATGTGGCGGGGCAGGGTGAGGTATTTCTCCAGGTAGACGGCATCATTTCCGAATGCGGCCTTGGCTTCGGCCCGGGCTTGGGAGAAGGCATGCGGCAGGTCCTGTTCGGTGCGGGCGACCTTCATGCCGCGCCCGCCGCCGCCCGCGGCGGCCTTGACCAGAACCGGATAGACGATATCCTTCGCCACCTTGAGCGCCTCGTCGATGTTCGGCACCTCGCCGTCGGAGCCCGGCACGCAGGGCACCCCCAGCTTCGCGACCGTGTCCTTGGCGGTGATCTTGTTGCCCATCAGCCGGATATGCTCGGCGGTCGGGCCGATGAAGGCGAGCCCGTGCTCTTCGACGATGCGGGCGAAGCCGGCATTCTCGCTCAGGAAGCCATAGCCGGGATGCACCGCCTCGGCGCCGGTGATCTCGCAGGCGATCACGATCGCCGGCTGGTTGAGATAGCTCTGGGCGCTGGACGGCGGGCCGATGCAGACGCTCTCGTCGGCGAGGCGCACATGCATCGCCTGGGCGTCGGCGGTGGAGTGGATCGCGACGGTGGCGATCCCCATCTCCTTCGCCGCGCGGTGGATGCGCAGGGCGATCTCGCCCCGGTTGGCGATCAGGATCTTGCTGAACACGGGGGCCGCTCCGCCGGTCACTCGATGATCATCAGCGGGTGGCCGAACTCGACCGGCTCGCCATTGGTGACCAGGAACTGGCGCACCGTGCCGGCGCGCGGGCTGGGGATCTGGTTCATCGTCTTCATCGCTTCGATGATCAGCACGATCTGGCCCTCGGAAACCGTGTCGCCGACCCTGACGAACGGATCGGCGCCCGGCTCCGGCGCCAGATAGGCGGTGCCGACCATCGGCGAGGTCAGGGCGTTGGAGAGATCCGGGCCGGCGGGCGCGGCCGGCGCTTCGGCAGCCGGTGCCGCGGCCGGGGCGGACGGAGCCGGGATCGGAGCCTGTGCAACCACCTGCACCGGCGCCGCCGCTGCCGTCGCGGTCCGCGACAGGCGCACCTCGAGATCGTCGTTCTCGCCGTATTCGCGCCTGACCTCGATCTCGGTCAGTTCAGTCTCGCGCAGCAGCTCTGCCAGCGCGCGAATGAAGGCCACATCCTGATCCACGTTCTTACTCATCGTCCGCATCCCGCCTCAGTGGTTTGTTATCGGGCGCCCGATGGCGCCTGCGGCTCGCCGGCCGCTTCCCGCCGCGTGTGCCCGCACCGGCGCGACGTCGCCGCGTTATACGGGAAAGCGCGGCGACCGCAAAGCAAGTGTTTCCTGTCCAGCGCCGCGGCCGGATCGCTAGTAGAGCGCCGCGCGGGCGTCGGCGACGGCGGACAGCAAGCTGTCGACCGGCAGATAGCCGCGGATGATCTGGTTGCCGAGCACGAAGCTCGGCGTGCCGCGCACACCCAGAGCCTTGGCCAACGCGTAGTTGTCCTGGATCTGCGCCTGGATTTCGGCGCTGGCCGCGGTCTTCTTCAGCTCGGCGATGTCATAGCCGACACGGGCGGCGATCCGATAGGCCGCTGCCTCGTTCAACGACCCGTCGAAGTTCATCAAAGCATCGTTCAGAGCGCCGTATTTCGACGGATCGGCGGCGTGCGCCGCCGCCGCCATGCGCCCTACGGCAACCGAGTCGGGTCCGAGGATGGGGAATTCCTTGACCAAGAGCCGGATGTTGGGATCGCGCTCCAGCAGCTCCTTCAACTCGGGATGGGCCCGCTTGCAGTAGCCGCAGCGGTAGTCGGAGAACTCGACCAGGGTCACGTCGCCGTCCGGGTTGCCGCCGACCCAAGAGTTGGGATCGTTGAAAATCTGGTCATGATGGGCCGCGATCAGCTCGGCATCGGCATTGCGCGCATCCGCATCGCGGCGCTGTTCCAGGATCTGGATCGCCTCCATCAGAACCTCGGGGTGATCGAGCAGATAGGCGCGGATCTCGACCCTCAGCGCCTCGCGCTCGGCTTCTGGCATGTTGGTCAGGGGAGGGCGGGACTGCTCCTGAGCCAATGCGGTCCCGCCCAATGCTGTGGCGAAGGCGAGCGTGGCGGCGACGAGTGTGCGGCGCATCGGTTGAGATCTCCGTGTTCTGGGGTTGTCTTGCGGCTAGTCGATCTTCAGCGACAGGATGTCCTGTGCCCTGAGCCAGCCGGGGGAGCCCTCGGGCAGCACGGCGGCCGCGCGGTTCGCGTGCAACTTGGCATCTTCTCGGTTGCCTGTCAGCGCGTATCTTTCGGCCGTTGCCAGAGCCGCCATGCCGTCATTTCCCGCTCGGGAATAGGCGGTGGCGAGGGCTCGCAGTGCCGCGACGTCACCGAGATCGCGGCTGCGGGCGGCCTGCAGCACCGCCAGCGCTTCGACATCGGCCTTGGGATCGTTCAGCAACAGCAGCGCCCGCCCGAGGCCGGCCTCCAGCATGGGCTCGTTCGGCGCCAGCGCCACCGCCTTGCGGTAGAGCGGCACCGCCTCCTCGGCGCGTCCGGTCTCGAACATGATCTGCCCCTTGAGCTCGATATAGAACGGGTCGTCGGGCCTGAGCGCGATCAGCCGGTCGGTGGCGGCGATGGCCTCGCGCATCGCCGGCAGGCGGTAGAGCGCCACCGTCTTCTGGTACAGCACCTCTTCGGTCTCGGCCTCACCTTCGAGCCGGTTGAGCACCCGCTCCGGCCTGTCGAGGAACCCGATCAGCTTGGCCCGCATCCGTCCGTGCCAGTAGTCGCGTTGCGGGTTGTCGGGGTAGTCCTTGCTGGCCGCCTCGGCGACCGCGCGCTCGATCAATTGCATCCGCTCGGTGCTCAGCGGATGGGTTAGGATGAACGGGTCGACGTTGCCAAGGTTGAACACCTCCTGGCCGCGGAACCGGTGCAAGACGTCTCGCAGCCCGACCGGATTGATCCGTGCGCGGGCGAGGTAGCTCAACGCTGCCTGGTCGGCCGCGGCCTCTTCGCCGCGGGTGTAGCGCAGCAGGTTACGCTGGACCACCGTCTGGCTGCCAGCGGCCACCGCGACCCCGGCCTCGCCGCCGCCGGCGACTCCGGCGGCGATGCCCGCCAGTATCCCGAGCATTGCCGGCCCGCGGGCATTGCGCAGTTTGATCTGGAGGCGCGTCTGATGGCCGCCCGCAAGGTGGCCGGTCTCGTGCGCAATCACCGCCTGCAACTCCTCCGGTGTCTCCAGGGTTTGCAGGAGGCCGGTGTGCAGGAACATGTTGTTGCCGTTGCCCACGAAGGCGTTAAGGCTGCGCTGGTTCAGGATGTAGATGTTGATGCTCTCGGGCGAGTAGCCGGCGGCCGCAAAGATCGGCGCCGAGAGCGCCCCCAGCGTCCGCTCGATCTCGGCGTCGCGGATCAGCCCCGCCCCGCTGGCGAGCGCCGGAAGCAGGGCAGAGACCAACGCCGCAAGGCCGGCAAAGAGGCGTGTCGGCAGGCGTCGCAAGGCTGTTCTCCTCGCATGTGGTTGCTGCATCCGGTTGTCGGATGTAGGGCCGGGCGCATAAGATCATAGTCGACCATGCAATCACAGATAAGGAAACCTGTCGTGAGAATTTCAACCCGCAGCCAGACGGCGCCTTTCATAGCGATGGATGTGCTGTCCGATGCGCAGGCCATCGAAGCCACGGGCGGCAGCGTCATCCACATGGAGGTGGGCGAACCGGCCCATGGCGCTCCGCGGGCCGCACGAACGGCGGTGGCAGCGGCGCTCGGACGCGGCGACACGCTGGGTTACACCAGCGGTCTGGGGCTGGAGACGCTGTGCGCCGGCATTGCCGCACTCTATCGCCGCCGTCACGGAATCGTGATCGATCCGGCGCGGGTGGTGGTGACCTCCGGATCGTCGGGCGGGTTCCTGCTGTCGTTCCTGACCCTGTTCGATGTCGGCGAGCGGGTGGCGATCGCCGATCCCGGCTATCCCTGCTACCGCAACATCCTCGGCGCGCTGGGTCTGGAGCCGGTGCGAATCGAGGCCGAGCTGGCATCGCGCTACCAGCCGACTCCGGAACTGCTCGACCGCGCCTCCGGGCGGCTCGACGGGCTGCTGGTGGCCAGCCCCGCGAACCCTACCGGCACCATGCTCGACCGGGCCGCGCTGACGGCGCTGATCGACTACTGCGCCGACCGCGGCGTGGCGCTGATCTCGGACGAGATCTATCACGGGCTGACCTACGAGGCGCCGGCGGTCTCGGCGCTGGAGTTGACCGATCAGGTCTTCGTCATCAACAGCTTCTCGAAGTACTACGCCATGACCGGCTGGCGCATCGGCTGGATGGTGGTGCCCGAGCGCTTTGTGCGCACGGTGCAGAACCTAGCCCAGAACCTGTTCATCTGTCCCAGCCACGCCAGCCAGATCGCGGCGCTGGCGGCGCTGTCGGAAAAGGGCGAGGCCGAGGTGGCGGGACATGTGAAGGAATATGCCCGCAACCGCGCCGCCCTGATGGCGGCGCTGCCCGCCTTGGGCTTCACCGACATCTCGCCGGCGGACGGGGCCTTCTATGCCTATGCGGGGGTATCGCGGCTGAGCAACGACAGCCGCGATTTCTGCGCCCGGCTGCTGGCCGAGGCGGGGGTGGCGGCGACCCCGGGCCGGGATTTCGATCCGGTCCGCGGTCACGGCACGGTGCGGTTCTCCTTCGCCCAGCCGGAGGCCAAGATCGCCGAGGGCATCGCCCGGCTGACCCGGTTCATCGAGGGTGGGGGCGTGCAGGGCTGACGGATCAGCCCCGCGACCACCCGCCGCGCCGCTTCGGAGCGGCAGGCTTTTCCGGCTCAGGTTCCGGTTCGGCCGGCGGCGCGGCAACGAGTTCCGGCTCCTCCGCCGGTTCCGGTTCGGAGACCTCCTCCTCTGCAGCTTTGGCGGCAGGTTCTTCCCCGGCTGCCTCGGGCGCTTCGGCGACCTCTTCCGCCGATTCCTCGGTGGCCGCTTCGGTCGGCTCTTCGGACACGGCCGGTTCCTCCGTCACCACTGGCTCCGGATCGGCCGCCGGGGCTTCCCCGACAACCTCGTCCGCGACCTCCTCCGCGGCCGCTTCCGGCGCTGCCTCCGCAGCTTCGGTCTCGGCTATTTCGCTCTCGGCAGCCTCGGCGTCTTCGTCAGCAGTCGCCTCCGTCTCCTCTCTGGCGTCCGCTTCGGCGGCGTCTGCCGAGTCCTGCGCCGCCTCGTCCTGCCGGCGCCGGCGGCCCCTGCCGCCACGGCGGCGGCGCGAACGGCGCTCCTTGCGCTCCTCCTCGCCGACCTCGCCAGCTTCGGCCGCCGATTCGGCGCCGGTCTCGGCCTCGCCCTCAGGCGTTGCCTCGCGGTCGTCCCGGCGGCGGCGTTGTCCGCCTCGCCTGCCACGGCGCCGCTGCGAACGGCTCTCGCTCCGCTCGTCGCCCTCTTCCGGCGTCTCCGCGCTCACTTCCGCGTCATCGGCCACTTTGGCAGAAACCGCCGACTCCGCCGTGATCACGACCTCGGCCGCCTCGGCCGGGCGCGAACGGCTCTTCGAGCGCTCGATTCGCGGCTCGGTCAGCGTCGGGTCGCCGAGCACGCTGACCGCGAGCCCGTAGCGCTGCTCGATGCTGGCCAGATGCGCCCGCTTCATGTTCATGATGTAGTTGGCGATCTGCACCGGCGCGGTGACGGTGACCTCGGCCGAGCGCCCGCGCACACCCTCTTCCTCGACCTCGCGCAGGATCGACAGCGACAGGCTCTCGTCCGAGCGGGTGATCCCCTGGCCCTGGCAATGCGGGCAGGGCTTGGTGGTCGCCTCCAGCATGCCGGGCCGCAGCCTCTGGCGCGACATCTCCATCAGCCCGAAACCGGAAATGCGCCCGACCTGGATCCGGGCGCGGTCGGATTTCAGCCGCTCCTTCATCCGCTTCTCGACCGCGCGGTTGTTGCGGTTCTCCTGCATGTCGATGAAGTCGATCACGATCAGTCCGGCGAGATCGCGCAGGCGAAGCTGACGGGCGACCTCGTCCGCCGCCTCCAGGTTGGTCTTCAGCGCCGTTTCCTCGATCGAAGCTTCCTTGGTGGAGCGCCCGGAGTTGACGTCGATCGCCACCAGCGCCTCGGTGACGCCGATCACGATGTAGCTGCCCGATCGCAGCTGCACCACCGGGCTGAACATGCCGTTCAGGTAGCTCTCGACCTGGTAGCGGATGAAGAGCTGGATCTGGTCCGTGTACTGCTGCACGTGCTTGGCGTGGGACGGCATGAGCATCTTCATGTAATCCTTGGCCTCGCGGTAGCCGACCTCGCCCTCGACCAGAATCGCGTCGATCTCCTTCGAGTAGAGGTCGCGGATCGAGCGCTTGATCAGCGAGCCTTCCTCGTAGATCAGCGTCGGCGCGATCGACTTCAGCGTCAGGTCGCGGATCTGCTCCCACTGGCGCAGCAGGAACTCGTAGTCGCGCTTGATCTCGGCCCGGGTGCGCTCGGCCCCGGCGGTGCGCACGATCAGCCCCATCCCGTGCGGCACGTCGAGGGCGCCGATGACCTCGCGCAGGCGCTTGCGGTCGCCGGCGCTGGTGATCTTGCGGCTGATGCCGCCACCGCGGGCGGTGTTGGGCATCAGCACGCAATAGCGGCCGGCCAGCGACAGGTATGTGGTGAGCGCCGCGCCCTTGTTGCCGCGCTCCTCCTTGACGACCTGGACCAGCATGATCTGCCGGACCTTGATCACATCCTGGATCTTGTAATGGCGCCGCCGCCGGGCCCGCGCCCTAGCCGCCTCTTCCTGGGTCTCGTCAGCGCCAATCGATTCGACCGCCTCGATGACCTCGGCTTCGCCGTCGCCGTTGTCGTCAGAGGCGTCGCCCGACTCCGCCGCCGCATCCTCGGCCTCGGCGGTCGGCTCCGACAATTCCTCGGCTGCCTTCTTGCCCCGGCCGCGGCGACGGCGCGTGCGGGCCGGCTTCGCCTCGGCGGGAGCCGTTTCCTCTGCTGCAGCTTCCGCCTCGGGTTCCTCTGCCGCGGCCTCTGCCTCGGGTTCCTCCGGCGTGGCTTCCGCCTCGGCGGGTTCTTCGGCCGGCGGTTCGGGCTCGGTGCCCTCGGCCGCGCTCTCCGGCGTCGGTTCGGGAGCGGGAGCCGCCTCGGGGGCGGGGCCCTCCTCCGTCTCGGACTTTCGCGTCGGGGCGTCGAGGATATCCTCGGAGATCGTCTCTTCGTCATCGAGCCCGGTGCTCTCGGCGATCGACCTCGGCGGCTGCCCCGGCTCGTCCGGGGTCTCGGTCTCTTCGGAGACCTCCGCTTCCGCAACCGGCTCTTCCTGCGTGTCTTCGTCGGCCACAGCCTCGGGCTCGATGGTGTCTTCGGCCGCCGGCTCCGCCGCCTCGGCCTCCGGTTCGGTGGCTTCGACTTCGCCGGCCCGTTCCGCGGGGTCGGCGACCGTCTCGTTCGCGCCCTCCGGATTCGTCTCTGCCTCCGGCGCGGCGCTTTCGGCCTCGTTGGCAGGCTCGGTCACATCGGCGATCTCCAGGCCCCTGACCTCGGAGACGGGATCGCCGGCCTCGGCGCCGGTCTCCTGCTCCGTCAGGTCGATGACCTCCAGCCCCGCGATCTCGCCGCTCTCGGCGGTCGTTTCGGGCGCTTTGTCGGCCTGCTTGCCCCGCGTGCGGCGCTTCCCGCGGCGCGAGTGCGCCCGGAACTTGTCGTTCTCCGCAGCCGAATCGCGTTCGTCCTCGCTGGCGGCGGAGCGCTTCTGCTCGGCCTCTTCCTCGGCCAGCAGCGCCTCGCGGTCGGCAACCGGGATCTGGTAGTAGTCCGGGTGGATTTCCGAGAAGGCGAGGAACCCGTGCCGGTTCCTGCCGTAGTCTACAAAGGCCGCCTGCAGCGACGGTTCTACCCGCGTCACCTTGGCGAGGTAGATGTTTCCCGCCAGCTGGCGCTTGTTGATCGACTCGAAGTCGAAATCGTCGACCTTGTTTCCGTCTGCCACGACAACCCGGGTCTCCTCCGGGTGGGTGGCGTCTATGAGCATTTTCTTCGCCATGTATCCCGTCGCCATCCCGCTCCGCATCGCGGCCTCCGGCCCGATGTCGCGGTCTGGCGTCTTTCATCTTGAGCGAGCTCGACCCGGTCGGAGACCTCCGAGCGGGCCTTGATGGCGCCGCCTCCGGTTCGGTCTTTGCGATAGTCGTGCTGGTCCAGCATCGCGGTCTCTTTAGGGGCGCCAAGGTCCCGGCGCAGTGAATCGTACCGTGATCGACACGGTTTGCGGGCTGGCTTTCATCCGATCCGCCAGCTCGTGCGGTGCGCGATGGACAACGGCATAACAGGCGCCGGAACCGATGCTTTGCGCGGACCCAAGAGACAGCAAAACGGTCACTGATGTCAGAAAATGGGTCCGGGCAGGCTGACCCGTAACTCAGCATATAGAGAACCGCCGTCGGTTTCACAAACGGATTTTCATCCCGTGGACGCGCATGTTAGCTTTGCCGCGGATGAAGCGAGGGAATGTGCGCATGCGCCGACTATGCGTCCTGATCTTGGGTGTGCTGGCGGCAATGGGGCCGTTGGCGAGGGCCCCGGCGGCGAGGTCGTCGTGGCGGTCGATGCCGGCCATGGCGGCATCGACCCCGGCGCCAGCGCCGGCGGCTTGGTCGAAAAGGAGGTCGCGCTGATGCTCGCCCGGCTGCTCGCCGTCGAGCTCGACCGAATCCCCGGCCTCAAGGCGGTGCTGCTGCGCAACGGCGACAGCTTCCTCGCGCTGAGCGAGCGAATCCATCGGGCGCGCCAGGGCGGCGCCAATCTGCTGATCTCGCTCCATGCCGACACCACCAGCGAGGGCATCGCGGAAGGCGCGCATGTCTATGTCCTCTCGGCCGAAGCCACAGACGAGGCGGCACGCGAGCTCGCCGAGCGGGAGAACCGTGCGGATGTGATCGGCGGCGTCGAACTGGCGGGCGAGCCCGACGACATGACCGCGCTGCTGGTCGATCTGGCCCAGCGCGGCACCGTGCACGAGTCGGAGCGGCTCGCCGCCGCCGTGCTGGAGGCGATGGCGGGCGAGGTCGCCCTGCTGCCGACCGAGCCGCTGCGCAGGGCGGATTTCCGCGTGCCCAAGGCGCCGGAGATCCCGGCGATTCTGGTCGAGCTCGGCTACCTCAGCAACGCCGGCGACCGAGCCCGGATTTCGTCGCCGCAGTGGCGCCAGCGGATGGCCGCGGCGCTGGCGCAGGGCATCGATCAGTGGACCCGTCAGGCAAGCCCGGGATTTTTGACGCCAAAGAGGTAGCGCATCGCAACCAAAGGCCTTAAACCCGCAACGCGATCATCCTTTCTTAGTCATCGGGCAGCGACAGCATCGACGCCCGGTGACCGCGGGGTCGAGATCGTGGAATCGGGGCAGAACAGGCGCGACATAGCGATATGATCCGGCTGATTGGCACACTCTTCGCTCTGCTGAGCAACGGTGCGGTCTTCGCCGTCGGTGGTATTGCCGACTTGGTCTACCTATACGGTCAGGACCTGCCGCAACATCATGAGCTGCTCGAATACCACCCGAAGATGCTGTCGCGGGTCTATTCCAGCGAAGGCGAGGTGCTGGCCGAGTTTTACCGCGAACGCCGGGTGTTCGTGCCCGTCGACGAGGTGCCGCCGCTGGTCAAGAACGCCTTCATCTCGGCCGAGGACAAGAACTTCTACACCCATCCCGGGGTCGATGCGGTGGGCATCTGCAAAGCGACCGCGCGTTATGCGATGGCCCGGACGCAGGGCCGCAAGGTGAAGCTGTCGGGCGCCTCCACCATAACCCAGCAGGTGATGAAAAACTTCCTGGTCGGCAGCGCTCGCAGCTTCGAGCGCAAGATCAAGGAGGCGATCCTTGCGGTGCGCATCTCCGGTGCACTGTCGAAGGATCAGGTGTTGGAGATCTATCTCAACGACATATTCCTCGGTCAGAACACCTATGGGGTGGTCGCGGCCGCGCAGCGCTATTTCGGCAAGACGCTGGAGGAGCTGACATCCGAGGAAGCGGCCTATCTGGCGGCGCTGCCGAAGGCGCCCTCGGACCTCCACCCGGTCCGCCAGTACGACCGCGCGGTGGCGCGGCGCAACTACGTGCTGGAGGAGATGGCGCAGAACGGCCATCTGTCCCGCGCTGACGCCGAGGCAGCGAAGCAGCGCCCGCTGGAGACGATCATCGGCAAGAAACGTCCTCAGGTGCTGGCGAATGCCCGGCCGAGCTATTTCAGCCAGGCGGTGCGCAGCCAGCTGATCGACGAGCTGGGCGCGGACGAACTCTACGAGGGAGGCCTCACCATCCGGGCCACCATCGATCCGGAGCTGCAGGAAATCGCCGCGCGGGCGCTGCGCCGCGGGCTGGAGGAGTACGACCGGAACACGGCGCCATATCGGGGTCCGGTCACGCGGATTGCAGAAATCGCCGACGGCGACACCGCCAGTTGGCGTGAACAGCTGCGCAAAGCGGACGTCCCGCGCTACATTCCGGACTGGCACCCGGCAGTGGTGCTCGACACCGGCGAGACAACCGCGCTGGTCGGCATCGAAGCCCTAGAGGGCGAAGGCACCGCCCGGCTGAAGCTCGCCACCGAGAAGCAGTGGATCAAGAATATCGAGCGCGATGGCGAGAAACGCGGCGCGCGGCGCAGACCGTCAGACCTCTGGCAAAAGGGCGATGTGATCCTGGTTGCCCAGTCCGAAGACGGCGACGGCTGGACCATGCGGCAGGTGCCGGAGGTGCAGGGCGCCTTCATGGCGATGGACCCGTTCTCCGGCCGGGTGCTAGCGATCCAGGGCGGCTTCTCCTTCGAGTCGAGCGTGTTCGACCGCGCGACCCAGGCCGAGCGCCAACCCGGTTCGGCCTTCAAGCCCTTCGTCTATGCCGCTGCGCTCGATGCCGGCTATACCCCGGCCACGGTGGTACTCGACGCCCCGGTGGTCGTGCGTCAACGGGGCCAGGCCGACTGGCGGCCGAAGAACTCGTCGCGCAAGTTCTATGGCCCGTCGCCGATGCGGCTGGGGCTGGAGAAGTCACGCAACCTGATGACCGTGCGCCTGGCGCAGGCGATCGGCATGGACATGGTCGCCGACTATGCCGAACGCTTCGGCGTTTGCGAGAACATGCCGCGCTTGCTCTCCTACGCCCTCGGTGCGGGCGAGACCACGCTCTACAACATGGTCGCCGCCTACGGCATGTTCGCCAATGGCGGCAAGCGGGTGCGCCCGACCGTGGTCGACCGGGTGCAGGACCGGTTCGGCCACACCCTGTTCCGGCACGATCCGCGGGTCTGCCAGGGCTGCCGCGGAGCCGCCGTCAACCCTGAGACGCCGCCGATGCTGTTCGATCAGCGAGCTCAGATCATGGACCCGGTGACCGCTTATCAGCTCGTCTCGATGATGCAGGGTGTGGTGCGGCGCGGCACCGCGGCCCGGGCCGTCGGCGCCCATGTCGACTTCCCGGTAGCCGGCAAGACCGGCACCACCAACGAGTCGCGCGACGCCTGGTTCATCGGCTTCACCTCCAACATGGTGGCGGGCTGCTATATCGGTTTCGACAACCCCGAGACGCTGGGCCGGCGCGCCTATGGCGGCACGCTCTGCGGCCCGGTGTTCGCCGAGTTCATCAACGAGGCGATGAAGACCCGCACCCCCGGCGAATTCCGAGAGCCGGCCGACCGTGGCCTGGTCATGGTCAAGATGGACCGCGAGACCGGTGAGCGCCTGCCCGACGACGCTGAGGGCGACCACGTGATCATCGAGCTGTTCCTCCAGGGCACCCAACCGGATGTCTACACCCGGGTCTCGGCGCTCTCCGGCGACGACGCGCTGTTTGCCGGGATGAGCGCCCTGCGCTTCGGGATCGACGCCACCGATCTGCCCTTCGACGAGGAGTCGGCGATTCAAGACCCGCGCACATCGACCGGAACCATCACCGCCGCGCCGTCGGCGGGCGGTCAGGTCGGCGCCACTGCCTCCGTCTCGGGGCTCAGGCCGGCGCCGCCAAAGCCACCCTCCTCTGGCAGCCTTGGCATGGGCACCGGCGGGCTCTACTGAGCGGCCGGGTTTACCTGATTGACATCGATCGCTATCTAAGCGGCAGACCGCCGCCGAGAGGAGTCCCATGAAGGCCGAGACCCAAGCCCTGGTCGACGAGATCGAGAAGTCGCTGGACCTGCTGCGACAGCGGCTCGGCTGGGAGTCGGCCGAACACCGGCTCGAGGAGCTGAACGCCCGGGCCGAGGACCCGAATCTCTGGAACGACCCGGGCCATGCCCAGAAGGTGATGCGCGACCGCCAGAAGCTGGCCGACGGGATCGACGGCTACAAGGCGCTCGCCGCCCAGCTCAACGACAATGTGGAGCTGATCGAACTCGGCGAGATGGAAGAGGACGACGAGGTCGTCGCCGACGCGGAGGCGGCGCTGCGCGCCTTGCACGCCACTGCCGCCGGCCGCGAGATCGAGGCGCTGCTCTCGGGCGAGGTCGACGGCAACGACACCTTCATCGAGATCAACGCCGGGGCAGGGGGCACCGAAAGCTGCGACTGGGCGGCGATGCTGGCGCGCATGTATGTCCGCTGGGCCGAGGCGCATGGCTACAAGGTCGAGCTGATCGCCGAGACCCCGGGCGACGAGGCCGGCATCAAGTCGGTCACCTACCAGGTCAAGGGCGACAACGCCTATGGCTGGCTGAAGACCGAATCCGGCGTCCACCGGCTGGTGCGCATCTCGCCCTACGACAGCCAGGCCCGCCGTCACACCTCATTCTCTTCCGTCTGGGTCTATCCGGTGATCGATGACTCGATCGAGGTCGACATCCAGGACAAGGACCTGCGGGTCGACACCTTCCGCTCCTCCGGGGCTGGCGGGCAGCACGTCAACAAGACCGACTCGGCGGTGCGGATGACTCACATCCCCACAGGCATCGTGGTCACCTCGTCGGAGAAGTCGCAGCATCAGAACCGCGCCAACTGCATGGCAGCGCTGCGCGCGCGGCTCTACGACATCGAGATGAAGAAACGCACGCAAGCCATTCAGGACGCACACGATTCCAAATCAGATATCGGCTGGGGCCACCAGATCCGCTCTTACGTGCTGCAGCCCTACCAGATGGTCAAGGACCTGCGCACCGGGGTCGAGACCTCCGACACCGGCGGCGTGCTCGACGGCGAGCTGGACGCCTTCATGAGCGCCGCCCTGGCCCAGGAGGTCACTGGCAAGACCAGGGCCGAGGCGCTGGAAGAAGAGGTCTGACGCCTCGCATACGGCAGTCTTGCTCTGGACGCCCCGGCCAAGCGCGGGCATGGGTCAGGGCCATGTCGCAGCCGGCCACGATACAGCCACCGCAACCGCATTACAGCGCCCTCGGGGCGTGGCTGATCCTCGCCGCGATGGTCGGGGTCGAGCTCTACGTCCAGTTTGCGCCGCGCGATCCTGCCGCCTGGCAGCAGCTCCGCTTCCAGATCATGACCGACTACGGCTTCATGGACCGGAAATTCGACGCTTGGCTCGCCGGGGGGTCTTCGCGGGGCCTGCTGCCGGTGTTCGCCACATACCTCTTTGTCCATGACGGACCCCTCCATCTGGGGGTGAATGGCGCCCTGTTCCTGTTCGTCGCACCGTTCCTTTGCCGCTACATCGGCGCCACCCGCCTGTTGATCCTGTTCCTTGCCTGCGGGTTTGTTGGCGCCATCGCCTTCGGCCTGACCAACGACATCTCCGGCCCGTTGGTCGGCGGCTCGGCGGCGGCGATCGGCATGTTCGGCGCCATCAAGTTCTGGGAGTTCCGGTGGATCCGGGCCTCGGGCGAGGGCTGGACGCGCTACGTCCTGTCGATCCTGTTCCTGATCGGGCTGGAGGTGCTGATGCGGCGCCTCTCTGGCGGGGATATCGCCACCGAGGCGCATCTCGGCGGCGTGGTAGGGGGCATCCTCGCCGCCTCGGTTCTCGCGCGCGACCCGCCGCACGGGCGGTTCTACCTGTGACCGGAGCTTGACGCGCCGGGCGGCGTGGCCAACTCTGCCGGCGAGGGAGTCGAGATGGCAGACGACACAGCAGCAACGGGTCTTTCGCCGGCGGAGGCCGAGGCCGAGATCGCCCGGCTGACGGCCGAAATCCTCGCCCATGACCGGGCCTATTTCCAGGACGACGCGCCGACCGTTTCTGATGCGGAGTACGACGCCCTAAAGCGCCGCCTGATCGCGCTGGAAGCGGCGTTCCCCGACCTTGCCCGTCCCGACAGCCCGACCCAGCGCGTCGGGGCGCCGCCGGCGGAAACCTTCGCCAAGGTCCGCCACCGGGTGCCGATGCTGTCGCTCGGCAACGCGTTCACCGACGAGGACGTGGCGGAGTTCGTCGACCGGGTCCGCAGGTTCCTTAACTTGTCATCAGAAGATATTTATTTCACGTCTGAACCGAAGATCGATGGCCTCTCGCTTTCGCTGCGCTATGAGGCCGGCCGGCTGGTCGAGGCTGCCACCCGCGGCGACGGCACCGAGGGCGAGAACGTCACCGCCAACGCCCGCACCATCGCCGAGATCCCGCACCGCCTGCGCGGCGAGGCGCCGGAGGTCTTCGAGGTCCGCGGCGAGGTCTACATGCGCCACGAGGACTTCGCGGCGCTGAACGCGGCGCAGGAGGCGAAGGGACAGAAGGTTTTCGCCAACCCGCGCAACGCCGCCGCCGGCAGTCTGCGCCAGCTCGACTCCGCCATCACCGCCTCGCGCCCGCTGCGCTTCTTCGCCTATGCCTGGGGCGATGTCTCGGCATTGCCCGCGAAGAACCAGATGGAAGTCATTGAAACTCTGTCGAAATGGGGTTTTCAGACCAACCCGCTGATGCGCCGCTGCGCCACCGTCGCCGAGATGCTCGACCACTACCACCAGGTCGAGGAGGACCGGGCCAATATCGGCTACGACATCGATGGCGTGGTCTACAAGGTCGACCGGCTCGACCTGCAGGAGCGGCTCGGCTTCGTCTCCCGCGCCCCGCGCTGGGCGATCGCGCACAAGTTCCCGGCCGAGGAGGCGTTCACCGTGCTGGAGGGCATCGACATCCAGGTCGGCCGCACCGGCGCCCTGTCGCCGGTGGTGCGTCTGAAGCCGGTGACGGTGTGCGGCGTCGTCGTCTCCAACGCTACGCTGCACAACGAGGACTATATCGCCGGGCTCGGTGCCGACGGCACGCCGATCCGCGACGGCCGGGATCTGCGTATCGGTGACACCGTCACGATCTACCGCGCCGGCGACGTGATCCCCAAGGTGCTCGATGTCGATCTCGCCCGCCGCCCCGCCGATGCGATGCCCTACGAATTCCCGAACACGTGCCCCGCCTGCGGCAGTCCGGCGATCCGCGAGGAGGGCGAGGCGGTGCGCCGCTGCACCGGCGGTCTCACCTGCCCGGCGCAAGCGGTTGAAAGGCTTATCCATTTCGTCTCCCGAGGGGCGATGGACATCGAGGGGCTGGGGACCAAGCAGGTCGAGGCGTTCCACGCCGAGGGCCTGATCGCCGAGCCCGCCGACATCTTCACCCTGGAGGCCCGCCAGGAGGCTGGCGCGATCGACCTCTACCGCCGCGACGCCAAGGGCCGGCCGACCAACGTCAAGTCGGTGGAAAACCTGTTCACCGCGATCCGCGAGCGCCGCTCGGTGCAGCTGGCGCGATTCATCTTCGCCCTTGGCATCCGCCATGTCGGCGAGACCACGGCACGGATGTTCGCCCGCCACTACCTCACCTGGGACGCCTTCGCCGGTGCCATGATCGCGGCGGCCGAGGACGAGGAGGCCCACGCCCATATCGTCAACATCGACGGCGTCGGCGCCGTGCTCGCCGACGCGGTGATCGCCTTCTTCGCCGATGCGCACAACCGCGGCGCGCTCGACCGCCTCTTGGCCCATGTCACCCCGCAGGACGCTGAGGCGCCGCGCAGTGAGGGCAGCCCGGTCGCCGGCAAGACCGTCGTCTTCACCGGCACGCTGGAGAAGATGAGCCGGGCCGAGGCCAAGGCCCGGGCCGAGCCGCTGGGGGCCAAGGTCTCCGGCTCGGTCTCGGCGAAGACCGACCTCGTGGTGGCCGGGCCGGGCGCCGGGTCGAAGCTGAAGAAGGCGGTTGAGCTCGGCATCGAGACCATCGACGAGGACGGCTGGCTTAAGCTGATCGGCGGTTGAACCCAGGCTTCTTCCGACGCATCCTCCGCCAATGTCGCGCCCCGAAGTCCTGTTCCCGCTCTTCGCCGATATCGCCGGTCTCCCCGGCGTTGGGCCGAAGAGCATGCAGATCTACGAGCGGCTCGGCGTCACCCGGCTGATCGACCTGCTGTTCCTCTTGCCCCATAGCCTAGTCGATCGCCGGCTGCGCGACAGCCTGATCGGCGTCGAGCCGGGGCAGGTGGTCACCGTGGCCGTCACCGTCGGCGAGCACTACCCGTCGCGCACCCCGAACCGGCCCTACCGGGTGCATGTCCAGGGCGGCGGGATCTATTTCGAGCTGATCTTCTTCCACGCCAAGGGCGACTGGCTCGCGCGCACGGTGCCGTCGGGCGAGCGCCGGGTGGTCTCGGGCAAGGCCGAGTTCTACGACGGCCGCTTGCAGATGCCGCACCCGGACCTGATCCTGACCGAGGCCGAGGCGGCGGAACTCACCCCGTTCGAGCCGGTGTACCCGCTGACCCAGGGCCTCACCCAGCGGGCAGTCGGCCGCGCGATGGCGGGGGCGCTCGCGAAGCTGCCCGACCTGCCGGAATGGCTCGACCCGGCAATGCTGGAGAGCCGCGGCTGGCCCGGCTGGGCCGAAGCGCTCGGCCTTGTCCATCGCCCCGACAGCTCAAAATCGATCAGCTACGGCGCGGCCCCGCGCCAGCGCCTCGCCTATGACGAACTGCTGTCGCACCAGCTCGCCCTGCAGATTGCCCGTGCCAAGATGCGCCGCGGCAAGGGGCAGGTGAGCACTGGCGACGGCAAGCTGCGGGCCAAGGCCGAAGCGGCCTTCGGCTACACCCCGACCGGTGCCCAGACCCGCGCCATCGCCGAGATCGCCGACGACATGGCCGCGCCGGAGCGGATGATGCGCCTCCTGCAGGGCGATGTCGGCGCAGGCAAGACCTACGTCGCGCTGATGGCGATGCTGATCGCCGCCGAGGCGGGCGGGCAGGGTGCGCTGATGGCCCCGACGGAGATCCTCGCCCGCCAGCACGCCGCCGGGCTCTCGCGCATCTGCGATGCCGCGGGAGTGCGCATGGTCCTGCTCGCCGGCCGCGACAAGGGCGCCGTGCGGGCCGAGAAGCTAGCCACCATCGCCGACGCAACGGCCCAGCTCGTCATCGGCACCCATGCGTTGTTCCAGCAGGGGGTCGAATTTCACGACCTGCGCCTCGCGGTGGTCGACGAGCAGCACCGCTTCGGCGTCCGCCAGCGCATGGAGCTGATGGCCAAGGCCCCGTGCGGCGCCGACATGCTGGTGATGACCGCGACCCCGATCCCGCGCACGCTGGCGCTCGCCGGCTACGGCGACCTCGACATCTCGGTGCTCGACGAGAAGCCGCCCGGCCGCCAGCCGGTCGAGACCCGCCTGGTGTCTATGGAGCGGCTGGGCGAGGTGGTCGAACGCCTGCGCGCCGCCATCGACCGCGGCCAGCGTGCCTATTGGGTCTGCCCGCTGGTCGAGGAAAGCGAGACCGTACCTTTGATCGCTGCCGAGGAACGTTACCGGGCGCTGGCCAAAGCACTTGGGGCCGAGAACGTCGCGCTGGTTCACGGCCAGATGCCGCCGGAGGAGAAGGACGCCGGCATGGCCGCCTTCCAGTCGGGCGCCAGGCGGGTGCTGGTGGCGACGACGGTGATCGAGGTCGGCGTCAACGTTCCGCAAGCCACCATCATGGTGATCGAGCAGGCCGAGAGCTTCGGCCTCGCGCAGCTGCACCAGCTCCGCGGCCGGGTCGGGCGCGGGGCAGGGCAATCCTTCTGCCTGCTGCTCTACGCCCCACCCCTCGGCGAGACCGCGCGCGCCCGGCTCGACATCATGCGGGCGACCGAGGACGGCTTCCGCATCGCCGAGGAGGATCTGCGCCTGCGCGGCGCCGGCGACCTGCTCGGCACGGCGCAGTCGGGTCTGCCGCGGTTCCGAATCGCTACCATGGATGCCGATTCGGCCCTGATGAGCCTCGCCCGCGACGACGCCCGGCTGGTGATGGCCCGCGACTCCGACCTCGGCTCCGGGCGGGGCAAGGCGCTGAGAACGCTGCTCTATCTGATGGACCGCGACGCCTCTGTGGTGATGATGAAAAGCGGCTGACGGCGATCGCGACGTTTGTTCTCAAATTGTTCTTGACTTTTGTGCTAACTTTAGTAGAACATTGCAGAAACACAGCGGAACATCAGACGCGGAGATCCAAAATGGCCACCATCCTCAAAGCTCGCAAATTCGCCACCGAGGCGCCGCGCGAGGCGCTGGTCGATATGCTCGGTTTCGCCGGTCTCTGCGGGATGATCTTCGCCGGCTTCACCTTGCCCGACTTCTTCTGAGGAGGTGTGCCTAACGTTTCACGGTCGCCTGCGGTCCAGGGCGGGACGCCCACGATCCTCGGTTGCCCTCCGATGATCTCTCCGGTTGCCGGCATTTTCGGCAGCACCCACCCGGATCCGGAACCCCACCTCACCCGGATCCCCGGTATCCCAATCCCTCTGGAACGCCACTGAGCCGCCGCCCGCAAGGGCAGGCGGCTCCTTTTTTGTCCGGGAGTCGCTGAACGCCCGGCGCGGTGACGCTGCCGGACATGCCAAGCTCCAGATGACCGGCGCTACCGTCAACGGCAGCGTGGCGAAGCGTTGATCGAGGACGCAGACCGCCTGTGCGGCAGCGACGCGCGGTCGTCTACCGAGCGAGACTGCAGGTAAGATGGATATCGAAAGACAAACCCCGATGCCGAGTGGCATTCACTGTCGGCTGCGACCTGGCAAAACACTACTTTGCAGGCGACGTTTCCGTTCCCTGCCCGCCGAACAACGCGGGGGGCCCGCGTCACATGGCCAATGGGAAGCCCTTCCGGACCAGATCGAGCTTCATGTCATGGGCAAGCGCAATTCTGGCGGCGTCCATCTCCTCGACCCATTCCTCGGGAGTGACGTCCCACTCTGCGCATTCGTCCGCGTCGGCGTTGCTCGCCTTGTAGACGCTCCTGATCGAAGGATAAGTCTTGGTCTGGTAGGCATGTCGCGCTAAGGAGTCGATTGGCAACAGCCCGAGGGCGTGCATATCCGGATCCTCGGTGATCCGCGATAGCAGCTCTGCTGCCGTTATCTTGGCCGGCATGGGATCCTCCCTTTGGGTTCCGTCCCTTGTCCAAGCATGACGATCTTCCACAAGTAGTGACTCAATATTGCGCGGTTGATTCGCTTCCGCCTTGACCCCGATCAATTGACAAGGCGCCCGCCGCGGCGGGCTTACGGCAGAAGGATCGTGGTGCCGGTCGTCTTGCGCGCTTCCAGGTCGCGATGTGCTTGGGCGACCTCGGCCAGCGGATACGTCTGGTTGATCCGGATCTTGACCTTGCCTGAGGTGACCATCTCCATCAGTTCGTCGGCACGCTCCTGGCAGGCCTCGCGGCTGGCGATGTGGGTGAAAAGCGTCGGCCGGGTCAGGAACAGCGAGCCCTTGCCGGCCAGCACCTGCGGGTCGACCGGGTCGGGTTTTCCGCTCGCGTTGCCGAAGGTGACCATGATGCCGAGCGGCTTCAGGCAGTCGAGCGAGCCTCCCCAGGTCGCCTTGCCCACCGAATCAAGCACCGCGTCGACCCCCTTGCCGCCGGTGATCTCCTTGACCTCGGCCACGAAGTCCTGGGTGTTGTAGTTGATCACATGCGCGGCGCCGTGCTCCTTGGCCAGGGCGCATTTCTCGTCCGTCCCGGCGGTGCCGATCAGGGTCACACCCTTGGCCCGGGCCCACTGGCAGGCGATCAGGCCGACACCGCCTGCGGCGGCGTGGAACAGCACCGTGTCGCCGGGCTTGGCCTTGGCCGAGGTGGCGAACAGATATTGCGTCGTCAGCCCCTTCAGCATCATCGCCGCGCCGGTGTTAAAGTCGATCCCGTCCGGCAGCTTGCGGACCTGCGCCGCGTTCATCACCCGCTGGCCGCAATAGGAGCCCGGAGGGGCCGAGGCGTAGGCCGCCCGGTCGCCCGGCTTGAGGTGGGTGACGCCGTCGCCGACCGCCTCGACCACGCCCGCGGCCTCCATGCCGAGGGTCACCGGCAGGGCCAACGGATAGACGCCGGAGCGCTGGTAGATGTCGATGAAGTTCAGGCCGCAGGCCTCGTGGCGGATGCGGATCTGCCCGGGGCCGGGCTCGCCGACCTCAACGTCGACATACTGCATGTTCTCCGGCCCGCCGAATTGCTCGATGCGGACGGCTTTGGTGGTGGTGGTCATGGGACTCTTCCTCCTCGTTGGTGTTCCGGGTTCAGGCGAAGTAGCTCGGCGCCACACAGGGAGCGCTGAGCCCGCCGTCAACACTAAACCACTACCGGCTGACGCCGGCAGGTTTGTCGGCGTTCTGCTCGATATACTGAAGCATGATGTCGTCGGTGACGTTGCCGCTGGTCGTGCAGAAGTAGCCCCTGGCCCAGAAGTG
>Ga0049105_1000057_pt1 | contig 21477 bp, 11 predicted proteins | sample WorMetvaBAHAMAS1_FD_61260 | JGI IMG/M metagenome (GOLD analysis project Ga0049105, IMG submission 61260) | Worm MetaG Olavius vacuus BAHAMAS.1 | ecosystem: Host-associated > Annelida > Digestive system > Unclassified | place: Germany: Marburg | collected 2013-04-09
TAGCTTTCAGGACGGATTACGTAAAAATGGTTGGAGATACACTGATACTTTCTGCGGCGGAAATGTAGTCCAAAGAATCAAGTTTTTAGTGATATATCACTTACGGCGATATTTGTAGGGTATCACCCCTAGCGAGAGCGTTAAAGTGAGGCACTCTCCTCTCGCCAGCGAAAATTGGACCATAACTTGGAAATGGTGCAAGATAGGAGGTAAGTTACTATTAATCAGTAATAGGAAGTTGTATATGAGCTTTCGATTGGTACCAAAATCGGTGACCTTGAATGACCTTGAACGGCGTAATAGCCAACCGCCGCGTAATTTCACCCATTTCGGTAGCTTTCTGGACGGACACGATATGGAAGTATTTATGTATGTAGCCTACTTAGATCAAGCCAATGCTCTTTTTTCTATTTCGTAGTACGTATACGGCGTCGTCGTAAAAAGTTCACGTTCGCTATCTCATCTGCTGATGAGTTTCTTGTTTAATCCATATTGCGGCTCTGCCGCGAGTGCTCGAGTTACTCGGCAGCTGTCCGTGGCACTTTAAACGGGAAACACGGTTTCTTTTCAAAGTACCTTCACTGCCAGCTAGTCCGTTGCAATCCGCTATTTTCCCCTTTACTTAATATCCGTGTGCTTGCTTAGCTGTTTGCCGGGTAGGCCTTAAAACAATAATAATAATAACAAGCTTGTTTTTACTATTTGTTTTTAACCCCCGGGACCCTATGATCTTTATTCACCATAAGCATGGTAGCAGCAAAAGCAAAATAATAAATTTAACTGATAACCTTAATAAATAGATAACAATTTAATACAACTAATATCAACTGTCAAATCAAAACGGTAACAAGTCTTTAAAATAATGGCGTATTGTAATAATTATTTACAAATTTATTTCTTTACTTTCTGGGGTATTGAATATAATGATAATAATAATAATAACAATATGATGATGATGATGATGATTTTTTACCCCCGATAGTATAGGTCCAGGGGTTAAAACAAAGAAAAAGATTAAAAGCAGTGTGGAATGGCTAGAGGTCCGGATCGTCGTGCCGAGTGAATGACTCGTGGAACAGGGTCTCACTAGAACGCTGGATTGTGACTGACAGCCGCTGGAAAATGAACGATCCTTCTTGGCTGTCACCAGACACTTCACTTATCTTGCGGCCAAGGTCTTCAAAGAAATGGCCTGCAGAGTCGTTCATTGAGCCCAAAGTCTACATGGCAATTGGGAGGAAAGTGTATCCTGAAGGGATGTCGGCGTATTTCTGGCATTTCCTGGCATCAGCGAGTTCGGCCACCTCTCCACGTACGTTCACAGGCTGCGGTAGCGACATAAGAGCCTGCCACGGTGCTCACAACTGTGAAGTCCCATACCAACAACTTCCCTGAGCGCCAGGGAATTTGTGTCGTCCCATCCTGGCGTTTACCATTGCGACGTGTTAGGCCGACGACTGGTTCTTTCGTTGCAGGCACGTTCGTCGACGCCAGGGCTCGAGTCACCAGATCGTTCAGTTGCTGATAACTGGCTATCCTGCTCGAAGCCTGTTTGCAGACAAGGCCATGTTGGCCGCCAGCATCCACCAACGCTCCACAACGGCATGTGTGAGGGGCTCCAAGGTCCAGACCGAGACGGAGTGCTACAGTCACACGTATCGCTTCATCATCTAACCTGAGCCTACATGATGCTACAGTGAGCGCCATTGATGCGCCTGCTACCAATCCCCGCTGCGAGGAGCTGAGGCTGACAATGAGGATGATGATGATTATTATTATTAGTAATAGTAGTAGTGGTGCTATAGGGGTGGTGCTGGTGGTGCTAATGGTGGTAATTGTGGCGGTGATAGTGATATATCCGTTTCTAATCACTAGATGAGTCTAATAGTATTAGTAATGAAAGCAGAAACTAGAAAGCGACTTGCATGTGAGCTAATTTCTACTGATTAACGGGCGTCCGGTCGTCGTCTCAGCTGTTACGGTGAAACTAATAAGCAGGACTGAATATGGCTAATTAGTTGCGATGTCGCGCCGTGTATAACTGTTGTTGATACGACCTGGTACTTCTCTCTGATGCATGGATTGTGACACGGTGGTGCTAGCGGGCATATACAACACCGACAGCGACAAACTGCCGTGACAGGTACAGTGTGTTCGACGCAGTAGCCGGCGCCGACGTAACTTCATATAAACGGCTTCATTCAAAACACATCTCAAGGCCTTTTATTTCATGTTGACTAGGCTATAACTAGGAGCACTTTGTTAGAAACTCTGGAATACGCGCTCGTACTTATTGTAGGGAGCGCAATTCAGATGTCGTTTTATGTTTGTCTTTATATTTACACCGTAGACCATAAAAATATGCCACTTTGTTTTAACCACAACTCTGACACTTCTTGAGCGACTGTTGTGCTTTTTATACCAGTGGAAACGCGGACCAATACTCCACAGTACACTTCCTGAATGGCGTGATGACGTGATGACTGCGTCACATCGTGCATCACGAAAATTTAAAAGTTATTTCTCCGAATTAAGCAGTGCTGCATTCTGAAGATAAAATTTCGATTAAAAACGTGTGGGAATGTAAAAGATTTTTTTGGCCAGAATACGGATAAATAATGTCTCAGTAATAATGGAAAAGGCAAACATTGAACCACTTTCTGCAAAAGTTGCAAACAACCGGTTCCGTCGAACACACTCCAGGAAGCGGTCTGCCGCTGTAGTATAGCGAACTGCAGATAACCTTGTCGCAGTCGCAACTTTGTGATGTGCAGCATGACACAGCTATGACGTCATCACGCCATTAAGTAAGTAGGGTTTCCCATTGACTTTGACAGTCAGCACTACAGTGCTGACTGTGCCCTGAGATGCTGTAGAGCATTCATTCATGTTTCCACTGGTACAAAAAGCGTAACAGTCGCTTGGGAATTGCCGGAGTTATCGTCGAAAGTAAATTGGCACGTTTTTGTGGTCCACTGTGTATACTTATGTTCAGCACGCCCAAGAGGAAACGGCAAAGGCATTTTCTCAGACAGTGTTGGCGATAAACAGCACTGCAGCATTTCGATAACTTTGGTGGCGTCTGAAAATGTCCGACAGTACCTACCTACCTACGTACTTAAAATTATTTCTGATGGAAAATACTGTCGATCAAGCATATGCTGGCTGACGATTTAATTTATTTGTTTGGGCATAGTTGACGAATCAAGCGCGGATAACCGAAAGCGCAGACGTCCTTAAACCAAACATTTTTATGCAATTTATGACAGCTTTTTTCCCACACACCGATTTGCGTCAAATACGACGGAGAAAAATCAGGCACAGCGATGAAGCAACTGTGGCAGATTGGGAGGCTTTTGAAAATTTTATGACAAGCTGGAGCTGGCACAGAAGCCGGGCTCTTTGACTTCCTTGAATCAGCATATGACCTTTGCATACTTGCAGTGAGTAGAGGCGAGCTAAACTTTGATAATTGTGATTAGCCAGCAGTTCTTCATTCCTTGTTGTTGCCGACGTCACTCACTTTAAGAAAAGCACCGAACTGTTCGACAAGAAGCCTGGCGTATGGGAATCGAGACGTCTTACAGACGTTTATAGTCCATCTATTTGTTACCGCGCAACGTTATTGACCTGCAAACATCACAGATTGGCGCGTTTTATGTCTCAACGCCTGCGTCCGGTAAACTTCGTTACCATCGATTCACCGTCGAACTGTTAAGACTGGCTTTCTACTGAAATCGATCTTCCAGTTTTTATTGCATACTGCACTATCTTGGTCACAACAGCAGCAGCTGCTGCAGCTCGTATGCTGTGTAACGAAACACGTGTTTAATGTCGTCACGTAGTTGATTGAACCGTACCTTCTTTATGGCAATTTTATAACGGTTCTGATGCTTTCACTTTTGCACTTTAGCATTAGATATGTACACAGAGGTAAAAAAAATTGCACCGTTTTATTAATACCCGTGAATACGGCGTGGTAGTGTTTTCGGTTGTCTGTTTGTCTGTCTGTGCTGCTCTAACGTTTGAGAGCCTTGACCTAGAGAGTTCATTTGTTGATATACAGGTATTTCAGAATATCTGAGTAAAGTTCCTACATCAAGTTCATCGGGTCAAGGTCAAGGTTACAGGAGCAAAAAATCTTTTTGATATTGCATATTAGCTGCTGTCAAGCAGGGTGGTGGTATCAACGTTGTTGCAAAAATAAGACGATATAGGGCGAAATTATGTTCGAATACTTCTGTTTAGTTTTAGTTTCCGGCGTGCCCCATTTCTTTTTACGATTGCCTTTCTGCTCGCAAGCCCTATAGACTACAGCCTAGATGGCCTACTGGCTAGTCTGCATGCCTATTGTTATGGTTAGCATTCTGTTCTGACAGAATATCGTTCTAAGGGCAGTTACGATGTTAGTTTTTCTCGGATTTTCAGTCTGAGTTTCAGGTTTAGAGGGTTAAATTTTCTGAGGGCAGGACTAAAAGTGCTATAAGTACATCTTCGCTTATGCTGGCAGGAAAAGAAAGCACGTGCTGCGACGTTTGCAAGGCCCCGCAAACTGCGACTATGCGTAGGCCTACAGCCGGTTGAAAGGTGAAGTGCACAGCTGGATACTGACCGAGCACTCCGAGTCGGTAGTTGATGGTAACGACGACGAGCGATCCGTACGCGGCCAGCACCGTACCGTCGTACGCGTTGCCGGTTCCGATGTCGTACGATTCGCCGTGCACGAACACGACGACTGGATGTGGCACCGACGAGTTGTTCCCTGCGGCACATACGTCACAAAGATTAGATTAAACTGTGTCTAAGGGAAGGAGGGGCAAACGCGCGCTGCAATCAATTTTAGCTTTCAGGGTCAAAGGTCAGGACTCACAGAACCAACTAAGACACACCACTACATAAGATTGCAGCATAATCTCACCAGTAGCTGCAGCAGAGATTACGTATATTACATAGAACAAATAGGCCTAATTTAATTTAGGCGTACATCGGCTATCGGCATACAGGCTGTCGTTTTCGTTCAAACGTCTACTAAACGTTTATCAGTTTTGTTGAAACGTTTAGCAAATTAAACGAAAACGGCATTCCTGCTAAAATATCTGCTTCCATCAGCGTATCTGGTGCATATGATAAGAAAATATGCAGAGATTTCACGTGCATACGGAAGCCGACAGAAGCCAGTTTGGTCTCATGACATCAAAAGAAACAGCTAAACTGACAAAAATAAAACACCGATGAACACGATAAGTCCCAGAAATAGTAAAACAGTCACATATAAGTCCGTGAAATCTGTCTGCTGGGTGGAGAACTCTATGGTGGAAAGATTATTAAAAAAGAACAACAGGCTTATTTTACAGAACGAAACCCATAAATATCTTGCATGCATGCAATATATTTATGGTGTCTGAACTTTTATAAAACATAGACGAGATCTCGCGATAAAATGATTATTGTATCTCGATAAATGCGATATAGTAACAGAAATTGCGTGTTGCAGCTAGATGCTATATACGGTAACAGTAATCAATTATTTAAAAAAGGATCACGAAAAAGTAACGAGTGTGATATAAGGGAATGACTGAACAGAGCAGCTTGAATTATGGATGAAAAGAGACTATAGATAGCCTGCGAATTAGAGATGTGCGGGAATGGTTTGCAGCATTCCCACTCCCTCCCATTCCCATTCCCGTCTGACTCATGAAAGATATTTATCACTGACTAATCAGACAATGACGTTCAAAATGCAAACACTCAACTGTCTTAGCCTCAAATTCTCAACTCAGAATCTCGTACTGTCATTGTCATACAACGAAGTGTCACATATTGTTGTTAAGAAACAGTAAGCTGTTCACGCTGTCCGGTGCCATGAGATGTGACGTTACAGCATTTTATTGGATTGCATTCGCATGACCGATGGGAATTTTGGCACACATGAAAAAGTAACCATTCCCATTCCATTGTCACTTGTAATCTTCCCATTCTCATTCCCATTTTTAGCATATTTGTGTTCCCATTCCCATGGGATTCCCATGCGAATCCCATGGGAATGGGAATCCTATTCCCATGCACATCTCTACTCCGAGGGTGAAGAGTCAAGTGAGGAGGTCCCTGCTAGAAAGAATGCTGCAGCTGAACTATAAACCGATGAAGAGATGTGTTGCTATAGTCGGCGGTTATGTCCAGATGGTCCCCTTCTTTGAGCGTCAAAAGTCTACCACTGGATTTATATGAAGTCGGGAAATCTCTCATGCTGGTGCTAAGAGCAATCACGTCTCAGTAATAGCTTTGGCCGCCGGCAGCTGTGACTTCGTAACGCTGTGTTCTGCGTACAAGACATACGGTGACGTTTCAACGCCGCCCAGAGGCCGAGAGACCGACCGGCCGGCCTCCGACGTCTCGAGAGAAATCAGGCCGTACGCTGCAGTCAAGTCCCCGGCGGCATCGGCGCGTCCCGAGCAGGCTCCATGTATATTTGTCGGACCGGCAATAACGCCGTTACTCGTTCGGAACAGATTCGTCGTCATCTGCCGGCATCACTGCCAAGTGTTTGCATGTGCTCGCACCTGTGACTGCCGTAGACCACACAAAGTTGTCCAAGATCGGGAAACAGTGACGTAAGGAGCACAAGGCAAATGCAGGCAGCTGCCTCCAGACGCCAAACTGCAGGGGCGCCACGGGTCAAGATAAAACATTACCTAACAACAGCACTCGGAGAGCGCAGATCTCCGCCAAGGCCGAGTGGAAATATGCCCTGTCTTGCACTGTTAAAATCTATGAGGTTCACTTATCTACTGTGGGACGGATGGTCACCTCGTCAGCTATAGATTCACAGTGCTGCAGGCGGCGGCGGCAAGGAGCCGTTTGCAACGGTACAATAAACATTGCAGCGAAGTGGAAGTTTTCCAGTTTTCCGATCTTCGTGATCCAGAAGCGAATGACTTCGAAAACTTAACGATGGTAAACTCTTTGTCCAAAGATACAGCTGTATATCTTTAGTAAAATTTTCATGAAGATCCAATCACTAGTTTTTATGTGAAGTTGCTAACAAATAGACAGACATACGAGGGTAAAGCATAATCTCTTTGGTAAGGATAGAAACAAAATGTCAAACGATTCAATTTAAAATACCACAAAAATGAGTAAACGAGTTGGAGAGTCAACTGCTGTGATTTTCTTCGTTTTATGCTTTTTGATAACCTTTTATTCATCAGACTAAACATATCTGATATAAACAAATGAAACTTTTTATATTCATTTATTTCACCAAACCGTGGTAGCTAAAAACAAAGACACATGCATACACATATACGCTTTTTGCTCAGCCTTTTTTTCCTGAGCTTTACACCTTCTTAGTTGAATACTTAATTCGCAAAAACTACTGCTCACTTCTCGGCGGCGGAAACCAAGCTCCTCTAACTATGGCGGGTCTAGACGCCGGAAGACAGAGGTCGAGAGGGAGGGCCGGATGCAGCTTGCCTCTGGGCGCTTCCGACGTTGTGACGTCACTGTCTGGAAATCTTTCTTCTAGACCACTATTGCCACACAGTAACCGTACAATGTCGCCAGCTATTACCAGCCGTAGCGCAACTTTTGCTGCACAGCGATTAACGCAAAACAACGCTCCAAAATACGATGGTGACATCCGTCGTTGGTATCGCTATTACGGCCGAGTGGCTGACTGCAGAAAAATAGTTAAAACTAATACAGATTTGAACATCGATTTGTGGTTTGCAGAGAACAGAAGGAAGGAATACGCTAAAAGCATACGACGGATCTTGAAAGTTAAGACCAATAATATCGACTGTGGTTACGACGTGCAAAAGCAATTATAATGTGGCTATGATGTTGGTATAATGCTATTATCATTATCGTTATATATATATCTTTATTCACCATATAATATGGTAGCACAAGCAAACAAAACAGGAAGAAGTAAGAATACGACAAAAGAAAAAGAAAAAATAACGACAGTTTTACTCTACACATAAACAATGTAGCATTAAATTCACAATATCCACTACAACTATTTAACCATTTGGCATAACAAGTTTGCATGATTTTTACCGCGCTGCATGGAATGCAGACGCGGTCTAGCGATGATAATTCTGTCCGTCTGTCCGCCTGTCTGTCACACGCGTGCATTGTGACAAAAAGGAAGAAAGATCGGTCCAGATTTTTATACCGTACGAAAGCTAGCCTAGTTTTCTGAGAAGAAGGATGGTTGGTAAGGGCGACCCTTTCTACCTAAAATTTTGGGTCAACCGGCCCCGGTTGGAGCGAAATCGCCGATTTTGAAGACTAATAAGAAGTCCACTATCCTTATTATAAAAAAGAAGCTATTACGAAATAGACTGCAATCAGCACGTAACAGTACGAGTGCATAGCGCTGCCTAAAGAAAATATCGTTTGTGTTGTGAGCTGCAACTAGTGTCTTGTGCAGCTCCATGTCAAAAAGGTCAGATCGTCGTTGATATTCTTCAGCAAGGTGAAACGCGGTCACCCAGGGGGTCTTCTCCAATACTCCGGCAGGACTCGAACAGTATTTGGTTAGCATCTGCCTTCCCGTCCATATGAGCCACATGCCCAAACATTGACAGACGTCGGCACTTGACAGATAAATAGACTGGTAATAAATGCCAACTACCGGACACTGAGGGACGCAATACGTCTCCGTCTGTCTGTCTGTCTATGTGTGTGCGCGCGAAATTGTGACGACGCGTACACGGTTTGGCACTCGTAGGCGATAGACAGCGACGCTATTGAGCGCGTCAAACCGGCAGAGATAAATAGTATCTGGAAGCATGCCGGCCGGCTATGTTCAAGTTCTCAGTGGACGTCAGCGCCGCGTCTGTCCAGTCTCATGACCTTGTCGTCGTCGATAACGTGACGTTAAGGCAGCAAGCACTTGTCGCGGAGCGTGACGTTAGACCACCGGCTTTGACGTCAGCAGCACGGTGGCGCAGTGAGATGGATCTGTCTTTTATTCTCTTCTGCAGCTATCGACCACGCTTTTTGTCGCGCCCGAGCTAGTACCATGATGCATTCGGACCCAAGGCACTTTTGCCCTTGGATCCGGAAAGTCCTAGTGCGACTGCGCTTTTTTAAAATTAGACGATGTTCGTTGCGGAAGTGTCGCGACTTACACAGAATGTCAGCGAGCACATTGATGGGGAATCTGATGAGTTTTCATTATGGTAGCGCTTTTATCTCACTGTCTTCTCCGAACTACTCAGAGCTCTGGGACTTTTCCCGCTCAGATCTGTTAGACCGATTTTAACAAGTTGCGTTGCAGTTTGAAGTACGTATGACCAAATCTCATGATCACAGTGGCAGACTAATACGACGTTTACACATGCGTACCGGTTGCGTACATGTATGACATGCATGTATACGTGATACAGGTACGCGCGTGTAAACATCGCTTAAAAGTCTAAAAAATAAAAGATAAAATCAGTGCGCTGTTAAAAACCGGTTGCGTGAACGTCACGCGCTACTTAACTAACAAATTAACTTTAAGTGGATCTTGAAAGTCGCCAGACATTCCTCTGCAACCTACTCGACGCCTAAAACGAAACAATAAAAGCACAGAATGCATGTAAAATGACAGATGTTTTTTATTAATTTTAATCGTTAAAAATTCATTTTGATGATGAATATGATCGAAAAAGTCTTTTGGAACTGTTTCGCATGCAAATAAACATGCACATTGATCTAGACTTTGGATCATTGGATTAAGTGTTTCTTAACTTTTGGGAGACGTTCATGAAGATCTCTTTTGTGATTGGCTAAGGACACACGATCTGCTACTCACTATTAGCCATACAGCTTTTTATAAGACAGCTAATAAGCCACTGTTGATCTTTACACTCACTCACCATACAGTTCTTCACACAGCAGACAGATTTCACGGACTTACGTGACGGTGTTTGTTTTATTTTTGTCAGTTTTGCGTGCTTATTCGTGTTTTCAGTGTCAGTATATTTTTAAAGGACATTGCAATTCGATTTCTGACTACAAGTACGTAATTAAGATTGGGAAGTGATCTGTCTACACGTTGATCCCACAAGTCACATTCCACGTATCAAGGCCGGTTTCCAGAACGTATGTCACACGTTGGTCGCTATGGTCGTCCGTCAGCTGACAACAGCACTACAGGCGGCGATCAATCTGACGGACGGGATGCCGGCACAAGGGACATTGTCGACGCTGACGTGGCATGATTCCGCGGACCCCGATCGACCATCGCTCGCCGTCGACAGGACACGCCGAGTCTGGTGGTTACCGATCAAAATCAAACCGGCGCGACGCGTACACTACATAGAGCACGCTTGATCTGACGCGACTGGGCCGCACACAACGCAACAGACACGTCGCCAGCATCGTCAGGCGATAACCGCATCTACTTCCGTGCTCAGCTGTCGCTGAACCCGTCCACACGTCAAATAACAGGGCGCTAGTGTCGTGGGATACCGTGGACATTCCCCTATAAACATTTTCCTCTCGGACATTTCACGCCGGCTACTAATACGTAACAGTAAAAAAGCTTGCTAACAATATCAATTTAAGGTTAGGGTCACGGTTGGGGCGGCTTAGGATGAGGAATAAGTTTAACGAGTTTTTTTCAAAGTTTGTAGTGGTAGCAAGTGGGATGTGCCAGGAAAGAAACGTCGTACGCCAGCTGATGTCTTAATGCCTAGCGCAGGTGTTCTTCATCAGGGCTGCATACATTGCAAGCGGCACCCAAATGAGTCCAAGTGCTGCAAAAAAGGTGTCACGATGTGTTGAAAGTTGATCAGTGATGCTGTCATGCATTTATGCTGAATTTTTGTCGGCACAATGCTTGCCTTGAATCAATTTTACGCAATGTTACCAAAGTCTCTGTCAGTCTGTCAACGTATTACTACTAACAGGTATAGAAACTTTTTAAAAACGCTCATAAACGTGTCAGAGGCGCCGAAAGCAAATGGAAAGTGGATGGGCACGATTTCCGGCGCTTCGCGCTTCGCGCCGGAAATTTTTTTTTACTGTGCCCCCACTTTTCTGCAGTGCCCCTCCAGTTTGGAGGGGGCACTACGCACACCAGGGGGCACAAAAATGTGTAGTTATAGTTCGTTACAGCACATCAGTAAACCATTCAGACGTCAGTGTTGCTAATTGCTGTCACCGATAATGAAGTAATGTATATTTCCGTGGACAAAAAATACAGAAATTTGTCTATACGTCACAGTCAACTCTGTGACATTGAAAAAAAAACGTCACGGAGAAGACACTGTGTCACACAAAATATGCTATTCAGAACTGCAAGATATTTGTATTTATATTAATATTTGTTGAGAAAACACAGCATAATAAGCATTATGTTGTTTTGCTGAGGTAGCAACAAGTGTCCTTGGTTATGAAAGGTTACTTTTGTTATGTCATTTGCCACTTAGTGTGTCACTTCCGTGATATCCATGACGTCGTTGCTTACTGTGTAACATAGTATGAAATAACATAATGTAAGTTTTTTTTGTACAAATTCCAAATGTTATGCATTGCTAACTTATATACAACTAGTTTATAGTGAGTAATTCAATATGAAGGCGAATGCTGCATTTTTAGAGCAATTTGCACAAGTAGCTTAGCTCTCGCGGAGAAACCGCGCTATAAGGCGAGACAGTATTGGTGGAAATATAAGTGGCAGTCCTTTTGGCAGTGCCTGTCATTAATGCAGTCGTTCTCAGTGGCCTCTGCGAATATCGCCATAAATCATAATGCTAAAAACTAGATTCTTTGGGCTATATTTTTGTCGCCGACATTGTGGGTCTGTCGTCAACCACTTTCACATAATCGGCGCCAAATCTACCGAACTCGGCGAGATAACGCAAAATAAGAGCTATTATGCCGTTTAAGGTCATTCAAGGTCATCAATTTTGGAACAAGTCAAACTCAATATGCGACTTCCTTGTTTGGATGGAGTAAATTTGGCCAAAAATTTCAGATAGAAGGGGCGTTCCCCACAAACTATTATTCGTGTCGTAAAACTACATAAATCAACTTTTCATACGGTATAACAATACTGGCAGAAGTTGCTTTCGTTTTGTCACAATACACGCGTTTGACGGATAGACAGACGGAGAGACATCGCAATACCGCGGCAGCTGGCTGCAGCGTGATAAAAATTGATTGAGACTACACTCAAAACCACCCACATTTATGGAAATCCGCATACTTGATCCTATGTCAGCAGGCTTCACAGACCAAATGTCTCCTTCATTTACAAGCAGTCAGTACATAGAATTACAGTAACGGTTTGCTTATTACTTAGTGGTAATATTGAAACTACTGCACGGTGTAGACCATGACACACAGAGAAAAATCCATAGCAGAGAGGAAAAATCCATTCATCCTCAGCAACTGTATAACCAACTGCGCATAGCACCATCAACTACTCTGAACATACGGGACTGATGCACAAATGCCCAGATGTGAATGACAGGAAAAAGTCTACAACAGACAGGAAAAAATCCGCCGATACACAGGGAGTCTGCGGGTAACACCACGGATCACTTAAACTACTGAACGGATAAACACAATGGCACACAGAAAAAATCCATAACAGAGAAGAAAAATCCATTCATCCTCAGCAACTGTATAACTACAAGACATAGCATATCAACTACTCTGAACATACTGGTGTGATACACAAATGCCCAGGAGTAAATGACAGGAAAAAAATCCTCAACAGACAGGAAAAAATCCGCTGATACACAGGGAGTCTGCAGGTATCACCATGGATCACTCAAACTACTGCACGGTGTAGACCATGACACACAGGAAAAAATCCATAACAAAGAGGAAAAAATCCAATCCATTCATCCTCAGCAACTGTATAACTAACAGTACATAGCACATCAACTACTCTGAACATACTGGAGTGATACACAAATGCCCAGGAGTAAATGACAGGAAAAAATCCTCAAAAGACAAGAAAAAAATCCGCTGATACACAGGGAGTTTGCAGGTAACATCACGGATTGCTCAAACTAGTGAACGGATAAACACAATGGCACATAGGAAAATCTACAATAGAGAGAAAAATCCATTCATACTTAGCAGCTGTATAACTAACAGCACATAGCACATCAACTACTCTGAATATACTGCACTGATGCAAACATGCCCAGGAGTGAATGACAGGAAGAAATACATAACAAACAGGAAAAAAATTCGCCGATACACAGGGAGTCTGCCGGTAATACCATGGATCACTCAAACTACTGCACGGTGTAGACCATGACACACAGGAAAAATCCATAACAGAGAGAAAACCATCCATTCATACTCAGCAACTGTATGACTAGTAGCACATAGCATGTCAACTACTCTGAACATACTGGACTGATGCACAGATGCTCAGGAGTAAATGACAGGAAAAATCCGTAATAGACGAGAAAAAATCCGCCGATACACAGAGAGTGTGCAGGTAACACCATGGATCACTCAAACTACTGTAGGTATACACGAAATGGAACACGGGAAAAATCCATATTAGACAGGAAAAATCCATTCATTCTCAGCAACCGTACAACTAACAGCACATAGCACATCAACTACTCTGAACATACTGGAGTGATACACAAATGCCCAGGAATAAATGACAGGAAAAAATCCTCAACATACAGGAAAAAATCCCCTGATACACAGGGAGTCTGCAGGTATCACCATGGATCACTCAAACTGCTGCACGTTGTAGACCGTGACATACAGGAAAAAATCCATAACAGAGAGGAAAAAATCCATTCATCCTCAGCAACTGCATAACTAACAGCATATAACATATCAACTACTCTGAACATACTGTACTGATGCACAAATGACCAGGAGTAAATGACAGGAAAAAAATCCACAACAGACAGGAAAAAATTCGCTGATACACAGGGAGTCTGCAGGTAACACCATGGTTCACTCAAACTACTGTATGTATACAAAAAATGGCACACAGGAAAAATCCATGTTAGACAGGAAAAATCCATTCATCCTCAGCAACTGTATAACTAAAAGCATATAACATATCAACTACTCTGAACATACTGGAGTGATGCACAAATGACCAGGAGTGAATGACAGGAAAAAATCCGCCGATACACAGGGAGTCTGCAGATAACACGACGGATCACTCAAACTACTGCACGGATGTAGACAATGACACACAGGAAAAAATTCATAACCGAGATGAAAAAATCCATTCATACTCAGCAAATGTATAACTAACAGCACGTAGCACGGTAGCACATCAACTACTCTGAACATACTGGACTGATGCACAAATGACCAGGAGCAAATGACTGGAAGAAATCCGTAATAGACAGGAAAAATTCCGAAGATATACAAAACGTCTGCAACTAACACCATGGATCACTCAAAGTTTGTACGAACGAATACAATATGAACTAAGAAGTGAATACGACTATTCTCGTCAAAATTGCAAGTAATTTACCGCTGGGCATTTTCAGTTGCTCCAGCCCTGTGCCTCTCCGCCCCCCCCCCACTGGAAAAGTGGCCCCTCCTGCATATATGGCTCCAGCGCCTCTGAAACCTGTTATTAACTTTTAAAATAAAAAACGTGCGCGATAAACGTTTATTGCGCCCACGACGCCAAGCGCAGTCGGTCCACATTTCGACACACGCACGGTTGCGCAGTTACTTTACGGCCAGTCGTCGCCGTCGGCGTCGTTGTCATCTGCACGTCGGCAGTTCCGTGACAAAGCACAAGAATAGAGCGACGCCCGAGCGAGATGCGCCCTAACGCAATCATGGCGCCCGCTCGCAGAATGCCCGGCTGGTCATCGCGATTCTATATGCCAGCAGCCGCATCTGGTCGCCGGCATTCACGCCGTCTCCGCGTCTGTCGACTCCCTATCCGTTGCGCGTCAGTCTGTGATTCGATCAAGCGAAACGGCCGCAATCTGGCTGCCGTCTCGGCTGTATGCGGTTAAGTGCCTCCGGCCGCCCGGCCGCAGATGCAAAGATACGGATGGCAACGACGACGGCCAGCGCAGAAGGCGGTTATTGAGACTCAGCCGTAAACGTATGGTCGATTTGATGTAAACTGACGTATTGCGGACTCCGCGTCCGTACAGAGGAAGTATGTAGGAGTTTTGCGCGGGCGGTAATTTATACTGCATTGCGAGTAAATCAATGTACTGTCGATGTCAGGTCCGATCCGACGGCCGGTGTGCGAGTTTTATTTCTTGTATTTATGGGCGCCCCAGGCATGGGCGAGGGGGACACTTGACCCCACCTAAAGGTGGAAATGTTTACAGTGTTTTTTGTACATTAGTAGCTAATAAATGTTGAAAGTCCCAGTAAACGAAATATTTATGTATTATTTTCAAAACATGCCGTCAGTTTCTGGGAGCTTTGCCCCCAAACATCCACCGGGGCTCCGTTCCTGGACCCCACTGGGGGAATCTCGTCACCCAGACTTTTTAATTTGCCCACCCCTTGTAAAAATCCTGCGGGCGCCCATGCTTGTAATCTGCGTAGGAAAATACCCGCTTGTTGATATTGGACCTACAATAGTCTTATGCCATTGCGTGATCTGGTAAAGCTGAACAATGCTAAATTTCGCAACTGCATAGGATGGATCCAGGGGCAGACAGACACACGGACAGAATCCATCTGGCTATTACAGAGCCCTGCATTGCGAGCAATGCGGACGCGCTGTAGAAATTGAAATAATATCTCTGAATGTCAGCAAGACAAAAGCTGATGTATTTATATGTATTGTTTTGAGGTGTTCTCGTTTTAATTTATTAATCTTTTAACGCTATTTATGTAACGTGTTTATTTTTTAAAACCCGTTTGGAAAGTAATAGAACGTCAAAAACGCAAAAATGTGACGAGAATAAAAAACGTAAAAACGTTTTTTGCATGTACCAAAATAAGTGATATATGTGATTGGCTGCAATACTTCAAGCCCCCACAAGTCACAACATAAACTGCATTGCTTTGATTTGTACAATAGATCCACGAAATATATCGAACAAGTGGATTTTTGACTTTAGTCAGAGGCCGCGGACAGCCGTAGCGGAGGCAGAGATAATCATTTAGCTATCCGTTCTACACAACAGTACGAAAAAGATCAAACCATACACACGATAATCGCATAGGTCTACGCAGTTCCGATAATAAGCGGACCCCTACAGCATCGTTAATTGCGTCAAACTAATAACGCTGCTATTACTAAAACAATGTCCTTTTTTCCAGTAAATTTTAATGAACTACATATAATTTGTCGCAGAAGTGTTCAACATAACCACTTACTTACTTAGTTGTATTCAGACTGTTTGTCACTCATCATACAGGAACGAAGCTGATGCGTTGGAAACTATATGTGCGCTGATGTTTCATATTATGATATAAATGCTAATAAAATTGACGTTGTCGTGTGTTTCATATAAATTGTCATGTCAGTCAGTTCTTGTTGATTCGTCGTAAGGTTCGGATATCTAAAATTTCAGACAACACTGGCAAATTTCTGTTAAATTATAGCAATTTATTTCGAGGTCTACCTTTCATGCTGACAAAGTGTATATATCCTTCTCATAAGTCAGTCACAATTTGCAAGCCGCTGTATGTCCTCCAGCATCCGAGCCGGGCCCTCACACCACTCGTCGGGGCTATACTATGATTATCACTTCCTTCGCGACGGCTGTCCACGGCGGCCGCCTAATTAATTGACGGCAGCGTGGCGGCAGTTTTGAGGCGACACTGCTGTACGACTTACGATCTCGAACGGCGTGTCCCGGTGGGTGGCGCAAACCTTCAGAGTCGCGCTGAAAAACTGCAATCGATACCTCTTGCACGCCGGTTGGTCTCAAGTCCGGCGATAACTCTTTGAGGTTGGCCGCGGCAACGCCGACGGTAGAGATGTGCAGAATGCCGGCATTGATATCGCGGTTACCGTATTACTGTTGTGTAACGTAGCTCGTGACTCCTTCGTGAAATCCTCCTTGCAATTTCTTACAATAAGTTACCTATATCAGCGTTACGGTATACTGTGTGACGATACGACCTTTATCACGCTCATTATGTAAGCATAGCACCTTGAAGGCCGCCCAACGTAAAGCTAGTCCTGGGCTTTAATTACGAGTCCCATAATGCACCACTTACAAATTCAACACTTCCGCAATTCCCTTTGGATTTAGCGACCCCAATTTCTTCTCAGGTACGGATATTTTGACGACTGGTGGGCATTTACTATTTACCGTCACATTTACCATTACTTTTGGCCATATTTGCACTGCGCGTGGGCAGAAACTTCTAAAATTACGAGCTTCCGATCAAAACTATGACATCGACATTAGATTCAGCGACCGATCACCCTGATATCTTGACAATCCCAGTGATCACCTCACCTCCCAGTTTCTATTCGTTCTATCCTATTTCAACCTAACTCGACATGTTGACTTCCCGACTCACGACAAAAGTCACATTCTAGACCTGGTGATAACCTCTTCTGATTCTTCTCTGGCGCCCTCTCTCAGTACTAGTCTCTGTACTTCATCGAACCACTTCCCAATATTCACCAAACTGTCAGTTGTTCCCATACCACTGCCTCATCCTACGTGCCATTCTTTCCGCCGTCTTCATTCCATAGATATCGATACAAAACACCGAGATTTGACGGAAGGACGGACGGACAGACGGACAGAATCCCTTTAGCTAGTACAGCGGTCTGCATTGCGAGCAATGCCGACGCGCTGTAAAAAATCGTCAAACACCAGGCGCTCAACGACATCGTTGCAAGGGCGTTTGTGTCTGCTGAGGTCCCAGTCACTAAGGAGTCCGTCGGTTTGGCAAGGCAAGGTGGCAAGGGCCCCCAACGGCCTGACGCTAATTCCGTGGCAGCGCGGCAAGCCCTAGCGGTCTCATAAAATTATGTGAGCGGGGCGGCTCGCTCAGGTGGTGCCTGTCAAAAACAAGCGTCGCTTGTTTCAACCGCTCGCGGCAGAGACGCTTGGCCCTTTGAACGAATCATAAATTGCTTTCCTTTCGCAGCTGGGTCGAAAGATCGTATCTGTCTCAGGAGAAAATCAAGAGCTCAGCTTTCTTTTCCAGCGGATCTTCGTCACTATTCAGCGCTACAACTCCAACATGTTACACAACAGCTTTTTAGCGACGAGGAGTGATCACACCAGCTGGTCGATTTAACTTTCGCTTTTACCCCTCTGTAGAAACTGTCCTAGGGAGAACGCACCTACACGATGCAGTCAATTTAAGGTCAAAGGTCAAGGTCAAATTTGTCTACTTCTATTCGACTTAAAGAATCAACACGTGAAATTGCATCAAAACTGACCAGTATTTTTCAAGTTATATGAAATTCTCTTATCCAAAATGAGAAAAGTAGCTGTTAAGGTCGAAGGACAAAGTTTTACGTCAAGAAATACAAAATCTAAACACTTCTAGGATTTACCGTAACACGTTTAGGCCAAGTTACATTAATCTTTGATGAGTGGTTTCCTTCAGTTTATGTGCGGACAGACAGACACGCACACGGTTAAGACGCCGTTCAAACAATGCTTGCTGCGCCAGCTATGGCTGACGGGCAAAGGATTTTACGCGTTTAAGTCATTTCGTGCATAAGAAGTCGAATAGGAAGTTCATTAATTAGTTTTAATTACGTCTGTCAGTATTATTTTGAAACAACGTCGAAGACATGAGCGAACGATTCGGACGGGTTTGGCTGCGTTGGAATCCACGAAGAAAGACTCGAAGATCGGTCATTCGTGGTCAGCGAACTGACAAACATCTGATAGTTAACTGTCATGTCTGACAGTTATGCAGTCGTCAAAAATATGATGGACAGTCGATTCTGCCGCAAGGTAGAATTTTATCGACGGCGCTGATGCTGATATGACAGTTGTTAATGCTGTGCATCTCAAGCGTAGTGGTGCGCATCGCGCAGGGCTGCTGTGAAGGTGGAGGACATTTCCCCCTCAACGTTTTCCCCCTTGGCTACCAGTACTTAAACGTATAAAATTGCTAACCTCATACCTAACCAGAACCCTGATCCTAACTCTCACTCTAAATTGATACGATTAGCGAGTTTTTACATTTAAACAGTGATGTTAGTCCTTGACCTGGACTATGAGTTTTGAGGCCGTTGAATGCTTGCATCAGCCTGATGACGTTTAGAGGACCTGGAGACCGATCACAGCGCGTAGTTGATAATATAAGTAGATACGGAGTTGAACTAGAGGTGCTATGCACCTGCGTCCGTTATTCACACTATGACCCGACCTGACTTAATTACAGTATTTCTTATGGAATCAGTGATGTTAGTCCTTTAGTCCTTAGCCTTGGTCCTTAAGGCCAAAATTGAAGTTCTTGGCCTTTGCCTTGGCCTTGGGTCCCAAGTCCTTGTTAACATCACTGATTATCGGATGATGCAGCAATTTAGTAGCAATTATTGTTATTTTAGAACAAACAAATCTGTGGTCGGACAAACTTTTGAAGTCATCGATGTTTGCCAAGTGTTCACTGTGCAGTGTACATATAAATTTTGTGATCATTGTTAGCTTTGGTTTTCCTATTTGTCACTGACCTTGACATATCGAGTCCTTGGCCTTAGCCTTGGGTTTCAATTCTTTGTTAACATCACTGCATCTAAGTGGTGGCAGCCAGTCCGAGGAAGAAAACGTCCGGGGGCAAATGTCTGGATCCTGGTGTGAGGTCGGAGCGTTCCACCAGTTGCCGTCAACTCAGCGGCGGTGGATCGATGGTCTGACGGCGGTATCGGTCAGTGTCGGTCGGCTGCGATCGGTAGATCATACACGACGACGACGCGACAGTCGCACGACGTCACCCGACTGTCGCGAACGCCGCAGTTAAGATATCTGCCCGCTGCCGCGTCGTAAACGCTGGGGCGCTGTTCCAGATTGCTCCGCTCTCGCCGACTTGTCGTAAATATGATTTTATGTTATGGATTCCGTGACTGTAGTAGCAAACGGAATCTGGCCGCAGGCTGAGTTGCTGCATAACCATAGCACTTGAAGGTGACCTCTCCAGAGTCCGTCGGAGAAAAGTGCTGTTTGTTTCACTGTTTTGTATTTCTACAGAGATTAAGAGAAACTCTCATTATTTGTAAGGTACATACAGAAAAACGTAATGAATAACCGTGAAACCAGAGCGTCCACAATATCGCCGAAGAAAAAAAAACTTCGCGGTCGTCTGCGAAAATGTTTCGTTTTTTCAACTTTTTTGTTAACATACAAGTACGATACTAATGTATAATCAGACAAGTGATGATTGTAGTTGGAATCAGCAGCTAAAAGTCTCGTCATTTGAATTCAAAAAGTTATCACAGTCTCCGGACGAATAAGAAAGTTAGATTCAATGAAACAGTAAGTCATTTTGGGGACACAGCGTATGGACATCATATGTGATAATAATAATAATAACAAGAATAAATAAATAAGACTTGTATAGCACCATAATTCTGTGACTAGATGCAGAGGCGCTTGGTCACAAGGCCAGGATGCTGACACAAAGTCGCTATTTATATCACAGTTAAAAGCATAGTTAAAGAATGATGTTTTAGCCGACGTTTAAATTATTATTTTTTTTATTTATTTTTTATCATCACAGATACAGAAGTAAGTAACAAGAGCTATTTACGTATTTTTCAATAAAAATTGTTTGTAAGTTGGAAACTGTTAGTAAGATTTGGGTGCAATTTTACCTGACAATGTGCCTCAATCGGTTCGTAGGTCGAATAAAATTGGGCGTATTTGACCTTGAATTATGACCTTTAGAGTAAGGGCAGAGCGCAGATTTATGCTCCCTTTGAGCCCAGCTTTATTTAATTTTGCAATCATTTCGCGGCATCGGAAACACGTCGAACGAACGTCCCTGCATTGTTTGTAAGCTAACACAGCAGAACCATCTGCAGTTTTTTTTCAATCATTTTTTCTGGACTCAGTCACGTTCTTCTGTCTTGATTTCATCATGTTCGTTACGTTCATCACGTTTCTCCTATTTATCGTGTTTTTGTGATACTGATTTCTCGAATTACAGGCCTACGTGTATGATGACGATGATGATGATGATGATGATGATGATGATGATGTGCAATGATTTAATGTGCACTTAAAAGCTGACTAGAAGCCAGCTTAGCCTAGCACACAGTACCAAAGTTAAAACCGACATGCCCGCGAAAAACGAAAAAAACAGCTGGAGTCCATGGAGTCAGTCCGGTGGGTGGAAAGGTAGAAGAACTATGGGGGGGGGCTGAAACGCGGGACGGTCAAAAATACAGGGTTGGAAAACGCGGCACCCAATTGCAGGACTGGAAAACGCGGGAAAAGGCATGTATGGAAAGCCAAATGGTGTATTTCCATACATGCCTTTTCCCGCGTTTTCCAGTCCTGCAATTGGGTGCCGCGTTTTCCAACCCTGTATTTTTGACCGTCCCGCGTTTCAGCCCCCCCCCAT
>Ga0049105_1000058_pt1 | contig 21470 bp, 22 predicted proteins | sample WorMetvaBAHAMAS1_FD_61260 | JGI IMG/M metagenome (GOLD analysis project Ga0049105, IMG submission 61260) | Worm MetaG Olavius vacuus BAHAMAS.1 | ecosystem: Host-associated > Annelida > Digestive system > Unclassified | place: Germany: Marburg | collected 2013-04-09
GTGTTCCTGAACTACGACGACATCGTCGCCCACTGCTGCGAGAGCTGGTACAGGCTCATCGACCAGACATGGCGCATCCGGTCAATCGGATTGCGGGAATGGGCTCATGGGTCATAGACCACGCTCGCTGGTGTCAGTTCCGTGCACTGGGTTGCCCGGCCGAGCCGGGCAGGGGCGGGTTCATTTGCGTCGAACTCACCACTCGGGCGCCGCGCCACGATGCACGCCGTTGCCGCCGGTTTGCCGTATAGTGGGTGTTCTTCAGGTATTCCCGCCCGCGTGACGACCGTCACAGCACGGTCCAGCGGGTCCGGGCACGATACCAGTCAATATCCCGGGTGCCAGGCCGCCCGGAAAGTCGTTCCTCGATTGGCAACAAGCCGGAGTTTGAAATGATCTACCTTCTGTACCCCGTGGTCATTGCCGCTGCGATCTTTCTCGCAGTCGCGACCGCAGTCTAGCTCGCAGCCGCTTGTGGCAGCTTCAGACCGCGCCGAAGTGCGGGCTCCGACGAGGTGAGCATGCCGCTGATCTCGGGCGCGGCCGCAACGCGCGCCGCCCCCGGTCCAACACGGGCAAATGTGGCGATTGTGAGGATGGTCACAGAGGGACGGCGCGAATCACGGTAAACGATACTCACGACGCCGGGTTGAAAGTGGCTCGGCAACAAGGATCTCGAAGCATCAAGACCGCCGAGGAACGAAATGAGCTACCTGCTGTATCCCATGGCAATTGCCGTCGCGATGTTCGCGGCAGTCTTTTCCGTCGCGGGCACCACCATTTGAAGCCACCGAACGGGCCGCCTTGGCGGCCCGTCGACGATCTCCGGGACGTCAGCCGATCAGTTCCCGGGGCACCGCGAAGGCGGTGAACCTGGCCTTACCAGCGCCGATCTCACCCCAATCCGCAATGTCAGCCTCCAGCACGGCAACCGCCGCGGTGGGGTAGTGCGCGTAGGCGCGATGCAACTCCGGCGCCGTGGCCCCGGGGGCAAGCATCCTGAGAGCGCTGCTCATGCCCGGCTCGTGGCCGATCACCAGCGCGCTTTCGCAGTCCCGGCTCAGGTTGCGCAACTGCCGCAGGATTGCCTCCGGTGTCGCTTCGTAGAGCGCCTCGCGGAGTTCCGGCTCAGGCAGCGCCGGCACCGCCTTGCGCATCCGCGCCAAGGTCTCGCGGGTGCGGCGCGACGAGGAGCAGAGGACCCGGTCCGGCAGCGGCCCCTCGCTTTCCAGCCATTTCGCCATCACCGGCGCCGACTTGCGCCCGCGCTTGCTCAGCGGCCGGTCGTGGTTTTCGAGTCCGGGATCGGACCAGCTCGACTTGGCATGGCGCATCAGAATCACTCGCTTCATGGCCGACATCTGAGCCCTTGCACGGGGCGGCGGTCAACTACCCGGCGGCGGCCAGCCGGGCGCGGATGAAGGCGGCCATGTGGAACCGGCACTGCTCGGCTGGCGGCGCGGCGCGGCGCCCGGCCGGGCAGGCGTGGCGCGCCAGACAGCCGCCGTTGCGGCACGCGGCGCCCTCGGGCGCGGTGATATGGGCGACGCAGCGCGGCACGTCGTAGCTGCCGCCGGCGAAGGCGTCCACCGGGCAGGCGGTTCGGCAGGGCGCCGGGCAGCCCTCGCAGGGATTGGTGTCGCTGCGCGCCGGCAGGGGCATCGGCATGCGAAAGCCGAGGGCACCGCGATAGGAGGCCCAGAGCTCCCGCCGCGGCGTCGCGTGCATCCCCACCGGCGACGGGACGGCGCCTTCGCCGCGGATGCCCCAGCGCTGGAACGGTTGGTAGGGCGGGCCACCGAACGGGAACAGGGCGGTGCCGCCGAGGGTGTCCGCCAGCTCCCCGATTACCCGCGCCGACCAGCGGTCGAGCGGGTCGGGCTGCCCGTCCGCGACCTCGTCGCCGGCGGAGAACACCGCCCACAGGCGGTTGCCCCGGGCGCCGAGCAGGCAGAGCGTCGCGATCCCGTCCGGTGCCCCGTCGCCGGCCTCGGGATGGAATGCCCCGACCACGGCGAGACCGTGGGCGGCGGCGGCGCGGTCGACCGCGGCTATGGTCATCGGGCCACTCACTTGCGGAACGGGAAGGTCAGCGACCAGTCGAGCCGGGTCGGGCGGTCGTCCTGACAGCCTTGCAGGCCGATCTTCATGCCGTGATGGCCGAGCGCCGGCTGGGCGACATAGGTGCCGAACAGCCGGTCCCAGACCGAGAGGTTGAAGCCGTAATTGGCGTCGTGCTCGGCCCGGTCGACCGAGTGGTGCACCCGGTGCATGTCGGGGGTGACGATCAGCAGCCGCAGCACCAGATCCAGCCCCACCGGCATCCGCACATTGCCGTGGTTGAACATCGCCGCTCCGTTCAGCACCACCTCGAAGGCGATCACCGCCGCCACTGGCGCCCCAATCGCATAGACCAGCCCGATCTTCAGGCACATCGAGAGCGCGATCTCGATCGGGTGGAAGCGGATCGCCGTGGTCACGTCGAGGTCGCGGTCGGAGTGATGCACCCGGTGCAGGCGCCACAGCACGGGGATCTTGTGGCTGAGGAGATGCTGCAGCCAGATGGCGAAGTCGAGCGCGACGAAGCTGAGCCCGATCTCAGCCCAGCCGGGCCAAGCGAGCCGGTTGAACAGCCCCCATCCGCCGTCGGCGGCGTCGATCGCCGCCCCGGCCGCGGCGGCGCCGAGCAGCAGACGCACCATCGCCACGTCGATGATCGAGATCGCCCAGTTTGTGCCCCAACGCCGCCAGCGCGAGACCACCAGCGCCCGCATCGGCAGCCCGCGTTCCCACAGCGCCATGGCCAGGAAGACCCCAAAAAACACGCCCAGGCGCAGTGCCGCTTCCGCTGTCATCCGGTCCGTTCCATCCGTTCTGCTGCGGATGATGGTTCCCGCCGCAGCCCCGTCAAGCGCTGATCAGCGTCCCGGCGCCATGCTGGGTGAACAGCTCCAACAAGACTCCGTGAGGCGTCGTCCCGTCCAGGATCACCGCGCCCGCGACCCCCATTTTGATACCGTAGAGCGCGGTCTCGACCTTCGGGATCATTCCGCCCGCGATGGTGCCGTCAGCGATCAGCTGCTCGACATCGGCGCGGGTCAGGCGGGTCAGCACCTCGCCCGCCTTGTCCTTCACCCCCTGCACGTCGGTCAGCAGCATTAGCCGCTCGGCCTTCATCGCCCCGGCGACGGCGCCGGCAGCGGTGTCGGCGTTGACATTGAAGGTCTCCTCCGGATTGCGCCCGGCGCCGACCGGGGCCACAACCGGAATGATGTCCGACCGGATCAGCACATCGAGCACATGCGGGTTGACCTCGACCGGCTCGCCGACCCAGCCGAGGTCGAGCACCTGCTCGATACTGCTGCCCGGATCCTTCTTGCTCTTCATCGCCTTCTCGCAGATGAGCAGGCTGGAATCCTTGCCGCTCAGCCCCACCGCCTTGCCGCCCTGGCCGTTGATCGCGGCGACGATTCGCTTGTTGATGGCGCCGGCAAGCACCATCTCGACCACTTCCACCGTTTCGGCGCAGGTGACCCGGAGCCCGTCCTTGAACTCGGACGGGATCTGCAGCCGATTCAGCATCTGGTTGATCTGCGGCCCGCCGCCGTGGACGACGACCGGGTTTACCCCGCATTGCTTCATCAACACCACGTCGCGGGCAAACAGCGCCATCGCCTTGGCGTCGCCCATGGCGTGGCCGCCGAACTTGACCACGATGGTCTTGCCGTCATAGCGCTGCAGGTAGGGCAGCGCCTCACTCAGCGTCCGTGCGGTGGCCAGCCAGTCCCGCTTCATTGCCTTCTGGATCTCCATCTCGCGATCCTCCATGCAGTCCGGGGCTTCATAGCGTTTCATGAGCGGCTCCGCCAGTAGGGTGCGTGCCAGCTCGCACCCTACGACGACATTGCCGCCATCACCGCCGCCCGCAGCAGGTCGAGGCCGGTGCCCTTCTCGGCCGAGGTGACGATGATCTCTGGATAGGCCATCTGGTGCCGGGCGAGGTCCGCCTTCACCGTCTCGATGACCCGCGCCAGCGCACCGGCCTTGGGCTTGTCCGACTTGGTCAGCACTGCTTGGAACGACACCGCGGCGCGGTCGAGCAGGGCCATGATCTCGTGATCGACCGGCTTCACTCCGTGCCGGGCGTCGATCAGCACATAGGCGCGCCCGAGCGTAACCCGCCCGGCCAGATAGGCGCGCAGCAGTTCCTGCCACTTCGCCACCTTGGCCAGCGGCGCCTCGGCATAGCCGTATCCTGGCAAGTCGACCAGATAGCCGGCCTCGCCGAGGGCGAAGTAGTTGATCTCCTGGGTCCGGCCGGGGGTGTTCGAGGCCCGGGCCAGCCCCTTGCGCCCGGTCAGGGCGTTGATCAGCGACGACTTGCCGACATTGGAGCGCCCGGCGAAGCAGACCTCGGGCCGGTCTGGAGCCGGCAGCCCGTCCATGGCCACCACGCCCTTGACGAAGTCGCAGGGTCCCGCGAACAGCCGACGCCCCGCCTCGATGGCCTCGGGCTCGGCCGTGTCCATGACGGTGAAGGGAACCTGCGGCGGCGCCATCGCTCAGGCCGTCCCGGCCGGGTCGCCCTCCGCGACCACGCCGCCCTCGACCACCTCGCAGTAGACGCCGAAATCCTGGTGCTCGTAATGCGTCTGCAACGCGCCCAAGGTGTCGGCATCACGGATGCCGGTCTCGGGGTTGGTCTTGGTCAGGTTGCAGCGGACCACCCGCTCGACCACCCGAAGCCGGGTCCCGCCGACGGCGATCTCGCGCCCGATCCAGTCGAATTTCTCCCACGGCGCCAGACCGTCGAGCCAGATATTGCCCCGGAACCGACGCGGCGCCAGCGTCCTGCCGAGACGCTGCGACAGCGCCCGCAGGCTGGCCAGGGACTTGACCGAGACCGAGGGGAAGCCGGTATCGGTCATCCCCCGCCCCGGCGCCCTGACCAAGGCAAGAGGCCCTGGCCCTTGCGGGCAGATCGGCCGCACCCAGTCGAGGAACCGGGCCCGGTCGTGCGCCTCATCGGGGTGGATCTCCAGATCGGTCAGTTGCGGATGACTGAGGGCAATCCGTCCGGAGGCCTCGTCCACCCGCGCGCTCACCGCCGCGAACAAAGGAGCCACGGCGCCGTGCAGGAAGGATCGGCAGGGAGACCATTGCGGGGCGTCGAAGTCGAACCGGGTCTTCTCGTGGGCCAGCGCCCAGACCCGGTCCCAGGGCATCGTCTGCCCGGCCTCGAGCGCCGCCCGGCCGATCCGCTCGGCGCCCAGGCTCTTCACCGGATGACGCCAGATCTCGGCGACGCGGGCAGCCATGCCGCAGCTCAGCCCTTCTTGCCGCGCTTGCGCCGCGAGCGCGGGGTCTGCTTCGGCGCCGGCCGGGGCGCGGTCCCCTTCTCGGCCTTGTCGTCCGTCTCGCCCGTCTCGCTGCCTTCGGCAGGGGCTTCGGGTTCGTCATTCGGCTTGGCCGGCGTTTCCTTCTTCTCTGCCGGCTTCGCCGCCGGCTGACGCTTGAAGCCGGCCTTGATGTTGCCGAGCAAATCGACCTCGATCCCCTGGCTGCGCATGATGGCGTACTGCTGGACGAAAGTGAGGATGTTGTTGGCGCACCAGTAGATCACCAGCCCGCTGGCGAATCGGCCGAGCATGAACATGAACACCCAAGGCATCCAGGCGAAAATCATCTTCTGGGTCGGGTCGGTCGGTGTCGGGTTCAGCTTCTGCTGCATCCACATGGTGACGCCCATCAGGATCGGATAGACGCCGATCGAGAGGGGTAACAGGATGCCCGGGATCTCGTAGGGCAGCAGCCCGAACAGGTTCATGAACGAGGTCGGGTCCGGCGCCGAGAGGTCGTGGATCCAGCCGATGAACGGCGCGTGCCGCATCTCGATGGTGACGAACAGCACCTTGTAGAGCGAGAAGAAGATCGGGATCTGCAGCAGGATCGGCAGGCAGCCCGAGGCCGGGTTGACCTTCTCCTTCTTGTAGAGGGCCATCATCTCCTGCTGCATCTTCTGCTTGTCGTCGCCGACCCGCTCCTTGATCTTCTCCATCTCCGGCTGGAGCTTCTTCATCTTCGACATCGAAACGAAGGACTTGTAGGCGAGCGGGAACAGCGCCGCCTTGACGATGAAAGTCAGGGCGATGATCGAGAAGCCCATGTTGCCGATCAGGCCGTGGACCCAGGCCAGCAGCCCGAAGATCGGCTTGGTCAGGAAGTAGAACCAGCCCCAGTCAACCGCATCCTCGAACTTGTCGATGCCGCGCTCCTCCTGGTAGCGGCGGATGGTCGCCACCTCCTTGGCACCGGCGAACAGGTTGGTCACCGTGTCGAGCGTTGCACCGGCGGCGACGGTGACCACCGGCAGGCGCATCTCGGTGCGGAATTCCTCGATCCCGGCCAGATTGAGCACCCGGTGCACGGCGTCGAAGGCCTGGCCCGGCTGTGGCGAGAGGGTCGTCATCCAGTACTTGTCGGTAAAGCCGAGCCAGCCGTTCTCGTCTACGCCCGTCACCTCGACCGGGCCGCGCTCGGAGGTCGAGACCGGCATCTCGCGCATGTCGTCGTAGTCGACCTCGGAGAGCTCGCCATCGAAGGTGCCGACTGCGCCCTCGTGCAGGATGTAGAAGCCCACCCTTTCCGGTTCGCCTCGGCGGGCAATGGCGCCGTAGGGGGCCAGCGCCACCGCCTCGCCGGTGGTGTTCTCAACCGACTGGGTGACGGTGAACAAATAGCGGTCGTCGATCTCGAACTTGCGCCGGAAGGTCAGGCCCTCGCCATTGTCCCAGCGCAGCACCAGCGGGGTCTCGGCGGTCAGCGTACCGCCGCTCTCGACGCTCCAGGGCGTCGAAGCATTCGGCAGCGGGCCGGGATCGCCACCGACGGTGCGCCGCCAGCCATAGTCGACGAAATACGGGGCCGGCCCGCCGGCGGGGTTCAGCAGCACCACGGTCTCGGCGTCCGGCTCCTGCGTCTCGCGGTAGAGCGACAGGTGCAGGTCGTCGAGCCGCCCGCCGGTCAGCGTCACCGAGCCGCTGAGCGCCGGGGTCTCGATCTTGACCCGCGGCGCCCCAGCCAGCACCTCGCCACGCGTTGGGGCGATGGTTCCGGTGGCAGCGGCGGCGCCCTCGACCGAGGGCACCGCCGCCGGCACGCTGCCGGGGTCGCCCTCGACGGCGGTCACCTGTTCCGGCGGCGGTGGCGGGGTCACGAAGAAGGCTTGCCAGGTGAACACCACCAGCATCGACAGCACTGCCGCCAGGATCAGGTTCTTGTTGTCGCTGTCGCCGAACATTCAACGCTCCAAGGATGACCGCGCCCGCCTTGAAGCGCTTGGCGTGAGCAAGGTCAAGGGATTTCCGGGCTTGTGTACCGCGGTGCCGCGCCGGGTAGGCCCGCAGGGGCGGCCAGAGGGCCGGCCGCGCCGAAGCGCGACCAGACCCGATCTGCCCCGCCTACTCCAGATCGACCAGGTAGACCGTGCCGCGATAGGGGGCTTCGGAGACGTTGTCCACCGCCATGACAAAGATCGCCTTGCCGTCCGGCGCGAACGCTAGGTTCGGCGCAGCCGGCGATGGCACCTCGATCACCCGAACCAACTCGCCCGCGGCGGTCACTACTGCGATCCGGCCGCTCGAGAACTGCCCGACATAGAGGTTGCCGTCCGGTCAGAGCTTGATGACGTCGGGGTAGGCGCCAGTGCCGGACCCTTCGTCAACTTGCCCGACCCGAACGAATAGGCGGCGGTCAGAAAGCGACCCGTCGGCGCCAACGGCGAAGGAGATCACCCGGCCGGCATCCGACTCGGCGACGTAGAGCCGCGACCGATCGGCCGACATCGCCAGGCCGTTGGCATAGTGAAGATCGTCGGCGATCATCCGCACCGCGCCGCCGGCATCGATGTGATAGACCTTGCCGACGATCGGCGCCGATTCCCACGGTCCCGACGCGGTCATGTAGATGCCGCCCTTGCCATCCTCGGCGAAGTCGTTCGGCCCGACGAACGGATTGCCGTCGGCATCGGCGTCGATCAGGCCCGCGGTCTCGCCGGCCATGGTGATGCGCGCGATCTGGTTCGAATCGTAGCAGGTCACCAGCATGTCGCCCTGGAACGGGATCACCGCCGAGGGGCCGCAGCCGTCGATGGTTGCCAGCACCGCGGAGGCGGTGCCGTCATAGCTCGACACGACGTTGGCGCCGTATTCGGCGTAGTAGAGCGTGCCGTCGATCACCGCGGGTCCCTCCGGAAACGCGGCGTCGTTGCGAAGCGCCGTCACGTCCGCGAGGGCCGGAGAGGCGGTAAGGGCAAAGAGAAGGGCTGCGGGCAGGCGGTACATCGGATCATCCCAAGGCTGGGGCATGGCGTGCTGCAAGAAAATGGCGCCACGCGGTTGCTGCCGCAGGCTAGCACATCAGGGGCCGGAATCGCCAACGAAGTCAGTCGTCGGAAGGATCGGTCCCCGGACCGGAAGCAGGGGCCAACGCCGCGAAATCGAACAGCCCCGGATCGGCCAAGTGGCTCGGCCGCACATTCGTCAGGGCCTTGAAGATCACCCCTCGCCGGCCGGGGCTGCGCCGCTCCCATTCGTCGAGCATCGCTTTGATCTGCTGTCGTTGCAGCCCGTCCTGGCTGCCGCACAGATCGCAGGGGATGACCGGGACCTTGAGCGCCTTTGCGAAACGGTCGCAATCCGCCTCGGCGACATGGGCCAGCGGGCGCAGCACCGTGAGATCTCCGTCCTCGTTCAGCAGCTTCGGCGGCATGGTCGACAACCGGCCGCCGTGGAACAGGTTGAGAAAGAAGGTATCGAGGATGTCGTCGCGATGGTGGCCCAGGACCACCGCCTGGCAACCATTCTCGCGGGCGATCCGGTACAGGTGGCCGCGCCGGAGCCGCAAGCAGAGGGCGCAGTAGGTCTCGATCGAAGGAACCTTTTCGGTGACGATCGAATAGGTGTCGCGGTAGTCTATCCGGTGCTCGATGCCGAGGCCGCTGAGATACGAGGGCAACACCGTGGCCGGGAAGCCGGGCTGGCCCTGGTCGAGATTGCAGGCGAGCAACTCCACCGGCAAGAGGCCGCGCCATTTCAGCTCGATCAGGGCGGCGATCAGGGTGTAGCTGTCCTTGCCATCGGAGAGGCAGACCAGCCAGCGCTGGCCGCCCGAATCCCTGGGGCTGACCATCGCGTAGGTCTCCAGCGCCGCCCGGGTGTCACGAATGATCCGCTTGCGCAGCTTGCCTAACTCCCGGCTGGCAGGCGCGTCGGCGTAGAGCCGCTCAAGGATGCTGTCATCGCTGGCGTCGAGCATGGGCCGTTCGGTACGCGATCCCGGGGCGGGGCGCAAGCGGATCACCGGTGCGCTCACTCGACCGAGCACCTGACCGGCGCTCGCGGTGAAAGGGGGCGGGACAACCGGCTCCACCGAGGCAGTTCTCGCCGAAGGTCATTGGGTCGGGTGTTGACACCCCTGCCATTCGTGGTCGCGTCAGTCGGCGGGTGGATCGAACCGGAAGCCGAGTTTGACGCCCACCTGGAAATGCGCGACCGCGCCGTCGTTCCCGATATGCCCGCGGATCTCCGTCACCTCGAACCATGCGAGGTTGCGAATGCTCTGATGCGCGGTCGCGACCGCATTGCGGATCGCATCCTCGATCGATTCCGTCGATGAGCCGTAGATCTCGGTGACGGGATAGACGTGGTCCATGATTGTCTCCAGTTCCGTGCCGGTGGCGCCGTCGGCGATGGTAGCACGCCGGTTGGGCGCGTCGAACCCGCCATGTGATCCCTGGCCGGAATGCGCCCTGACCGGACTGTGTCCTCGAAACGGCGACGGCCCATAGCAGGTTCCGGGTCCTGGGGGGCAATTTCCTCATTTCGGATTGGAACTTATCAAGATGTGCAGCGGCGCCCGAATTAGATTATTCGACTGTCGCACGAATTTTTCGCGAAAAGTTGGAATAGATTTCGCGTTCTCGCGTGTTCTCTGAACGTGAGCGGGAACTGAGTAGCGTGGTGGGGGAACTGTTGTGAATGAGGTAACGCGTATCGAAACCGCCGACATGAGCCGTGCCGTTCGACAGGTTGGCGACAGCTGGAGCCTGTTGATTCTGTGGGCCGCCCTGCAGGGCACCACCCGGTTCGACAATTTCCAGAACAGCTTGGGCGTCGCCCGGAACATCCTGTCAAACCGGCTGTCCAAGTTGGTGGATGCGGGCGTTCTCATGAAGTGCCCGGTCCAGTCCGGCGGGCGGCGTCTCGAATACCGGATCACCCGGAAAGGCGAAGCCCTGCGCCCGGCGCTGGAACTGATCGCCGGATGGGGCAGCAGTGCGACGCCGGACATGCCGGTGAATCGCGAGACCCAGGCGGAAGCCCGGCTCTGAGCAGTCAGCGATAGCGCGCAAGGACCGTCGCGGCTGTCTCCAGCGAGACAGCCTGGCGGCTCAGTGTGCGGGCCGAGCGGTCGCAGTCGCTCTTGGATTCCGGGTAGCCCTCGGCGCAGCGGACGGTCATCCGCAAGGCGGCGCGCTGCTCGGCCACCTCGGCCTTGTATTTCACGAAGCGGCCGCTGCGCTGCATCTGGGCGACACCTTCGCGCACTTCAGGGCAGGAGACACCCTGGCCGCGCAGCGCAAGGGCTATGGCCCGCTCGGGCGAGGGGGCGAGGCACAGCTTCCAGATCACATCGAGCTGTACCGCCGGGAACAGCCGCATCAGCGTGCGCGACCGCTCCGGCAGCGCGAGGTAGCCGTTGCGGACGCCGGTCGGGTGCCAGAACTCGTAGGATGCAACGAAGCCGTTCCCGGTGATCCGCCTTTGCGAGTCCCGCGGCGCTTCGATGAAATCCGGACCGGGCCGCGGCAGTTCGAGCCCGGCCCGCACAAAATGGACGACGCGTCCTGCCCGGATGACCGGGTTTCCCGCCTCGTCGAAGGGGATGAGCGACACCTCGGCACCATAGGGAAGCGGAGACATGCGCATCAGCACGGCACGCCCGTCCATATCCAGCACGGCCTCGGCGGCATCGCCGTTTCGATCCGCCTCGAACTTCTGGCTCTTGCCCCGGGCATCGAAAAAGGTGCCCTGGTAGCCGTCCGGATCGGGCCGGATCTCTATCGACGCCCCAGTGGCATCATCGACGCCGTAATAGGAGCCGGCGAGCTGCTCTGCCGCGCCGGCACCACCTGCACCGAGCAGCATCAGAAATGTGATCACGATCGTCGCGACGGCGGCGCTGATTTTCATATGTCTCATTTCCCTGCGAAACCTCGGCAATCAGGTTATACTGATACCAAACGGAAACGCTAAAAGCAGGAAAATTGTCCACCGGCGGACAGGGAGAGGTGGGGATGGATTGGGACAAGCTACGGGTTTTCCATGCCGTTGCAGACGCCGGCAGCCTGACCCACGCCGGCGAGCAGCTGAACTTGAACCAATCCGCGATCAGCCGCCAGATTCGCGGCCTCGAGGAGCAACTCCAGTCCACCCTGTTCCATCGCCATGCCCGCGGACTGCTGCTGACCGAGCAGGGCGAGCTGCTCTACGAGGCGACCCGGGCGATGAGCAAGCGCCTCAACGCCGCCGCCGCCCGGATCCGCGATTCGAAAGACGAGGTCTATGGCGACCTGCGGGTGACGACGACCACCGGGTTCGGCACGCTCTGGCTGGCGCCGCGCCTGCACCGGCTGTTCGATGCCCACCCCGACCTGTCGGTGAACCTGATCCTGACCGAGTCGGTTCTCGACCTGCCGATGCGTGACGCCGACGTCGCGATTCGCATGTCGAGCCCGCAACAGGCCGATCTGATTCGCCGGCCGCTGATGCGCGTGATCATGCGCCTCTACGCCTCGCAGGACTATATCGACGCGACCGACATGCCGCAGAGCGTCGAGGAACTGGCGTCGAGGCGGGTCATCTCCTTCAGCCCGAACGCGCCCCAGCCGCACGAGGCCGCCGACTGGCTGAAGCAACACATCCATCCGCAGCGCCAAACCCACCTGATGATCAACAGCTATTTCGGCGTGCTGAAAGCGGCGATCAACGGGCTCGGCGTGGCCGCTCTGCCCGATTACATCACCCGCGACTACCCGAAGCTGGCCAACATCGTGCCGGAGCAAAGCAGCCCGCCGATTCCGGTTTATTTCGTTTATCCGGAAGAACTTCGCCGCTCGCAATGCGTTCTCGCGTTTCGCGACTTCATCGTCAGCGAGGTGGAGCGGTTCAACCGCGGCGGCGATCCAAGGCAGAGCCTTGCGGTCAATGCATAGCCGGTTTTCGCGGCGGCGACAGAGGACCAGCTTGCCGAACGCCATCTCCACCACTAAATCAGCCCGTGAAGCGCCGCTTCCTAGCCGCGCTTCAGGTTGTGATACCTCCCTGTTGAACTAGGCCGGGCCGTTTGGTCCGGCTTTTTTTGCCCGACCTCTGCAGAGAGGTGTCCGGCGGAGTCGGAGGATCAGCGCCAGAGACGGTCGGCGAACTCTGCCTCGAGGCCCTCGTAGAGATGCGCGACCTCCGGGCCATAGCCGTTGAAGAGAACCGTCGGAATCTTCTCATCGGTGCCCAGCACGCGTTCACGCGCCTGGCTCCAGCGCGGATGCAACACCTCCGGGTTCACATTGGCCCAGAAACCGTATTCGCTCGTCTGCAGCTCCTCCCAGAAGCTGACCGGGCGTTCCTCGGTGAAGCTGATCCGCTTGATCGACTTGATCGATTTGAAGCCGTACTTCCACGGCAGGTGCAACCGCATCGGGGCGCCGAACTGGGTCGGCAGCACCTTGCCGTAGGCGCCGACGACCAGCAGCGCCAGGTCATTCGCCGCCTCCTCCATGGTCAGCCCCTCGGTGTAGGGCCAGGGGTACCAGTGCTGACGCTGGCCGCGCGCAAGCTTGGGGTCGTGGAAGGTCTCGAACTGCACGTATTTCGCGCCGCTCAGCGGCTTCGCCAGGGCAATCAGCCTGTGCATCGGGAAGCCGATCCAGGGCACCACCATCGACCAGGCCTCGACGCAGCGGTGGCGGTAGATCCGCTCCTCGATGTCGACCTTGGCCATCAGATCCTCGATGCCGATCTCGAACGGCGTCTCCACCATCCCGTCGACGGTGACGGTCCAGCCCTCGGTGTCGAGCGCCATCGACGCCTCGGAGATCTGCTTGTGCGAGCCGAATTCGTAGAAGTTGTTGTAGGTCGAGTTGACTTCCTCGTCGCTGATCGGCCGCCCGGCATCGGCGAATTTCGGGTTCAGCGCCGGCACTGGCGCGAAGGCCGAGCCGGGTCCGCTCGCCGGCAACTCCGTGGCGGACCGGGACGACCGGCCCAGCAAGCCTGCCTGCCCTGCCAGCGCCCCGGCAGCGAGCAGCCCGCCCCCGGCGGCGAGAATGCGGCGCCGGTTCCAGAATACCGCTTCGGGCGTGACCTTGTTCTCGCTGATCTGCCAGCGCGGCTTGCGGATCGGTTTCACCGGCGCTCCTTCGGGATCATCGGCCTTGTGGAGCCGCGACAATACCCGCCCGGCTGCGAAAACACCAATGCCGCCCGGTCACGAGCGCGCTATCGGCCTGAAACAAATCCATTCAGTCGCGGTGGAACTCCGCCTCCGAATAACCCTGAAGATGCAGCAGCGCGGTCAGGTCGGCGTGCCGGATAACCGCATCCGCCTGGGCCGCAAGCGCTGGCTTGGCATGATAGGCAACGCCGAGCCCCGCAGCCTCGATTATCGAGATGTCGTTGGCACCATCGCCGACCGCCATTGCCGCCTCGGTGCCGACGCCAAGGCGCCGGGCGATGCCGGTCAGCGCCTCCAGCTTCGCCGCCCGGCCGAGGATCGGCTCGGCAACCCCACCGCTCAGCCTGCCGTCCTCGAACAGCAGCCGGTTGGCGCGGTTCTCGGCGAACCCGGCAGCCCGCGCGACCCGCTCGGTGAAATAGGTGAAGCCGCCGGAGGCCAGTGCCGTATGGGCGCCATGGGCGGCCATGGTCCGAACCAACACCCGGGCGCCGGGGTTGAGACGGATGCGCTCGGCGAAGACCCGGGCGAGAGCCTCCTCCGGCAGCCCCTTGACCAGGGCCAGCCGGGCCCGCAGCGCGCCCTCGAAGTCGAGCTCGCCCGCCATCGCCTGCTCGGTGATCCTGGCGACCTGATCCTTGACCCCGGCGAAGTCGGCGACCTCGTCGATGCACTCGACCGGGATGATGGTCGAGTCCATGTCGGCGATCAGGATGCGCTTGCGCCGCCCGACCGCGGGGATCGTGTTGACGTCGACGCCCGGCAACGCGGCCGAAACCGCCTCCAGCTTCGGGGGGTGGTAGCAGATGATCTCCGCCGCCGCCACTCCGAGCCGGTGCGGCGGCCCGGAGCAGCCTCCCATAGCATCGACAGCCGATGCGAGGTCCGCCTCGGACAGCCCCCGCTCCCGGGGTGCCGTCAGGACCAGCACCGATCCCATCTCCGGTTCAGCCGAAGGCGACGGTCTGGCGCTGCGGCGGGGCGACCGACTCGAGCTCCTCGCTCAGCAGGAAGGCCAGCTCCAGCGCCTGGCTCGCGTTCAGCCGCGGGTCGCAGGCGGTGTGATAGCGGCTCGATAGGTCCGCCGAAGTGAGCTGGTGCATGCCACCGGTGCACTCGGTGACCTCCTTGCCGGTCATCTCGAAATGTACGCCGCCGGCATAAGTGCCCTCGGCGGCGTGGACGTCGAAGAACTCCCGCACCTCGGTCAGCACCCGCGCGAACGGCCGGGTCTTGTAGCCCGAGTCCGACTTGACCGTGTTGCCGTGCATCGGGTCGCAGGACCAGACCACGGTCTTGCCCTCGCGCTCGACCGCCCGGATCCAGCCCGGCAGATGCTGGTCGACCTCGCCTACGCCGGTGCGGCAGATCAGGGTCAGCCGCCCCGGCTCGTTTTCCGGGTTGAGGATGTCGATCAGCCGCAACAGCTCGTCCGGGGCGAGCGACGGGCCGCATTTCACCCCGATCGGATTGATCACCCCGCGGCAGAACTCCACATGGGCGCAGTCGAGCTGCCGGGTCCGGTCGCCGATCCAGAGCATGTGCCCGGACCCCGCCACCGGCTGGCCCGAGGTCGAGTCGATCCGGGTCAGCGCCTCCTCGTAGGGCAGCAGCAGGGCTTCGTGGCTGGTATAGTATTCGACCGTGCGCAGCTTCGACGAGGTCATCTGGTTGACGCCGCAGGCATCCATGAAGTCGACCGCGGTCGAGATCCGTGCCGCCAGTCGCCGGTACTGCTCGGTCGAAGCCGACTCGCTGGCGAAATCGAGATTCCACGCCTGCACCCGGTGCAGGTCGGCATAGCCGCCGCCGGCGAAGGCGCGCAGCAGGTTCAGCGTCGCCGCGGACTGCATATAGGCCTGGGTCATCCGCTCCGGATCCGGGATGCGCTCCTCGGCATCGAAATCGAAGCCGTTGATGATGTCGCCGCGGTAGGACGGCAGCTCGACCCCGCCGATGGTTTCGGTCGGCGCCGAGCGCGGCTTGGCGAACTGGCCGGCGCAGCGGCCCACCTTAACCACCGGGACCCGCGCCGCGAAGGTCAGCACCACCGCCATCTGCAGCATCACTCGGAAGGTGTCGCGGATGCTGTCGGCGCCGAACTCTGCGAAGCTCTCGGCGCAGTCGCCGCCCTGCAGCAGGAAGGCACGGCGCTCGGTCACCTCCGCGAGCTCGGCCTGCAGCCGCCGCGCCTCGCCGGCGAAGACCAGCGGCGGATAGGACGCCAGCTTGCTCGTCACCTCTGCCAGCTTCGCCTCGTCGGGATATACAGGCATTTGCTGCGCTTCGTGGCCGCGCCAGCTGTTCATGCTCCAGGTCATGGTCATCTGCGTCCTCTCCGATCGGTTGCGTGCCGCCCCTATAAACGAGTGGATTCTGGCTGACCAGACCCGTCGGTGCCTCGGGCAGGGCGTTTTCGGCACGGCGTGCACGGACTCGTGATGCTCGCGGCTTGACGGCCCCGGCTTCGCAGCGGCAATGTCGGGTCTTTGCAACGGGCTGTGCTGTGGAGCATGCCGGGGAGCACGCTGGCCGCCACCAATCCGGGAGAAACGACGCGACAATGACCGAGCCTGCTTCCGGAACCGCCGTGAAGACCCGCGAGTTCGTTTTCCTGCTGTGCGACATGTTCTCGATGATGGCCTTCGCCGCCGCCATCGAGCCGCTGCGCCAGGCGAACCGGATGGCGCGCAAGCCGCTCTATAGCTGGTGCCTGGTGTCGCTGAACGGCGCGCCGGTGACGGCCTCGAACGGAGTGGTGATCAGCGTCGACGGCGGTCTCGACGACGTCGCCCGCGACGCGCGGATCGCGGTCTGCACCGGGTTCAACCTCGACCGGGCGAGCTCGAAGCCAGTCCTGACCTGGTTGCGCAAGCAGGAGCGGCGCGGGGTCGGCATCGGCGCCGTCTGCACCGGCAGCTACGTGCTGGCGAAAGCGGGGCTGCTCGACGGCAAGCGCTGCACCATCCACTGGGAGAACCACGCCTCGTTCCTGGAGGAGTTCCCCGAGGTCGAGTTGTCGAACCTGCTCTACTACATCGAGGACGGCGTCTTCACCTGCGCCGGGGGCACTTCGGCTGCCGACATGATGCTGCACATCATCGTCGACGAGCACGGCGCCGACCTCGGCTCGCTGATCTCCGACACCATGGTGCATACGCCGTTGCGCAGCGAGACCGACGAGCAGCGCCTGTCGGTCCCGGCGCGGATCGGCGTCCGCCACCCCAAGCTGATCTCGATCATCCAGAAGATGGAGCGCTCGACCGAGGAGCCGATCAGCCCCTCGGAGCTGGCGAAGTCGGTCAACATTTCGACCCGGCAGCTGGAGCGGCTGTTCCGGCGCTACCTCAACCGCAGCCCAAAGCGCTACTACATGGAGCTCAGGCTGGAGAAGGCGCGCAACCTCTTGCTGCAGACCGACATGTCGGTGATCAACGTGGCGCTGGCCTGCGGTTTCACCTCGCCGTCGCACTTCTCCAAGTGCTACCGGGGCCACTTCAACCGCACCCCCTACCGCGAGCGCGGCGCGCCGACCAACACCGGGCTCGAGCGCACGGCACGGGCGGCGACGGAACGGTATTCCAGCGACTTCACCTGAAGACGCCGACTTGGCCACGCCGCGGCACCCATGCTGGCGCCGGTGAGCGGAACCGGGTCGGGGCGGCCAGATTCGAACTGGCGACCTTCGGTACCCAAAACCGACGCGCTACCAGGCTGCGCTACGCCCCGTGCGCATGGAGGTAGCGCAACCCGGCCTGGCTCACAAGCCGGATCGCGCCGGGGCGACTCACTCGGCGCAGCGGTGCGGCTCGGGCGCCGCCCGGAAGGCGGGATGGATCGCCTGCGCGCCGGGCCCTATGCCGAACTGGCGCGCGAGGCCGCCATTGATCTCCAGCACCGCCCGCACCGGGCCCTGTGACGACGAGGTCCGGTCCGAGAAGGTGTCCCGGCGCTCCGCGATGCTCTCGATGTGGCCGGCATCGTCGATGAAGACCATGTCGAGCGGGATCATGGTGTTGCGCATCCAGAAATGCGCCGGACGCGGCGGTTCGAAGATGAACAGCATGCCCGCATCGGTCGGCAGGGCCGGACGGAACATCAGGCCGCGTGCCTGCTCCGCCGGATCGTCGGCTACCTCGATCGAGAACCGATGGCGGTCCTCGCCGACCAGGATCTCAATCCGGCCGGGATCGCAGACGGGCTCCGCCTGCGCCGGGCCGGCCAACAATGCGATGACAGCGAACGCGGTCGGAGAAGACCGCGGCAAGGTCTCACTCCGGCCCGTTTTCCGCGGCCGCCGCTTCCCACAGCCGCAGCTCCGCCACCATCAGTCCGCGCGGGCCGCGGAAGGTCCGCACCGCCATGCCCTCGCCGGAAGCGAGGTCCTGGAAGCCGCAGCGGCGCACGGTCTCCATGTGGACGAACACATCCTCGTCCCTGCCAAAGACGTTGACGAAGCCGAAGCCCTTCTGCTTGTCGAACCACTTGACCCGTGCCGGCACCAATGGACCGGCGTCGACGTCGGAGCCGAGATACTCGGTCGGCCGTGCATGCGCGGGAGCTGCCGCGCTCGGCTCGGCGGTGGGGGAGGCCTTGATTTCGAGTATTTCGCTGGCGTTCATGCCGCGCTGACCCTGGACGACACGGAGCCGGACCTGGGTGCCTTCGGCGAGGGCCATCTTCCCGAAGGTCCTGACACAGGAGGCATGCACCATGATATCCGGCCCGCCGCCGTCGGGAACGACGAAGCCATAGCCCTTCACAGCATCGTACCATTTGACGTGCCCCAAGACGACGTCATAGGTACTCATATGCGCATTCGTCAACATGTCACCCCAAACGTTCGCTAGTTGTTTTTCTAATTCTCACTATATTTCTGCCACGCTTCTGCCTCAATCTAAAAATGCAGATGATTCGTGCCAGAAACGCGAAAACACCCGCAATGACCAGACCAAGCAGGCGCTCGATGCGATCAACGCAACTCATAATTTTAGCGACAATTGGGCTATTATGTGGCTGTTCCGGTGTCAATGAAGGCGACCGGTCAAGACGGCAACCATTGGAAGAATCAATGCATTTGCAGCGTATGGCAATGCTCCCGTCGCCGCCGATTGTCGCCGCAATCGAGCCGGACGACCTCGCCATCGCCCATTCGATCGTCGCAAGAGCGGATCTTGCGCGAATAACGCGGCGCGAATCAGTGCGCTGGGTCGGCGTCGACGCACTTCCCTTCCTGACCGGCACCGAATCCGGTCGCCGGTTCCTCGCTGCCACGGCGCCGCGCGCCTTTGCCCGCGGCATGCCGCGGGAGAGCTGCCCGGCATCGGCGATGGCCGCCGGGACGCCGGAGACGGCACGCGCTGACGTCGCGGTCCAGGCCTTGCGCGGATGCCTCGCGAGGCTGGGCCCGGAACATATCGGCTGTGGCTGCCGAATCGTCGCCCTCGACCACCTGGTGACGGTGCCGTGGGAGGACACCGCCCATGCAACCGGGGCCAGCGCCCGCCTGCGCGTTGCCTCGCTCGGCATCGACCTTCTCCTGGTCGCGGAGCAGACCGCCGGCGGCCGGACCCTGCTGCGCGACCTTCGCGGCCCGGTCGCCCAGCTCCGGCACGGCGAGGGCGATGCGGTCACAGTCGAGTTCGCGTCCACCGGACACCGGTTCGAGGGGCGGCGGATCGCGGTCGGCTTCCGGCGGGGGCGGATCGCAGAACGGGTCTATGCGACCGATGCCGAGGGCAACTGCCTGAGCCTGCTGATCGGGTTCGAGCCGGGCGAGCTTGCCGCCCGCGCCGCCGCATGGTTGGCCTGGCCGTCGGAGGGCTAGTGGCCGCCCGCCGGCCCGCTCCGCGAACGTCCGAGCGATTTCGTGCTTGCCCCGGGGCATCATCCGAGACCAGCATGGCGGCCGAGTCCGATCTGGCAGGTGGATGATGTTCCAGTCTTTCGACCAACCCTCCAATGGCGCCCACGGGGTCGCCCGGCTCTCGGCCCTGCGCGACCGGCTGCGCGCGCGGGGCGTCGACGGGTTCCTCGTCCCGCGCGCCGACGCCCATCAGGGCGAGAAGGTGGCGCCGCGCGACGAACGGCTGGCGTTCCTCACCGGTTTCACCGGCTCCGCCGGTCTGGCGGCCGTGCTGATCGACCGGGCGGCGCTGTTCGTCGACGGGCGCTACACGTTGCAGGCCGCGGAGCAGGCCGACCCGGCGTTGTTTGAAGTCGTTCCGGTGCACGAGACCTCCGCCGCCGACTGGCTGAAGCGCGTCCTTGCCGAGGGGCAGACCATCGCCTACGACCCTTGGCTGCACGGCAAGGCAGAGATCGACCTGCTGGCGAAGGCGGCTGCGGCCCGCTCCGCCCGGCTGGTGCCGCTGGAGCCGAACCCGGTTGATGAAATCTGGACTGATCAGCCGCCGCCGATGGGGGCGGTCAGCATCCAGCCCGAGGAGCTGGCCGGCGAGGCGCCGGCCGAGCGCCGGCGCCGCATCGGCACCGCGCTGGGCGAGAAAGGCGCGGATGCCGCCGTCCTGACCCAGCCGGACAGCGTCGCCTGGCTGCTCAACATCAGAGGCAGCGACCTGCCGCGCTCGCCGGTGGCGCTCGGCTTCGCGGTGATCAGAGCGGACGGGGCGGTTGCGCTTTACATGGAGCCGGACAAGATCGACGGCGCGGTGAGGGCGCACCTCGGCAATGAGGTCGGCCTGTCGCCGCCGGACCGTTTCGGGGAAGGGCTTGGTGCCCTGGCCGGGAAGACGGTGCTGGTCGACAAGGCGACCTGTCCGATCTGGGTCGCGAACCGGTTGGAGGCGGCCTCGGCCAAGTTGGAATGGGGCGAGGATCCGTGCCTGCGGCCGAAGGCGATCAAGAACGCCGCCGAACTCGCCGGGATGCGCTCGGCGCACCGGCGCGACGGCGCGGCGATGGCGCGGTTCCTGCACTGGCTCGACGCGGCGGCCGAGCGCGGCGATACCCTGACCGAGATCGATGTCGTCTCGGCCCTCGAAGGGTTCCGTGCCGGCACCGGCGCGCTGATGGACATCTCCTTCGACACCATCTGCGGCTCTGGCCCAAACGGCGCCATCGTCCACTACCGGGTGACCCGGGCCTCGAACCGGACCCTCGGCCCGGGCGAGCTGCTGTTGATCGACTCGGGTGGCCAGTACTGCGACGGCACCACCGACATCACCCGCACGGTCGCCATCGGGCCGGTCGACGCGGCGGCAAGGCGGCCCTTCACCTTGGTCCTCAAGGGCATGATCGCGATCAGCCGTGCCCGCTGGCCGGACGGCGTCGCCGGGCGCGACATCGATTCGCTGGCCCGGATCGCGCTGTGGCGGGCGGGGTTCGACTACGACCACGGCACCGGCCACGGGGTCGGCGCCTATCTGAACGTGCATGAGGGGCCGCAGCGGCTGTCGCGGCGCGGCGGCGACGCCAAGCTGGAGCCGGGCATGATCCTCTCCAACGAGCCCGGCTACTACGTCGCCGGCCGCTTCGGCATCCGCACCGAGAACCTCCTGGCAGTGACCGAGGCGGCGGTTCCCGACGGTGGCGACCGGGCGATGCTGGGCTTCGAGACCCTGACTCTGGCGCCGATCGACCGTCGGCTGATCGACCCCGCCGTGCTGGGGGCCGCGGATCTCGACTGGCTCGACTGCTACCATGCCCGGGTCCTGTCGGAAATCGACAGCGAGCTCGACGGCGACGACGATGCCGCCGTCCGCGACTGGCTCTCACAGGCCTGCGCCCCCCTGGCATGAAAGGGGGATCGCCGGTCGCCGCGAAGCGCGGTCTCAAACGGCCCGCGCGCCCCAGGGGCAGCATCTACCCGGCTGCGTGGCGATGCCAAGACCCGCGGCCTCAACTTCGAGGACACCCGTCTCACGAACCCAGCCAAGCTCGATCTCCTGATGGGCATCGTGGCCTTGGCCATCGCCTGGGCGGCGCCCACCGCCAAG
>Ga0049105_1000060_pt1 | contig 21300 bp, 9 predicted proteins | sample WorMetvaBAHAMAS1_FD_61260 | JGI IMG/M metagenome (GOLD analysis project Ga0049105, IMG submission 61260) | Worm MetaG Olavius vacuus BAHAMAS.1 | ecosystem: Host-associated > Annelida > Digestive system > Unclassified | place: Germany: Marburg | collected 2013-04-09
GAATTATGACTCTGAGCTGGCTTTAGCGACAAAACCTACGCCACGAAATGAGTGCCCAAAACCACAGTTACTGTCTACGTGTGCCACGCTCGCAACCGCGCAGATTACAACTGGCTAATATACATGCACAGCAAAACACTTAATGTGTAGCGACAATGTCTTGGACCCAGCGGCTGCTCGGGCTCGGGGGAAACTCAGCGGAAGAACACCTTCAGAGGTCGGGAAGTGCGCGGACGTTGCGTAGAGTTAATTAACTAACTACGACAATTGAAACATGAAACTGTGAACTCAGCACCGCCAATTAACTTAGGTGTCTCGCGAGAGTGTCTCGAGACACTTCCCTACAAAATGACAGCCAGATCGCTATTGTCTCCGAACTTAGTTTCGCCTAGCGGGCCAATCTGGCTGTGAAATCGTGTGTCTTCGTACGGAAGCTGTACCGATTCGGAATTCTTTCCGTTTTTTCTTTATTCCTCCCTAGGTCGGGCCCTACACATTCTCGGGACTACGAAGGGTTAGAGTTAGGGTTAGGGTAGGGTTAGAGTTAAGGTTTGGGTTAGGGTTAGAATTAGGGTTAGGGCTAGGGTGACTGAGGTGCGAAAATGAACTACGCCCCACATTCTCCCCACAGGACATGACAAACTCGACTGCTTGACACTGTTAAATTCCATTAGAAATGTGCGGCATACCCGTGACTGACTGGCCTTCAGAAAGAAGTGTCGAAAAGACCACCACGACGGCAGAGACCGCGCTGACCACGACCGGTTTTCGACCAACTAGGCCGTCGCCGCCGCGTCAGGACGAGTCCAGCACTTCACGTGGCCGTCGCGTCCAAGCAGTGTCGGGAGTTCAGGTCACCGTCGTTCGTTCATCGTCGTGAGCCGATACCGTAGACCACCGTTGAAAAGAACTCTACGCCGGCCGACCGCGCCAACCAGTAACCACGACCGTTTGCAGAACATCCGACCGACAATTCGTCCGTCTGTAGAAGTTCCACTCCACCAGTTCGTTCGACTCCCAGCGTGCGATTGACCGTGCGTTGCACTGCGTTCAAGTTTACCGCGCCCTCGCTCCACCTTTACGTGACCGCCCGTGACTGGCGGGGACAATGCTATTTTTAGGCCTGACACGATAGGCCACCCACGCGCTAGCCCGGAGGTCAGAATTCGCAATTTTCTCACAGCAAAATCCAAGAGGAGGCAATTGCCTCATCTTGCCTGTTACTGGCTACGCCGATGCCGGTAAGCTATCTCCAGGGATTATGGGACAAGTTCGTATATGAAGGTCAATGGGTCAAAGTCAAGGTCACAGGGCCACCAAAAAGGTCGAAAATTCCCATTCCCGCAATGTAAAACTTCAATCAACAATAACTTCCGTTCTAAAACAGAGCTGTGATGTTTGCACGCAACATGGGGTTTTCGGATATGTGGGATCAAATGGTGTGATCGCCATCTTTGTCACGTGACCAGAAATTACGAGACCTAACTAAATATTACAGCAGCAAAAACGTGTCAATAGGCGCCCTGCAGGCAGCATTATGGCGCCCAGCGACTAGCCTACGGATGAATGAGAAACTCATCAGGAGATGTGATAGCGAACGTTAATTTTCTTCGTACGACGACATTGTACACGCACTACAAAATACAATATGGCACGTGCATAAATTCCGCCACAGATCGACGCGGTTATGTTGTGTGGCAAAACGTATTTTAATGATAAAATGCAAAAAAAATGATCAGTTGATAGGAAAATTACTAATTTTTTTGCTACCAGATGTCAGATTTTAAAGCTAAAATGCACCAAGTTCGATTTCCGCTGGGGCTCCGCCCCTGACCCCGCTGGGGGAGCTTACCCAGATCTCCGCTAGACCTCTTAGCTGGATTTAAGGGTTCTACTTCTAAGGGAAGGGGAAGGGGAGGACGGGAGGGAGAATGGGAAAAGAGAAGGGGAAAGGGAAGGAAGGGGAAGGAGGGGAAGGGGAATTTGCCTCCTCTGAAATTTAGGTCTGGCTACGCCACTGGATACCGGTAGGCCTATAGCGCATGTGCGAATAGGAACTTCGTACATCAATAGGCTTTCGAAAGTTATCGTTTGACAGACATACATTACATACATACCAGCCGACAGTGAAATTACATACCACGCTGCTTCGCGGGTGGTAAAATCAGGGCCGTAGCTAAGCCTACAGGAGGCAGCCGAAGTATTCGCCTCGGTAAAAAATGGCAATTTGCTTCTGTGAATTGTCGTTATTGCCTCACCGTAGTCATAAGAACCAAAGTCGTTGCCATCAAATACGTTTTAGCGAACGTGAAGTTGACTCACGTTCACGTTCGCTATATGTCGTCGTCCGTCCGTCTTGTCTGTCGTCTGTAACGTTCGTGCGCCCTACTCAGTGGATTGAAATTTTCGGCAATGTTTCTACGCCATTTGGTACCTTGGCCATCTATGATCTTTCGATAAAAATTTTTACTGAGATCGTCCCCGGGGGAACCCCTTCGTTGGGGGCGTTAAACCGAAGAGGGGTAGCCAAATTTAGCGATTTTGGACCTATACAAGACTATATCTCCCAAACGGTGCAAGATAGGAGGTAAGTTACTATTAATGACTAATAGGAAGTCGCATATGAGCTTTCGATTGGTACCAAAATCAGTGACCTTGAATGACTTTGAATGGCGTAATAGGCCTAACGGCTGCGTAATTTCACCGAATTCGGTAGCTTTCTGGGTAGATTACGTAAAAGTGGTGGAAGATACACGGATATTTTCTGCTGCAGGAATGTAGGCCAAAGAATATAGTTTTTAACGTTATATCATTTATGGCGATATTGGCAGGGGATCACCCCCGGCGATAGCGTTAAAGTGAGACACTTCCTCTCGCTAGCGAAAATTTGACGAATAATCAGCCATAACTTGAAAACGGTGTAAGATAGGAGGTAAGTTGGTATTAACCACTAATAGGAAGTCGTATATGAGCTTTTGATTGGTACTAAAATCGGTGACCTTGAATGACCTTGAACGGCGTAATGGCCGTTACATTGCGTTATTTCACTGAATTTGGTAAACATGCGTTCCAACACATAACAGCGTCGATCTGTGACGGAATTTATGCACGAGTCTATTGTATTTTGTAGTACGTGTACGATGTCGTCGTAAAAAAAGTTCACGTTCGCTATCTCATCTCCTGATGAGTTTCTTGTACGCTCTCGCTATCACCTATCAATATTGCCATACATGATCGCTAAAAACTAGATTCTTTCGCCTGCATTTCTCCTGCAAAAAGTGTTACCACTTCTACGTAATCCGCCCCGAAAGCTACCGATTTTGGTGAAATTACGCTGCAGTTAGGGCTATTACGCCGTTCAAGGTCATCCAAGGTAACCAATTTGGTACCAATCGAAAGCTCATATATGCGACTTCCTATTAGTGATTAATACTAACTTGGTTCCTATCTTGCACCGTTCCCGAGATATAGCGTTCGATAGGTCCAAAATTGCTATATTCGTTATATGTTTAACTCCCCCGACGGATGGGTTCCTCTGGGACGATCTCCGTAAAATTTTACATGGATGTCAACAGATGGCAACATACCAATGGCGTAGAAACTTTGCAGAAAATTTCAATCGCCTGAGTAGGGTGCACTAACGTTAGGCTACAGACAGACGACAGACAGAGAGACAGACAGATCTGATACAGACAGACAGAGGGGCGACGATAGCGAAGTTCGCTAAAAACTAACATCGACCTGTTCATAGTGCGCGAATAATCATACTCGTGTTTATTTTTAGACTTTTTTTCTCGAATATTAATTTATGCTCATCGTTTTTTTTGTTTTAACTTTTATTATTTAGCCTTTTATCTCGATGTCTGGACAGCATTCAGGTTCGTTGTTCGTGTTTTTATGATGTGATCACAAGTACGATATCGCGCTACGTAGTGACTTCTTGTTTTTCATTTTTTTACTTACTTATTTTCTTTCTCACTTGCTAAAGTTACTACTTCAATAAGCCTTGTGAACTCGAGTCTTAATCATCTACTGGTCATCAATGCAAACATTATTTTGTAAGGCGTGCACTAGGCCTAGGCCTACAGTCAATCATAGTTGAACTAAGGCGACATGATTCAAACTTCTGCATGTCTTTTCACTTTTCTGTAATCGCAATAGGCTACTGCTGTCTGTTTTACTACACACAAATAGACTAAACTTTAATATCACCAGGATCGTCATACACGGCATCGTGTGACACAGAACTGAAACAAATCATCACTGACAACCATGTTGTATTGTATTACATACACTACAGTGGTACAGTTCAAGTGCGCTATGCAAGAATTAACGGCATATTTGTCTTTATTCATTACATTACAAACAAGTCTTATAGCCAATGAAATATTAAGTTGTCAGGAATGTTTTCGCCAAAATTAAACCCTGTTTGTTTTGCATTAATCTGAGCGCAAGTGGTCTCATTTTGACGTCTGTGGCCGAAGATTGATCACTTCCAATTTGTGGGGGTTTAGTACAAATACTTCATGCTTTTGAACTATTATAAATCATATTTGTGTTAAATAAATAACTAGACATTCGTTTTATCATCATTATGCCACGTCGTCTGCCAGGCAGGGCTGAAAAATAGTTTTTTTTTAAGTTTTTAGGTTTTTAGGTTCTGTTTTAGGTTTTAATGTACGAAGACCGGACACAAAATTATGCCCCAGAAATTCACGAAGAATATCTCATACATGATACACCCTTCCTCCTGCCATGTCATTTATAGCCATGTGCAGACTAGCATAAACACAACTAATAAGACTAAAATGCAACAATTTTCTGCTGTGACAGTGAGTCTAAAATCTGGATTTTTAAGTTTTTTCTACAAAAACATAAAACCTAAAATTTAAACGTTTGAGGTTTTTTTAGTTTTTTTGTAAAAACAACCTAAAAACCTAGGTTTTTACCACCCCTTTCTACAGCCCTGCTGCCAAGTTAGCAATGCTGGTAAAAAATTGAGTTATTCATCGCGTAATTTGTATCACATGGCAGACGATGCATTTCATTCAGCATGGTGAGACTGTTGAATGATGACATATCATCATCATCATCATCATTCGTGATGCGTCACTGATCATCAATCACGAGGTTTTTCCTGACACGCCACAGCTGTCAACATCGGACCACTTTCTGGTGGAGATTATAAATACAGCGCATACAAACGTACGAATAGCGGACGTGGCATTCATGTGAATACAAGCACCAGCACAACAACAATCAGACTCAACTTCTGACGCACGCTGACTGTTTCTGATAACTCGTATATGTGCAAATGTTGCTGACTTTACATTTTTGTAACTTTTCGGTGCATCTACGTTACTCTCGACAAATCGTTTCGACAAAAACTCGCGATGGGCCTATTAGCAAAGATCTTTTGTTGCAGTGGTACTTATACATTTTTTGATTCCCACATCGCTTTAACTGATCAATTAAATCCTCGCACCCCTCTCTAATCTATGTACTGCCACTAGTGACTAACGACGGTTACATATATCGAATCGAGCAACTAACAGTGCTATAGCTGCATAGAGGTAGACCGAAACCGAAACTAAGTTGTCCTATACTTGCACCGAAACCGAAACCAGAACCAAAAGTGGGAAATTACTTTTAGCCGAAGCCGAAACTGAATCTGTGTTCTCAGACATTGCTATAAATGTCAAGAACAATTTGATTATGCGCACCACTCGACAGTGTAAGAAAATACAGACAAACAGTTGTTCACTTACGCACTTCTAAATGGCTGAATGTTCGTTTTACAAAATTCCTGCATGAATAATAACAATGAAAATCAAAACATAAACTACCTAACGACTACAGCGGGAACACATAAAGTAGCCCCCGGCGATTTTTGGACTCGGAGACGGAAAGTGTTACTGCAGATGCTTAGAGTGACTACCATAGGCAGCCACAGCCGTGTAGGCAGTCAAGCACTTGGTGAAGTTCGCCACCGCCTTGCTGACGTGTTCTTGTGGCAGTTCTTTCCAGGTGGTCTTCAAGGCGACTCAACTCATCAGTCGTCTTAGACTTTGGCTGGAGTTTATGGTACTTTTCTAGCATGGTACAACATAAGGTCCAGCGGTTTCAAATCTGGAGATCTTGGGGGATACCCATTCTTCTCAATCAATGAACCCGGTCGCTTCCTGCCAGTTCTGCATGACGCTAGAACGCCGAGAAATGGGGATAATCTTGTATGAAAAAGCATAATTTTGTCATTTATCGATACATTTCAACCAAGATTTGGTGGTAAAGTGTACATTTGATTTGTTTAACAGTCACATAAAATTTCATACAAAAATTGCACGCACTGCTGAAATATCTACAAAAATTGCACGTGGCTACTTTTTTGTGTTCATCCGGTACAGTTTGTCGCAGTCATTACATTTCGCTTTACTATCGCCAATCTTTTCACAAAATAAATCAAATTTGACTGTGCCATTCTACGAATACAAAACAGTCCAATGAAACAAATGCACGTGCACACAATACTACGCGCTACTTTACACTGTAGTTGTTTGTAGTTTGGTGTTTATTTTCAGCACATGTATGAAACAGTTCGTTGTATTCCTGGCAGCTATATGATACCGGCCCGGACCGAGGTAAACGCTCAGTCTACATAAAACAGACGTCGTCAGTCAACAACCAACCCTGCAGATTCTGCAGGCTCTGCAGCTATCATCTTTCATCACTCATCAGGGCCGGTGATAATGAATTGATGCTGACTAAGAACGAACACGGCACGAGACATCTGCATTTTATCTTCCATCTCTCCCACCGCAGTCCGGAAGGGACCCAAGAGCGGTGGAAGGGATGCACAATTAAATGCAAACGACGCAGTTAGCTTGAAGTCAGTTTGGGTCATTTAGCGCCGAAATCACGAGATTCGGCCGAAACCGAAACTCGCTGTAGCGCATACCACCGAAATCGAAACCACACCGAAACAGAATTTACTGCCAGTTTCGGCGACGAAAGCGAAACCAAAATTCGATCGACCTCTATAACTGCAGCTAACTTTACGTTTAATAAAGACACGATTGTCATATAGGCCCTATCGCTTAGTGATTAAGGGGAAAATCCTCAGCCGGTACAATATATTGACTGACTATAAACGTTTGCAACTAATAAATTGTCTCATGTTATCATACCTTTTTTGCATCACGTTGTTACTTTTTTCTGCACCCTTGATGAGTAGGCACCACAATGATTAACAATCTCTATGTCCTAATGCAAGAGTGTCATGTTAACAAGACATTACAAGAATCTGACGGGTATGGGCAAGGCCGTAACCTGAAATTCATTTCCGGGGTGTTTTCTCCCTTCTTTCCCTTCCTATCTTTCCCTTTTCTTTCTTCTTCTCTTTTCTTTCTTTACCTTGTTTTCCTCAGATCCAGTTAGAGGGTCTGGTTTAGCGCTCTAAGCTTCTCCAGAACCCCGGCCGTAAACACATTTTTTAAATGTATTTCAAGTATTTGGAGCTCAGGAAACGCGTTTGGTGACTACAAATATCGTCCTATTTCTGTTAACCAAATTCTGAAAATTGCAGCAAATGTGGTCGTTTCTGAAGACGTATGCGATTAACTTCTATGTTATGTTTTTTAAATTTTATTTCGATTGTGTTTAAACACCCAAAACACCCTCTAGTTACGGCCTTGTCTGTGGGACTGATAACAGTAGGCCTATAAAAACGTTTTCGGTATACCTCGATTTCACAGGACGGTATTAATAGTAAAACTATTGCAGTTACAAAGAAAATAGCGTATCGTATTCAACAAGAAGCTGGCTGTTGCAGAGAAACCGCGCGACATTGCATATTATTTGGACATATTTCTTCGCATCGAAAAGCTACCAATAGTTATACACTTACCATGTTCCAACGTTACATCGTTTTAAACACTTCACGTTAACCTGTGATAGTTAATGCCCCTAAAAGTCCCTTAATTTGACTACCGTGGTGAACGTAATAACTCGTGCATGACCTCCCTTTCGTTTTGTTTGGTTGTACCATATAGGCTACAGTTGCTATGTTTTTTTGAGATCGAAAATTGGTTAATGACAGGCCTGCACCGCACCGGGCCGGCCTGACGGTAAAGTCAAAACAAAACGAAACCTCAATACATGCTTAAAGTGTTGTCACTTCAGTTAGCCGTCATGCTTTAAGGGTCATTTCAATTGTCAGTAACTGAAATGATCCTTAAAGATCACTTAAGGTCAAAGGCAAATGACAGCGTTCGATGGCTCATATACGATGCTCTGCTAATATTCTACAGTAAGTATGCCTCTACTCTGTGTTTTAGTGTTTGTGAGACGTAGCCACCCAGTGGTAGAACAATTATTATATTTCACCCCCGATTGTATTTGATAGCAGCGCTGTAGAATGGGTCATGTGGATGTTTGCAATTTCTAACATCTTGTGATGCTGGTGACTTGTACTCTAAGGATTTCTGTATTTATGTCTTTTTCGTTAGAAAAGGTCGTCTTTGGCCTGCGCAAAACATTTTGGCATGGCGTTCCCCTGTGCTGTATTTAACATCCCAAACAAGGATTATTCCGTCAGAATTTTGCCAAGATATTTGGTGCAACAAGAATTAGAACTCTGGGCCTACTACATATACGCAGTGCAAAAAGTATGACGTGGGGTTTAGCCGTTTTTATATAGCCTATAGCGCTAGTGCGCGTGACGGACAGTCAGACGGAATTACCGTATCATGCATCGCGCTTTGCAACAGCGTCGAGCGGCAAATGTGACAGAATACACTACAACATATTACAATTGCGATTGCTATCATTTATAATACTGCCATGCAGTAGCACTATACATGTACATCAAAACTTGCAGTGGAACAATACTGGACCAACTAAATGCAAAACCTGTTGAAAATAATGACGAGATGTTCTAAAGGTGTATACACGTACGACAACCAACCGAGAGGAAATACACGCACGACGATGCAACGCGGTGAACAAAATAAAAATTCTACTACGGAGTAACATCAAAATACTATAACAGCTACGCACTACCTGATATCACAGAACATTCTTCACAGCGAAACAACTGAAAGACTACCAGACATTTAGTAACAGAAGGTGTCACGAGCATCCGGACACTGTACAACTTGTAACGCGCAGTAATTAACAGTAGAGATACTGACCAGAGTTGGAAGTGGGTCCATTTTTCTATACCCAACCCCAGACCACGCTCAAACCCAATCCACCGTGTGTGTTATCTACACCTACGCATCGGCACCCGCCAACAGACAGTGTGAGTGGTTTCAACAATACTAAAACAAAACATAATGCATACTTTATTTTACGGTTTATATTATGTTAATATTATAGGCCTAACTATACTAGTAACAGAGAAAATATGTGAGCTACAATAGAAATTAGCCATTATATGTATCAGTACAGTTTTACTATTGTATTTGATTAGTCATTGTGAAACATCACAGCATTTACCAAACCACCAGACCATAGCGAACAATAAAATATTCAGCAAAATCATACTCAGTTTAACGCAATCGAAGCACAATAAAGCCCGTGGATAAAACCAACCATTTCCAACTCTGTCGCAGACTTCATGACGCGAAACCTATAAACAATGGCCTACATAACTGGCAAAAGCCCAGTCAGTAGGCCTAAGTCGTTTGCTACAGTGTACCTAAATACATATATTTTCTAACAGCGGGTATATAAACAACTCTATAAACACGCATCAGACAACAGCTGTTTGACAGATGTAGAAATTCTGCACAAGAGACTACGCAAACGCGCCAGGTTGACGGACAGTTAACGAGACTGTAGACGACAGTAACCAGCACACATTCTAATAACTACCACAAACTGCATATTGGACTGTGAGCGAGCGGTACTGGCACGCTACACACTCTGTGAACTTAAGCGAAACGTAACCAGGGAGAGAACTGGCCGTCATCATCGTTGTCGGTGTCTAACGTCGACGTTTCGCTGTCGTCATGGGCGTAGCACTCAAAGCAATAGTTGGCGCCGAAGTTGTTGTCCCAGTACGTCTCTGAGCGGTTGTCGAAGTCGAAGAATGCAGTGAAGTAGACGGCGAATTCGACGCGTCGACCGAGGTCAGTGGCTCCGTGCGGCAGGATGATCTGGAATGAGAAGCGGTCCGTGGTGCCGTCGTTGGACCGCGGCACGTACTCGGCGGTGACGTCGGTCTGTGTCGCCCAGCCGTCCGTCGTCACTCGTGCTGCTACCGACTTGTGGTAGGCGACGTTAGCGACTCGAATGACGCCGGTAATCTTCAACGCTCTGTCGTCCGCCTCACAGTTCTCCATCACCACGCGCGACCGCAGTACTCGCTCGATGAAGTCCGGCCGGTTGCCAGGCTCCTGGAAACAGGCACACAGATAACGGCGGACTAGCGGCCGAGACCGACGCCACGCAGCTGACGCCTCCGCCAGCAGAGGCCGACGAGTCCATCCTCCCCCGTCGTCACAGCCGATGATCATCGGCAGTGGTAGATCGTCGGTCTGGATCTGACGGACGTATTCGAGGTCAAGGCCGAGCGCATCAGCGAAACGAACTGATTTCTTCTTGTGCGGCGTTCCAGGAGACGTTCGCAAAGATATACAACGGCGGACTGCTGTAGGGCGACAGCCGAGTGTATGCTGTTCATCCGTGTCGGGTGATTCTGGACTGTTGGCTATGTCAAACGGCGGTATGTTGTCGTCGATGTAGTCTATACCAGTTTCAACTGGGGTAAACATTGCTCGACAGAATGCTGCCACGGCTTCGATATCAGCGTCGATGTCAGCGCCGTTGTTCTGCTCGTTGGCTTTTAGATCGAGCTGCATTTTAGTCCGCTGTTCATCTCTATCCTTCGGCATCTCCACCACGTCACCGGGCAGATTACTGATTGTTGTCAAAGTCGCTTCGCCGGCATCGAACTTGTCCACGGGGATGACATATCGGCGAAAGAAGTAGTCTTCGGGGCGATAGCTTGATTCGCATGAGTCTCGCGTTTCCGTGACCATATTTGTTTCTGACGTATGCTGTTTGAAATACGGAATATGTATATTGGGGCAGTTATCATCATCAGACACACCGTACTCGACGGAGGTTTTGGTAGTGTCGTCAGCGTCGCAGTTGCCTGATTGATCAACGTCTCGTTCAGGCGAACACATCACCCGCGCCTGCGCGTCATCGTCGATATGAAATGGATTATTTTGCGGTCTCAGGTCGTCGTTGAGATGCCGACGGCCGTTAATATCATCAAACGATTCAACAACGACGTTGTTAACGTTTAGTATTTCTGGAACGTCGACGGGCGAATAGACATCGCTGAAGGGCGGTGAAATGGGGCTCCACGCTTCGGAAACAAACGTTAGTTGACCGCTAGACAGCGACGCTGTAGACTCCAAATCATCGCTTAGGGTGTACACCGAGTTACAGTCGCAGTTCGGCACACCGACGGGTTCGTCGGCTGCTAACACTTCGGACTTGTCGACTGACGAGCAAACGGTGGCACTGCTTTCAGAAACATAATCGCCAGCTGCAGCTGGCATTAATACACCGCCAGCGTCAGCAGCAGCACCGCTTTCCACGTCATTATCAGCACTCACCGTGCTGTCAGACTCACAGCGGCTAGATGGGGAGGAGGAATAGTGAGAATCCGCAGCACAGACGGCTGTGATTATCGACCTCTCGTCTACAAGTGTTTCGGCGCATGCAAACACAGAACTGCTGCTTTTCCTCCCGATCTCTGACACTACTTGGCTGACCAATCGACTTGCGGCAACTTCTAACGGATCCTCTAAATCCTTGATCGACTTGTCTGACGAAGGCAGCGGCTGGATGGAGTTCGGTGAATTGGAAATAGGCAGTTGAACAGTTTCACTGGTAGGATTCTTATCTGACGTCGATGCGACATCGTTGTCTAAAATTCGGACGGCAGCGTTGACTGCAGAGTTTACCACTAACATAGCGACGGTGACTAGAGGATCCTGAAATGTGTCAACTGGAAAAGAAGCGACTACATTTCGATGTGACGCGTCCGACACGCATCCATCGGCAGAACACGACGAATGTCTACTCGAAAAACCGACGTCTTCCGCGTCCTGAGCATCACGTGGCAGGTCGTCGTTGGCTACGAGTGAGAGCGAACTCTCCATATTTGAGCCGCAAACTTCACGAAGCCTATCCGAAGAAAGCTGGGTTTGGGGGAATTGCGACGAAGATGTGCAGAATTTTGTAAGAGAAGGAACGGATTTGCTGCTTACGTCAAAGCTGTAAGTTACTCGTGTCGTGGTTTCATCTACTGCGGCAGCAGTCTCACACTCACACCCAAGCTGTCCATTTCTTCCATTAGTAGCGATGTTATCAGAGCTAAATACGGATGTGGATGGTAACCGTGATGACATCGGCACGTCCAGATCGTCGGGACAAAAGCAGCCGCCTGCCGTGACGTCATCCAAGTCACGTGATTCAGAGTGACAGGTGCTCCCCTCTGTGCCGCGTACACAGATTGTGTTTAGGCGATCCTGGAAGAAACTTGGAGGATCACCTAGATCTTCCTCGTCCATCAGCGGCCGACCAACGATGGTGACGTCATAGCTGGACGTCGGAATGTCGTCGACGAGTTGTCTCTGCAGTTCAAAGTCGAGCGCCGGCGGCAGACCGTTGTACTTGGTCGGCGACAGCGGCGTCGTCTCGAGCGTCACGTCGCGCCGACAGCGTACTGCATTCATGCACCAGTGAAACAGGAACATATCAGTTGACAGCACAAGCGACAACGACTCAACGTAGATCAGCCGCACGCGGCAGCAGGCAATGCCGAGTGTGGTGACTTCACGATGTCACCGATAAGTCATCGTTATGTCATCGTAGCAGTCGTTTTTCGCACGCGCATCTGTAGGCCTGGCTGGTCGCCGTCAACAACAGATAATTGCTGGCGACGACGCGGGGAGACGAATTCTAACGACGCGAGAACTTCCGACGGTCACGTGCCAATTCGTTGCGTACAAATGTAAACAAATTGACCGCAAGTCAGTGCGACCGACAAACACTGACGCATGACGTCATTAATGACGGCAGCTACGTCACACATGACGTCATGTACGACATCACAATAGTAGCGGTCGTCGTTACATTGTCAAGTTGATAGCCAAGCGACCAACACAGAACCGGTGTTCGACCTTCCGGCGCTGGTCTGCTTCGTTCTGCGTCGTTCGTGACAGCGACATCGCGCTCTTCTGTTGGCCATCCAACCTGTCGCCGCAACATCAACGACAACGTCCGCCACACTGTGACGACTGCGTGTGTTTCTCGAGCGCACGAATGCTGCAAGACGACGTTGTTTACGGTGCAGCATCAGCGACCTTCAGCGTGGCGGCGCCATGTTGATGTCAAGCGGCCGGCCGGCTGCACTGCTCGGCTGACTGCATTAGCTACAGCTGCTGCTTCTGCTGCTGCTGCTGCTGTTGCAGTGGTCAGTGACGTCACGTCCACTACGCTACGCCACGCCCACTATTGATGTCCACTGATTTCTCTTATCGACCGCTGCATGTTCGCGTAGGTGCCGCAGCAGCAAGGGTAGTCGATGTTTCGATTGCAAACATCAATATCCTACTTCGTGTTCAAATCAAAAGATCCTTTAACAGAAAGACGAAACGCTCGGCGTCAAATAGCTGCAAATCTATGTCGACGGTCCTTTCTTTTTAGGTTTGGTCTGTGGCGCCACCGTCCGGTCAGCAGCTGATGCTAATACTCATACAGTTGAGATACACACTATAACCGACGCATTTTTTGTGACCGAGGATGCGGGTTTTTGTTAATCGGTGAGTAGTGTTCGACCGTTTGCAGATGATAATGATTAGCAAATGTGTGATATACCTTAGTCTATAAATAACACTGAGCAGGCTAAAATCACTAAGCTTCTTGATTTAGTGTTCTCTGGCAGCTTAAATGATGATGAACATGTCAATCCCTCCCCTCTGAGAGACAACATCTGAGCTATGATGTTTGTTGGAAGTAAGAGTGGAAGTAAGATTATCAGAACTGTTCTGTGTTCTATTGTGTACTAAAGCTGTGCACAGTCATAAGCACACTTAGATGAGCAGTTCTTACAGTTCTCTGTGTGGGTTTTGTCACACTGGGCCTATTTTACTGTGCATAGATTTATTTGTGTTTATCTGTGTGCATTCTGTGTGTTTTTGTTTCATAGTGCATAGTTATTGTGAGCACGGTGGGGTGAACCTGATGGGATTGTAGCCTAATCCTTAGCACCTATCTTCCTTCAGTGCTTTGACACTGTTGGTTGGATCATTCGACCCGTAAAAACCCGTCCCCGATATGACCTATAATGTGTTTGGTGGGACGTTAAACCTTACTCTATCTATCGACGATGAACATGTCACATTTGTGCCATCTACCTGTTCGCAGAGACTGTACGTAATTAAGCTGCTACGTATGCCCGAGAGCAAACTGCGTGATACATTAGCATGTATAAGTAGCATCAGTTGTTAGTCGAATAAATAATAACTTACGCTTTGTCCGTTTGGGGTGGCTTTTAACAAAAAAAAACAAATGAAGGGAAATGCACAGTTCACTGGCACTAGACGTCTTCGCTGCTTTCGACGCTGTTGATCACATTATGCTGTAACATGCGTGCTGAATGTGTTTGATATACGTGGCATTGTGTTGCGACGGTTGCAGTCTGTCGTCTGTGAGAGATCGCAGTACGTTGCGATTGGTCTGGAGCGGTCCACAACCACTGCTCTGTTATCCGATGTTCCCCAGGGTTCAATTTTTGGGCCGCTGTTATTTTGGATGTGCGTGTCACCGAGTGACGACGTCGTTCCGTGCGCATCGGATGCAGTACCATCAATATCTGAACTATCTGATACTTTACACAGCGCTCGCGCCATCCATGTTTAATGACCTTTCGTCGGTTGCAGACTGCACTGATGCAGTGTCCATATGGTTTGTGGAGAACGCTCTGCTGCTGAATCCTGGTAAGACTGAAGCTGTGGTCTTTGGAACGCGACATGATGGGTTAAACATTACGGGTGACGGTGTCGGGAGCACTGTGCAGTTCAATGATGCACTCAAGCCGCGCGAGGTCACGCTTGATGCTGTGCTGTCGTTTGGCAATCGTATAACCAACGTCGAACACGTCTGCACTTTCCACGCGCGTTACGGCACATTCGTCCGTTGCTGAACTTTAAAAGGCGGTCAAAGCAGTTGATGTGTCCATGCGGGGAGCAGACTCGACTGTTGCAACAGCCTACTCTACGGTACTATCGGGCGGAACATCGATCGTTCCAGCAGAACAGTATAATGACACGAGTTGTTATCCAAGCTTCGTGGCTAGCCAGTGCACCTGTTATTTACAAGGATTGCACTGGCTGCCTATAAGACGTGTTCAGTTCAAATTGGCGGTCCAGTTACTTTCAAGGCTAAGCGCTCTTGTCCGCCGTCTTATCTCCACGATGACCAAAACGACAACCAACATAGGCCTACAAAAATGCTACGGTCTTTCACTGCACACCTGCTTCAACGACCACTATTACTGTTGTATCTCGTGCATTTACCGTCGCTGTTCTTCTCGTACATTTTCGTTTATCATTTGCTTAACAAAGATATATCATCTTTCAGCTCCTGATAAAAACTCGACTGTAATGCTCCTAGTGTGTCACTATCATGTGTGGCACTGAATGAACTGCAGTCTTGTTCAATGCAGTGCTGCCGCTCGGCGAATGTCCAAGAAAATGAGCAAATTAAACTACGTGACGCTCAACATCGAGTCGAGACTGCGTTAGTTACCTTCGCCAAAGAGGTTATGTTTTACCCGGCGTTTGTCTGTCTGTCTATTACCAACTTCACGTAAAAACTACCGAGCGGATCTTTATGAAAATTTTACAAGAGATGTATCTTTGGACATAAAAAAACTGATTAAATTTTGGAAGTTATCCGCTTCTAGATGCGGCTGCAGAAATTTTTCGAAGTATTCTTCAACATTGCAAGATATGACTTTGGTTCATATCTCTGTAAAAACTGATCGGATGTTCAAAAAATTTTACCAGAGATGTATCTTTGGAAAAAGAAGGCCCCATTAAATTTTGAAAGTCATCTGAATCCGGATCCGGACTCCGGATTCTCGGACTCCGGATCCCCTGAATCCGGATCCGCACTCCGCACTCTGCACTTCTTGTTACGATGTAAATTATCTAACTTAGGAGTAAATTACGGACGGCACGGGGAGCATGTGTCCCAATAATTTTATTGGTGGCAATGCCCCCATATTAGTCGACTGGTGACCGCACTCTGCCTGGGTAAGTGTGGAATTCTTATAAAAGTGTCTCAGCTTCCTCCTAGACCCCGCCCCAGATGTTTAAACTAAAGTTTCAGAAGTTTCCATGTCGACCCCCCAGACCCTGCGGGGCGGTCCGATAGGAAGTGGCGACCCCTGCCTCACCCACCCGCCCAACCACCCGATACTGTGACCGGTGACCCACTGTCTCTAATATTTCTTCAAGTTTACGCGCATGAGTCTACTAACACGATACTAATACTAATAGTAATGCTAACACTAATTACCTGCAAATACCTCTATCACTACGGCGAGACAGCTGCGTCTGTTTGGACACACTGCCCGAGCCCGTCTAATACAGGAACATTCCCGTGCTCTCAGAGCATCCGTCAACTATATAGCAGTAGATTGGCAATGATCAAGATGTCGATCAAGAAAAAACCTGGCTTCATATGATTGAATTCGATCTGCAACAAGACAATCTTGGCCTCAACTCAGCATAGCAGTGTGCGCGGGACTGTTGAACTCATTGAGACGGCTGTGCTGAGTGCTCTGTCAATGGCACGCCTCCTGATGATGATGATGATGATGATGATGATGACGATGACAACAACAACAACGACAACGACGACGATGATGGATGTGATCGACTGTCCACTTGATACATTGTTGTAATGTATTTATTGTTGCTGACGTGTTGAATGCATCACAGTGGAATAAGTGAACAAGATGCGCGGCCCACCGTGCAATTTTAAGATGGCGTTCATACGTTGTGGCAGATATCTTAACCTTGACGTTATACAGTTTGACGAGAAGCTCAGCTATCGCAGAGATAGAGCACGTCGGCGGTCACGAACTATTTACTATTTATGGTGGCTGAAGTGTGTGTAGAGAAGAAATGTCACAGTAAGTCATGTAACGCCAAAAACTAAAGAAGTCTTCGGATTACATTTCTGACGCAGCGCTAGCTTCAGTGGAAAGACGTAGTTGGTTTCAAAACCTACCGCGTTTGGTAAAATGACACGAAATAACGACCATTACGGCGTTCAAGGTCATGCAAGGTCACGTCACCTATTTATGTACCAGTCGAAAGCGCGTATGCGACTTCCAATCAGCGGATACTTAATCATATCTCTCAGTTACCGGCATCGCGGAGTATTGGTCAAGTTATCGCTTTTGACTGGATGTGTATGGCTCTCTTTAAAGTATTCGTTCGGAGCGAACCCCTAAGCTCATAACTACGAAATTTAGCGTCTAGAAACTACAGACATTACTCGATCGTACGGCGTGAAACATATTTCGACATATTGGCGGTGTTCAGGTGGGGGTCACCAATGTGACAGACGGACGGACGAACAGACGGTCAGAATTGCGATAGCGACGTCTAACGACGCTTGTGAAAAAAACGTAAGACGAATGTTGTTATGACATGTACCGATGCATATCGCATCTCAAAATAGCACAAATTTCGGCCAAACTTCAGTAAATTTAATCCGTCACATAGATAGTCGTGTCCTCGTCGCAGTATAACGTAGTGTTCTTGCCGGCGGACGTCGCTTATGAGTCAATTCCGTATTTGTGTTGGTTTGTTATTGTGGGTGCTAGGCTGCTGAGAACACGTTGGGCACGGTGCAGTGTGCAGTGGCGTGTAGAATCGATGTGTAGGGCGCTTTAATGATCCGTCCGTGGACGGTCCATTGTTATCGTGCCTAGCCAGGCTCTGAGGAGTTGTTATGCAGCCGTCCCCGTAGGAAGCGCCAAATCGTCATTGTACTCTGTTCGTCTATGCGCTCTACTGTCCGTTCGTCTATCCCGTATGTGACCCTATCCTGGAGAATTCGAAGCTTTAAAGATCGTGTCATCTGTAGCTTGTAGACCAGTGTTGAGGGGAAAAGGCTAAAGGTCAAAAAACCAATATCTCCAAGGCCGCTTATCTGGTCACACAAAATGCTCAGTGAGTATAGTGAAACTATAGGTACACGAACTCTGTGAAAACATTGTTCACTGAAGTCACTTTGCAGAACACTCGCACGTGTGAAGGTCAAAGTCACCATTATGGGGTGTGGGTTCCACATTTTCTTATTCGTCAGTGCGACATTTAAATTGATAATCTTTTAGCGAACTTTTAACTTTAACGAAGTTTATAATGGCTAGAACAAACGGAACAACGACGGACGATGCATGGCAAGTGTAACCGGAGATACCGTTTTTAGGTCAAAGGTCAAAGGTCAAGGTCGTCCGACTTTATTAAAATCAGGCACAGAATGCACCACAAAAACCGATGAATGCATGGTCGTAGCGTCTTCATACTTGGTGGCAGTTACACCCACAGAGCAGTGCTTTTTTTGTAAAACAATACTTTCCGGTACGCATATTTTGATGACGTCATCCGGTGGCGATCAATGTAAAAGCCGGCATGCCCGCATTTGGCATTTTGGCTAATCACAAAATTAAAATTTGCCATAATTCAATGAAAAAATAATGATACAAAAGATTACTCAGAACAATTGAAATTTCTGAACAGTCAACCTTATTATGCGAACAAAAAAAATTGTTATCCAGTCGTCAGATTTTCCGGTATGCCGTACCGGCTCGTACCGTCACAAAAAAGCACTGCCACAAAGTACCAAATACAAATAACTTGCACATTTGAATGGTCACGAAATCACCAGATCGTGAAATCGTCAAATGGACTGCAGTAGCTAACGGGATCCACACACGCTTCAGACCGGGTGAGTAAGCTTATGTCAATAAATCTCACGTAACACCTTGAAGGTCAGACGATCCCAAGGGACGTCGGCTTATAGTGTCGGCTATCGGGGCCATATTATGTTCTTTTTCAACTCAGCGGGTCGCCAGCTCTCCATTGTGTGCGCATGCTGCTGTCAATACCTAGCTTCAGCAATCAGTTCGATCCGGGTTCCTAGTGGCGCATCTAGCACTGCGGTGTTCTCGTCATGTCGATTTTCTCAAATTATTGCTATAGGAGACCAAGCCGAATTGAACTGTCAATTTATCTTTCGAAATGACACGAAAAAATAACCTTTCAATAACTTAACCTGATGATGACGATGATGATGATGATAGTAGCAGTAGTAGTAGTAGTAATAGTAGTAGTGGCCAAACAAGAACAACCTTCCATCATTACTGTTACTACTACTACTACACGGCGCGCTGAATGAGTGCGATTTATGTTTCGTTCTATTTTTTCTCGGTTACTGCAATACAAATTTTAGCTCTTAACGGTAAGCGGAACTCTTGCACGGCAGGCCACGGGAGCGATTCCTAGTTGCCTGTCGAATGCATTCAAACGTCCTAATCTCAGCTGCCTTTTTAAAGTAACGTGACACACGATCTGATATACAAGTATTAAATGTGCGATGAAAGCTGACGATTAGCCGGCTTAGTATAGCACACAACATCAATTAAAATTAATAAATGAACAAAATTGAAACAAAAAAACTGATGAGCAGAAAAAGCCGCGTAAAAGCAACCTTCGAGTCGTATAGTAATTAGCCAGTAAAATTAACCCGTTTATGAATAACTTCTATTCACCATAAACCTGGTAGTAAACAATAGAAAATAAACAAAATACGTAGCTATCGCACTCAACCTCATCACGATACTTTGGTATAACTATTATTATTTCCATGAACAGGAGCCGTGGCTTAAGCCAATCAATCACTCACTTCATTTGCTCAATGAAACGTACACAGCGAAAACGACAGCAGGTTAACAGATAGAATTGTAATTCTAGAGCTGAGAGATAAAAAACAAAACACTAGCACACAGGCGTCGCTAACGCGTTTGTATATAGAGCGCTATCGCTCGCTGTAATGATAATAACAGTTATCATCATTATCATATCTCTATGGCGACATACGCGAAGTTTCAGAGGGGCGTAAGAATGTAATACAGGTGCGGCCTGTATATCGACATGACTAGGTACCCCCATCGCGGTCGTCTATTGTTTTGGAACACGGTAACACGGTATAATTGAGCGTTGTGGCAGGCGGGTCAATGTCAGGCGGGCGTGTTGCACTCAGAAACATGCGCCGGTCGTCGTGACAACGTCACAACTAATCGACTGCGACCTGCCGACGGCTGCTGGCTGCAGCGCCGTCAGAACTTGCTCGTCGCTCGGACGCGCAGCAACAACACCGAGTTGAACGTCGCTCGCGTGAAATCGCCAGGATGAATCCAACTGTGCTGGCATCTGTCGTCATCATCTCTGCCGCTGTGCTGCTCGCATACATTGGTTAGTTCATCACTACTGCCGTTTTCGGTGAACCCTTTTTCTACATGGCGTTTGCATGTTGCGTGAAAGTATATACGGTGAATGTGCACACGGGCAGCACGTAAGGAGAACCCTAACCCTAACTCACACGATCACTGCTGTACTGAGTAAGTGGAAATGTCGTACGTGTGCGCATACTCATTTGTGCAACTAGACAAAAGCCGTGTAGAAAAAAAGTTTACCGGCCGTTTTCTTTTATCACCTCTAACTTTCAGTGCGTGTGCAAATAAGTAAGTAAGTAAGTAAGTAAGTAAGTAAGTACACTTATAAGGCGCTCTAGAAGCGAAAGACAGTGGGCGCCGCGGTGCTCAGCAAAATATGTGCGTCTTTAGCAACCGGCAGAACTCCCAAGAGGGCAAGTTCGGAATAATGTAGGTGAAGAGGACGTTGTTTCGGAGACGCGGTTCAGCAACAGTGAATGATCGATCGCCCAGACTTGCGCGAGGTTCGTACGAGTGCGTATTCTAGTTGTGACATTCGAACTTGAAGATTATAAATGAAGAAAATGAAGCTAAAAGAACTTAACATCGTATGTAAAAAGTAAAGAAGGCGAATTTATATAGCGCTTTATATATAAGCTCCTTATCTCTAAAGCGCTCAGATATGGCCCACGTGTAACAAGGGGATCACACAGTTTTACCTGCCACCCACACACGAACCATACCTGCCTTTACTCCCCAGCCGC
>Ga0049105_1000062_pt1 | contig 21277 bp, 11 predicted proteins | sample WorMetvaBAHAMAS1_FD_61260 | JGI IMG/M metagenome (GOLD analysis project Ga0049105, IMG submission 61260) | Worm MetaG Olavius vacuus BAHAMAS.1 | ecosystem: Host-associated > Annelida > Digestive system > Unclassified | place: Germany: Marburg | collected 2013-04-09
CATTATGACAGCTTACAGTTGAAATCATAGATGAAATAAACATTCGAGAATAAAGTTAAAAAGCGTTTATAAGAGTGTGTTTATGAAAAACAGTAAAAACCATTCTCAGGCTAAACGATTACAATTCATTGTTTTCATATATTTTTCTAACAACTCACTTTGTGAGTGAATTCTTGCGACGATGTTTTTTAAATAAATTGTTATGAATATGTACAAGATGCTCAGCTATCGCAGAGATCGTGCTGCAGGGTGCATTAGTCTATTGTCTCCCAGTTCGAGTCTTTCACTTTTGGCCAAAACTAACGCACCCTGCAGCGCGGTCTCTCTGCGATGGCTGAGCATCTTGTCACTGTTGTATGAGAGCCACGTGTAGCATCGATTTTTCATGCGTGTATTTTTTGGCCGACTCTTGATGTTTGCCGCGGAGTTTTCGAATTCCATACACCCAGTAAGCACATGTAGTACAAAACGATTTTTCTTATACATCCGAACTCCGGTGGAAATGAGCTCTATAGCAGCAACGGGGCTACACACATTCTTCTGTTTTTAATGGCAAGCTTATTCTTTGGTCAGTGTTGGGAATTGAAGAGGTTCGTCGAGGTTAGAAGACTACGAGAAATACGTAAGTGACGTGAAGTATTTCAACATCCGCAGAAATGAAATGATGAATGGCTCGCAGAACTTCTTTCTTTGTAATTTCGTCACTCAAGTTTTTTGCTGCGCATGAACGAACGAGAAGATTCTGCTGTGAAACACTGATTCGGTCACTGCAAGTGTGCAATCAGTTTGAAATGTTGAAATGCACACTGATGTAATTTGCATCATCTGTGCCTGCTCCTAGTAGATGTTAGTGGCGGCAGCTGGTCAGGCGCAGCGCATAGCGATGTTGTTTTTACGTCATTAATCACCAATTCAACACGCCTCAAGTCGCGCTAGGGTGGCCGGAGTACTCTCGTGCTAGTCAAGGATGTGTTGGCATCCACGTAGCAGACGCTAGTCCCAAGGTCGGACGTCTGCGGACGACCTGCCGTGGGGTCAGACCGACTTACTACGGCGACTGCATTAGGCCTACCAGCAGACAGAATCTGTTCGGTGGCTGCCGATAATGGCGAACAGCTGCGTGTTGCACATTGTACCGATATGCACCTGAACTCGAAGCCTTCTGCACATCATCATCATCGTCTTATCATCCTGCTGATGATTCTGTGTCATCAGAAATCATTTCGACCTATACAACTCTCACTGTTAGTTGCAGTATTAATCTTCAGACTCTCGGTTCTATACACAGTGTAATGTTCACGATGCCGTCTTGCAGTGTTCTAAGTTCTCCGACATTTTCACTGTTATCGTATAGGCCTAGTTGTCATCATCATCATCTGATCTACAGTCCACATCGTCCGCGAACATTATTTTCAATATTTATCTCATCATTAGAGATGCAGAGTTTCATGAAATTTTCTCATGATGAACATTTCACTGCAAATTTCATCAAAAATTTCCATGAAAATTTCGCGAAATTTATATGTATAGTAGATACCGAACATTAAATATGTAAAACAGTTTAAAAGTAACTATCTATTATCCTCTTAATTGATATTGTACATTTGTACTCGATTAAAGTTGATTTCAAGTTAAATAGCCTAAATAAATCGGTCAATTGTCATTCACTTATTATTACGTACAGTGTACAATGTTAATTTCGCTGAAATTTAAAAAAACGGCTTTGAAATTTAAAAAAAACATGAAATTTATGAAAATTTTGAAGTTGACAATTCCCTTGTGCGGCTCTACTCGTCATCTGCATTTAAAGCGTCTAGTTGAGGCCCGGCTTGTGTATTTAAGACCGGGGTTGAAGTTGAGTAAGGTTAAGCGTGCCACCAAACACATTTGAGATCGGCTTCTGTTCGGAGATTTGTGGTATTATTCGGTATATGCCTATAGTCCAAACAGCTGGTGATAGTCGTCACCAGTAGACCGATAAATAAGATAGGCCTATGTCACGTCAGTGAGTGTTGTGTGTATGTGTGTATATGTGTGTGTGACGCTGCAGAGATCTCCGATTCAATCGAATCAGTGAAATTCCACCGGGCACGTTTTCCAGACTTAATCAGCTCAACACACTGTGAGTAGGTTTACTACGAGTTCTACACTTACATCGTACCTCCACTTATATTTAAGCTTGTGAGTCGCTTCGCTTTGAATCGGAACAACATAATATCTGAAATCTGAAAGAAATTTATGAAGCGCCTACATACTGCCCATACTTGATGCATTTTGGTCACTCCAGTACTCCAGTTCACCTCTGAGATACTGGGCCGCTGAAAAACAGCCCGGAATATTTGTCGAACCATTTAATAACTCAGCCGTGCATTGTCCGATTTTGTTGCAATTTGGTCGGCTGCATTATAGGCCTATTGATTAACGACTGGCGGGAGGCATCCTCAAGTGGCAATGCAGCGCTAATTGCCAGCTGTTCTGTTAACTACACGCGAGCCAAACAAATAAATCCAGTTTATATCAATGTCAGTTTCACTGCGTGTCATCATCAGATATTGCCTGTCAAGCGTAATGAGTCTTAAGTGATGCGCTGTGTATGCTATTATATATTGTTCAGCGTCAGCTACGTCGCAAACACGAATACTTATTAGTATACTTTTTCAATTTCATATTAAGCTGAATTGCAACTAATCCTATATAGCCTACGGGTAACAGATAAAGGTATCCCACTGGCAGTGTTATATGGTGACGAACGTTGCTGTTTACGTTTCGAGGGAAACAACGGCAGATCGCTGCAAATATTTCGTTAGACTATTAGTCATGTAAGACTCTTACGTGGGTAGTCAATATAAGCTGGCGAGTATGTCTAAAAGTCAGAGTCTGCGGTGTATCTATCGTCACGCTAGTAACAAGTCATATGTTTATTACTAACACACGCTTGCGTACTTGTTGGGCTGTATGGAAGCCAGTAGGCCTACTGTTATGGTTGGAAAGTAATGTTGCAGACTGCTCAATAACAACCAGCTGACGCGGCTTGAGAACGGAGCGTTTGACGGCCTCACCAACCTACGATATCTGTAAGTAGTTCATTCAGTTGCGACGTAAGCTTACAGCATATGGTATAGATTCCTACACAAATAATGGACTGGTGTTGACTTCAGCCAGCTGAAGTCTCAGCTAGTCTGTTTTCTGGACTTAGGGTACAGAAACACTGCTTGATGCAGAAGGACGTGCACAGACTGATTGTACACAAGTGTAACAAACGCGCTAGGCTGCAGCCTATACTGTGCTTTTATTCGCACTTATTTTAATGGCCGCCCGACTTATGTAAGAAAGCCGTCATATTTTGTTCGTGGACATATTTTTTTGAGCGGACCGCCAGTCTCCGAGACGGTCCATCGGCACCTCGTCAAAAGTATATCAGTGGCTGGGTACTAGGTCTCGCACGAAAAATTTACTCCGGTATTTCGCTCACCTCTCCACTAATTTTCACAGGGCACTACATGTAAAATGGGCAAAATTTGGCCCAGAACGACATCGGGCGGCCTTCAAGTTGCAATGCGTCGCAATTGCCACTTTTTCTAGTTTTACATAGTTTCTTCAAGCGTTGCAGACAACTGTAAGCCCATACGTCATACATGTAAGCTTAAGCATTTTAGCTATTGGCTTCGTCGGCTTGTTACTATACCGGGTATAGGCCTGTCATCTGCCGATAAACTGTAATGGCGTATAATTAATATTCATTTATCCAAAAGTTGTATAAGGTGTGCGTTTCGCCAGTGTACATCAACTGGCTTACAGTTACATCAATCACTGTGCAGTTGATGTGGCGAGTGATGTGGTTGCGACAGCTGCAATGTGCATTCCACGCTACTGCAGGTGCACTGCAGCTGCAGCCGCTGCGCTTACTTGTTCAGCTTAGTTAGCATCCGTCTGTACCTGTACTGGAAGGCGATGAGAACCGCTTGTGTCTTCTGTGAACGAGAGAGACATCTGGCCATGTCAAGACCAGACATCCGACAGCCGGAAAATGTTCCCAATTAGCACGAGTTTGTCGGCCTGTGTATGCAGTCGTTAAATAGACGCACAGATTTGAGATAGGCTATAAGGTCGCTAAGTGACGTGAAAGTCAAGCAGAATAAACGTGCCATAAACGATCACACCGTCACTATGACGGGTTAAAGCTAACACAGCGCAAACGACCATATATCGAGGATCTGTGGGCAACACCATCCACCAAAATACACGCCAACCACAATGCTAGTGTATCGACGCTGCTTAAAGTTTAGTCGCATGTCACTCGTGGATGAATTTCTGGCACCTCTTAAACCATGTACAGTGGATATGTGCCATTTGTGGGCATCTTGATAATTTGATTTGTCCCGCTATACCTTACAATCTAACTAATCTGTGTCGTAAGGAAGCACAGACATGTCCGCCGCCATCAGGTTTAGCTTTCAAATTGGTGAAGGTCAATACCGCCAAAACTTAATCACTTCTACTGTTCGGCATAAAATACATTCACTCCAAGTTTCATATATTAATTTCTTTATATTAGTTTTTCAGGTTTGCGCCGAAAACACACGCAGACAGACACACGGACAGACACCGGTATAAACAATATGATGACGACGATGGTGACGATGATGATGATGATGTCTGTTTTCGCTCAGCTTAGCTGTCCTACAGGCGGTCTGCGGTCATTTTAGATAAGTTCGTCGATAACATTCCAGTGAGATGAATTGACACAACAAGATTGACAACAAGACTGGACGATTTACGTTTAAACCATAAAGTAGGCACAACTGTCTGAGCACGGAGTTTCAGACTTGTACATGTAGGCACATTTCAGCGCGCATCTACAGTAACTGCAAGAGAGCGCGCTATTGCTAAAGCCGTTCTGTCCGTCTGTCTGCCTGCCTGTCTGTCACACTCGTAATCCACACCTAAACGGTTCAAGATATCGAAATATATTTCACGCCATACTATAGAGCGACGTTTCCAGTTCCTTGACGCCGAATTTCGTAGTCGTGAGTTCGGAGATTCATCCGAATGAGTGTGTTAAAGAGAGGTACCCGCTGTCGCAAGCAAAAATTTGATTAATTCTGTGAGATAACTGGGAAATGCTGCGTGACATGATGTAACTATAGTATTATTCACTAATAGGAAGTCGCATACGGACTTTCGATTGGTATCAGTCTAGCAGAATCAGTGACCTTCAATGACCTTGAACAACGTAATGACCGATGGTGTCTGCGGTAGCGGAGCTTGCACCAACACCAACGTGCATGGAGGCACGTTACAAGGCCCCGCTATAATAGCCTTTTCGTTTCGTTATGAGAATCAGCCGCAAATTAAGACGGGGAGACTGTACACAATCAGTGCCGGATTAAGCTCTTGGGGGAGCCCTGTGCCAAACGCAGATGGGAGGCCCCTGTCCTCTCTCACTCCCTAGTCCCTATCCCTGCCGTGCCCCTAGCCTCCCGTTTAAAGTGGAGTTTGGTACCTAGACATAATAATGAAAAGTGCACTGTCACTGTGCACTCATACTGGCTATATAGCACTGTTATACCAATTTACCACAAACCAACGATCACAGTGAGTTTGTTGTGGTGGGCAGTTGAGTACGATGGAACACTGCAATTGGTAATGACGCACGTCGTACTCGTATAGTAACATACCCAATAACCCATGGACCGTGGACGTATGGTAGCGTATTGCGTATATATTCGTTCCCTATATAAATGACAATTAAATAGCCTAAAAAATTTTCTTGGTGGCACGTGGGCCCCCTTACGGCGGGGGGGGGGGCTGTGTCATGGCACGCAACACAATATAGACCTACATGTACTTTGTTGTACTTGTACTTTCACCAGCAGTAGGCCTATTAGATATACATTTATGCTGCGTTGTTTGCATCACGTCATGCGCCGAGAACATCGCGGTAGATCATCGTGTACCGTACATGCAACCGTTGTTTAGACGTCGCTTGTCGTGTATGCTCAGCGGGTGATGTACAGCGATCCGTTCCGAATGTTTGGACTCGACATCTGATCGCTTGAGAATAAACAGTAGGAGTAGGAGTCCAGTGTCCACATAGATCAGTTGTTTACTTAGTTTCTGATATCAAAATAGCAAAGTAGTCCTTGTCATGTTTCAGGTGGGCTTTATTTCACACCTGTGACTGTTTTACTGGCCTTGCACAGGTAATTCATTTTTTATGATTTATGGAATGCCTATTATACGTGATGTATTGGTGCTCTGCAAATCCATAATGATGACGATGGCAAAGAGTTCGCACATCGTGAAATATCACTGGACCGTGTGTGTTGAAACTGTACAAGTGAATATTTATCTAACGGAATGTCGAATTCTCGTTTCATTCGTTTATTGTTTGTTTAGATACCTGTACAAGAATCAGCTTAGATCGATAGACGTGGAAGCGTTCCGCGGTCTGACCAACCTGGAACAGTTGTAAGTAATATTCACAAAAGCTGTTGATTCTGCTTGTGTCGGTTCATTCCATTTGAGGCATGCCGTTGTCACCATGCAGCTCTTCGCTCTTCCAGTATAGACCAGTAGGCCTATATGTCTCTTCCACAAATCATCTCCGTCACATATTGCTTACCCACCGAACAGACTTCACCGCTTTCTAACTATTTTGTGCCGCCCGACGTGAATCGAAGGCCTTATATTTTACTGTCGTCCTTCTTTTACTCTACAGACACGAGATCTCGCAGCTCCGAACTGACTCCACCAAAAGTATAAGAGTACTCAGATGTTTCGCCCATCCCTTCCCTGATTTTACAGGGGGGGTCAAAAAGTCCGAAATTTGGCCTCGATTTTTGACTCCAAACGCCTTTGAGTGGCTCTCATTTGGAACTGGAACAATATATCTGAAAGCTAAAAAGCCTGTTAATCATCGATGATTGCCCAAGTCCCCCGCACATTTGGCACAGTTCGGGTCACGCAACTCTGAGATACGTCCAGGTAAACGTGCGCCCTAAAAATGTTCTGGCAAAATTCGCCGAGTTATCAATAACTGAGCCGTGCATTGCCTGATTTTGCTGAAATTGCTAGGCTGCTGCATCGGGTATTCCTTTTTTATTAGCAAAGCAACAACATAAATAAGAAAATATAGGGCTTATAAAAGTAGACGGACATAACAGATAAGCTTGCAAGTATTATTATGTTTAAGGCCGAGAACGACTGGCGGGACGGGTGGCCTCAAGTGGCAATGCAGCGCTAATTGCCATTTTTCTAGTTGGAATTTTTTGCTCAACGGTTTTTTTGCTTTTGTTTTGTTTATTTACCAATTAAACTTTTGTTTCAATGTCGTGTAGTAGACTACTCTGACTATTCGCCTGCTTTTGATTGCACTTTATATAACTTTATATGGTATGGTATCGTGCGAGTGTGGAACAATAATGCGCTTGTTACTCTCTGTTCTCTGTCGGTTTGTTAGGTATCTGCATTTCAATGAATTGGCAGATATTAAGCCACGGACGTTCGACAGTTTAACATCACTTGAACGACTGTAAGTACAGTGTCTCAATAATCAGACATCAGGCTCGTAGGCAGCTAGCTACCCTCGTAGAAGGCTGCTAATGCGTCGAGGTCCCAACTTTCAACATCGGCGTACTTGCGCCCTGGCATACAGGTACAGGCCGTACTGGTGGATGGATTCTGCAGTCAGTGGACTTCTTGCATGAGATTTACGCTGTCTTCATGCCCCAAGATCCCCTGACTATATACGGGCCTGGACATGTGTACAGTAGAGCAGCCATTAAAGTCAACAATGTCGTAATCAACTCCGTCTGTAGGCCAGGGCCTATTAGTGATGTCACGTACAGTAGCTTATACACGAAGTAGCGTTTAGTGTTAATCGCTTCAAGGCATGCGATAATGCTGAGTAAGTCATTGCACATTGGCTATAGCATTATAACGAGTGTTAGTCATCGGCAGATTGGCTAGCAGTGGACTGTGGACCAGTGTAAGTGCCTGAAGGCGACCGACCGACGCGACAAGCCCGTGGCTGCTGTGATTCACAACGTGTACTCAATACTCATCACTAGTAGCACATCATACATGTTCTGACTGCAGCTGCTGTATCTGCTGTATGTGACCACTAACCTGGCCGTCTGTCTGGTCTTCATCGCCATGTGTTGACGTCCATGAACGTCCAGTGCGACAACCCTAGTTTCCCTAGATGTCCGTCTCTGCACCTGACGGACTGATTATCATTCTCCTATGTGTGCTAAGACTAATGCTAATATCGAATTATCTTGTAGACTGGTTTAGACTACAATATAGTGGTTTGAAAATTAAACTTGTGACTTATTACTTTGTCTGCGTTGGAGACGCAGATACCCAGTTGCTATTGGGAATGTTCTATTCTTTCTTTGTCTTTCTTTTTATTTTACTTTCCACCGAAATTTTCGCTAGCTTTTCCTCTCATGAAACAAGCACGATCGAATTAAAACTTTAACACAGTGTGCAGAATAGGCTCAATTCACGGTCGATTACTTTTTAGCAATCTGACCCTTCGAAGTTACCATTAAACACTAAAACACTGCACCGAGGCAGTCTGTATACTGCTGCTGCGTGCAGCTAGCGCACGGCTGGGGCTGGTTGCGCTGCACGCAACGGTGCTATTAATAATGGTAATAAATGCACTAGCTGCATGCAGCAGACATGACTACAACACAGACAGTTCACATCTTTCGAAACTCTGTACAGATTCTAGTCGTTACTATTATGAGCAGTAGTCTGTAGGGACAGCAGCATCGGTATTTGACTAATGGTCGATGTTGAGTTGAGTTTTGTTTACAGTAGTATTACAGTATGGCTACGTCGTCAGTGACGCGTGTTTATGTGCTGTTGTAGTTTCCTGCACAATAACAAACTCAAACACGTACGGCAGGGCACGCTCTCCCGTCTGACGTCACTCGCACGCCTGTAAGTCAATGTTGTCTAGACGTTCACCTCCGTTTACTGGCATTCCGCGCGTGTGGTCTGGTCTGGTGTGGTGTGTACTGTGTATGTTCTGTCGTGATCTTGGAGTAAACGATTTACTGTTATGTATCTCGGCTGCATTGCCAGCGTGCAGCCTGTCGGATGACTACTCGTCTGGCCCTGTTAGTGTTACTGCTGCTGATTATCCACCTACTTGCAGAGGAGAGGGGTCGAGAGGTCTGAGGAGGGGCGATGTTCCAGTATGGGGACATTGCTCTCTAAATTTTTAGAATTTAACGTTGAAGTCTGTGCATTTGGCAGGCTGAAGATAGCATCTTACAAACTGCTTATGAGAATTTCACCAAATTTACATCTTCGGACGGTGCAGGTGGGGACAAAAGTAAACTGATTAGATTTTGAGATTAAAAAGTAAGTTTACAGCGAGACCACATATGGCGAAAAGTACTTTGCGAAGCATTTCCTTGTTTATCTCCGTAATATATGAACATATTTTTATGAAACTTATCACAATTACTGACTTGCAGGTCCACTTGAAACTGATAACGTTTGTAAGGTCAAGGTCACAGACAGCGTTTTCCAAAAAACGCACTTTTCCGGCGTAGGCATGCCGACTGACGGTTCGCCGTAAACCAAACCAATGCAGACTATTACTCTGGCTGATGATTGAAGTTCGAGGAACGATTCATTGCGCAGTATTCGTTAACTCCTTGTACGGCATGATTTGCTCTGTGGCGGAAGCCCGTGGGGCATAGCAGGCAGGTGGATATGTAATTACCTTGTTTGGCTGTCAATGTTAATTGCTGATGGATGACCTGGTAGCGATCGACGTTATCAAGAGTCTGTCCGCGGATGTCGTAAACTAGTCTTTTATAGCTGATACCGGCGTCTTATTGACATTTTAATACGATGCTGATATGTGGTTTCCTACATACGTGAACATATATAGACTTCCCGTCTCGGTCAAGTTTAACGCTCGATACTTTTTATTGCTGCACTGTAACGTTACCCTGACAAAATTTTATATACTGTCAAATTAGAAAGACATTTTCTTTTAACTTTTTTGAGGACCTGTGCTGAAGGTCACCGTTTGTATGGCTTGGACAGCTATAAGCGTGCGTTGTTTGTTCAGCTCTAAAACCCTGCGTTTCTGTACTTACTTAAAGGTAGAGGTAAAGGTAAACGTGGATTTGTATAGCACCTTGTCGTGATCACACCTCTAAGGCGCTCAGGTATGGCACGCGTTTTCAAGGGATCTCACAGTTTTACTTGAACACCCCGCGTATATCCGCTAACGGAATGAACCAACCATACCTGCTTTTGCTTTCCCAGCCGAAGCTGGTACTCGGAGGGTTGGAAGGCTGAGTTCGTCATGGATGGCTGGTTGTCTACATACCGAAATAAGCACCGGAAATTGAACCCGGACACGGTCGCCTATCTCAGTACTCGCTCGACGTAGATTGATGGGTTATGCATCGTTAGGTGCTATTCCTTTGATCCCAGTGTAGCATCGATAGGTGCGGTAGTCGGGCGTCGGTGGGTGGGGGAGACCGCGTGACGCGCGTCGGAGGCGGAGCCTAAATACGACGCATGCTGTTCTTGCAGCTGGTAATAAGACTAAAACTTGGTTCTACAATAGATATCATACTTTCTGATAGTCGCTTACATAATGTCATAGTCTCATCACTGGATAGGAAAATCTAGCTATTAGAAATAGTAGTAGTCGTAGTGGCAGTATAGTTGTAATCTAAAGTAGTGTGTCTTGTTGTCGCTGATCATCTTTGTTATGTTAAGCGACGTTAAATCTTATAACCTGACCTGACCGCGTTCAGACAGTGTACGGAGCTCCGCCTACTCAGACGGCGCCGCACGCACTCAGCTTCTACCGCACCTAACGATGCGCCACCGATTGATTAACTTCGTTGATTGAAGCCAACGCGCTAACCACTACGTCTAACCACCAAATGTTTTACCGTGCATGCTTTTATCCGATAGAACTTGTGGACGACTATGTCAATAAACTCTCAGTTATTAGAATCAGCGTGTGAATTTTTGAAGAAAATGATCCATGACAACATCACTTTCCAACTTTCGATGCAGGAGGGCAGCTGTCCTGCCTGTGAGCGCCCATGTAGGTCTGCTATAGAAGCAGCGGAGAGTGACGTTATCATGCGTGATCTGACGTCGCGTGTGTGCGTATGTGTTAGCCGGCTGGACTCGAATGCGTTGGTTTGCGACTGTGGAATGATGTGGTTATCAGACATGTTGAAGGACGGTCATCTACAAGCCGCCGTCACCTGTGACCAGCCGTCCAGTATGGCCGGTCAATCGCTACTCAGCGTTCTCGACGATATTGTCTGTCGTGAGTCACACACTTCGAGTTCACATGTTATCTACGTGTTTCTGATTTATACGACGTGCTTAACTGTCCGTACTGAAGCACTCATAACTATTGGCATCTTTGGCTCGTGAAATACTTTACTTTATTATTACAGTGCATTCATAATTAGGCGCTGTTTTAGGCTTAACTGCAAAATGACGTGCTGAGAAATTCGTGGTTGACAGCTTGACATAATTAAATGCACAACGCTTGCTATGTTAGAGTCAGTTGTCTGTGTGTCTAAACGTAACCAAATTAAAACCGTTTGCCACTTTTTGCCATATACAGGGCCGTGAAAACGTCGTGTCGATTTTGCCCAAGTTTATTTGGCGAATACGAGAGCCATCATAGCTACGTTGCTAGAACTAAACGTTCAAAAGACGTTCCGATGACACAAGTGATCGCACGCCGGTCAACTAGATGATGAGAGTGATGCTGATGCTGATGCTGATGCTGCAGGTAAGCCAGAGCTGACGACGACACCTCATGACGTGGACGTGTCGTTCGGTGGTACGGCGTACTTCAACTGTCGAGCAGATGGTGATCCACGCCCAGAGATCGTCTGGTATCGTAACCGGTAGGTGCCCCGCCCCCTTCCCGAGGAGCTGGGCTTCTCTCGACCTCCACTTACAGTATGTGATTATGAACCTATCTACTTGGAGTCGCGCCCGGTTGATGAAGACGCAACTGTTTTTGCTGAGGACTGCAGCGCCTCCGGACTTGTTTTCAGAGCTTCTTATGAATGTACGTTCTTACTTAACGTCCCTCTCTCTACCCAAACGTTAACAGCGAAGTCATATTGCTTACAGCAGATATCTGACTGTCATTGATATAATGATATAATGTTTGTGTTCGTTGGAGATCGTAGAAACTACATTTAAAAAGTATTTTACGTTATACTAAACAGTCAATATTTTGGCTCATTTGAACAGTTATGATATATTTAATATATTTTGGAACAAATCCGATAGGTACTATGATACTCTTGAAATCTGAATATTAGTAGGAGTCTTTGAATCGTCAGTTGGGTGATTTGGCCTCTTGTGCGTGTACACTGCAGCGAGGAGATCAGGACGAATCAAGTGGATGACAGCAGTCGGTACAGCATTCTTCAAGATGGTACTCTGATGATTGAGAATGCGCGCAATACTGATGAAGGCGTGTACGAATGTGTGGCAAGGAACCAGCTGGGCGAGGTCAAGGCTGAAGCTGTGCAACTGCGTTACCTTGACGACACACGACCAGGTACATCAGTTTACACTGACATTCATTGTTGTCAGTCGCACTTTTGCTTTGATCTACCTAGTGTAGTCCATGGCAGGCGTGCCAGAAAATTTGATATAAAGTACAGTGATCATTCAAATCAATTTTGTCAGATGATCAGCCATTTATGAATGCTACTGTATAGTTCACTTGTCTCTCTGTTTAGATATTGTTGATTTCGTCGTCGTTCTTTTCTTGTATTTAGTTAAGTTGTTGTCTTTTTCTACTTCTTTTACTTGCTACCATGCTTATGATGAATAAAGATGAATATATATTCTTACTGAGCATCTCGCGTATTTAGTTTCTGACCAATGTTGTCAACAAAGACTCAGTCAACCCTCAACGCCAAGCTGTAGCAATCAGCTTTCAACAAATAGGTTCATTTGGTTGGAACTCAGTATTGCTAAATAAATGCATATTACACAACCAAAATAAAACAAAAAAACCTTTGACTTTTTGACCTCTTTCAGAGTCCTTCATCAGAAGAAAGCTGGTACTCAGTTCTTCTGGATCTTGACACGAGAAATGTCAAAGGTTTCTAGTTTAATTTTGGTTGTGTAACGTGCATTTATTTAGCAATGTATAGCACTCAGCGTTGGTCCTTAAAACAGCTCATGGCCTAGAACTAAGGAAAAGGTCAGCAACACGTACTTTATTGCTTCAAGTCGTTGACCATGGAATTCATTCCAGTTTATTTCAGACAACATCGTCCATGTATACTGGTTAAATGTTCACAGTACATTTAAGATAAAAGATGTAATGAACTGACTGCAATGTACAGCATACTATTTGTTAACAATAGATGAAGTAGTATTCTGTCTGGGGTTTTCATTTGTGTGCTTTAATTAACTGGATGCGTTAGCGACGTTAGACGTAATATGTTCGTGCAGGATTTGTAAAGAATATTATGGGAATATTATGAGCAATCTTCACAATAGCATATAGGACTCGTAAACTTTACGAACGTGTTTCTTTACTTGCTTTAAGCAAATTTGATGAAATTGCCACGTATATTTTTTTTACAGAATTTTGTTCGTACAAGTCGCATCACATGAATGTCTGATGGTCTGAGAGGTTGATAGTGCAGCGTCGTGGCGTCGTAGTAATGTAGTCAGTTATTGTTGATTCACGTAGCTCGGCCGAGGATCGTCGAGCGTCCCGTTGACCAGTCAGTGCTCGAAGGCGAGTCTACATCACTGCATTGCAGCGCTAGCGGGGTCCCACCACCCACCGTCTCGTGGCTGAAGAACGACCTTGATCTGCCGACCGACGCCAGACTGCGGGTGGATAACAATGGTACACTGCAACTGACCGAGCTGATACGCACTGATTCCGGCGTCTACCGCTGTGTCGCATCCAACAGCCTCGGCAGCGTCTCGGAGTTCGCGCGCCTACATGTCTTCGGTGAGCGTTGTACATCGCCTTGCTCGTCCACTGATTTGCGTTTCGAGATGTAACTATTGCAGCGCAGAAATGAGAAATCCGTAGTTCTTATACAGAAATTCGTAGCTTTATTACTTGCTAGATCGTGGCCACACTACATTATTGACAACACGATTGGTGCCTTGTTCAATGGCAAATTTTTGTTCAGTTGCTTTAAACATTTGGATAGTATTTGTACACGCTGAAGCTTTGATGGTTGTACTGTTACTATACTTTTACTGTACCTTCTAGCTGTACCAACCAACAGTACTGTACTAACAGTAACAGTAGCATACTGTAACAGCCCAGAAGTTCAGGGCCGGTGGCCTATCACATTGCCTATATTACTAGTCTCTGGTTGTTGGCTGCTAAATGATTAGTTCACACTGAATGTGTGTGATAAATGTTGCTGATGATGTAGGCGCGCCTCAGTTTGTGAAGCGACCTAAAGATCAGCGTGTCGTTGAAGGCAACGCGGCGTTCTTCTCATGCGATGTGACCAGTGAACCGCCCTTACCACACATCCACTGGACCAAGGACGGTAAACAGTTTTCTCAGTATTGTGCTAAGTACAGTATTGTTAATCACTGGTGATCAGCTGGGAGGTATAGGCCACCAGTAGGCCTAATATCGTTAATCATGAAGACGAACTGGTCTAATGTAAAATGTAGTTTAAAACAACGTTGTCAAGCACACAAGCTTTTGCAATGCCAAATATAAAAATGACTAAATTAATACTGGTAAGTTCTCATTAAGTCTTTGCGACAGAACAAGAGTAAAATTCAAATAACATATCTTTGATGTATGATCTTTTTTCTACAGATTCCTATAAGACCTATTGTTTCACTGATATTCAGTGTTAATTACTTTTTTTAAAATAATGCACTGGTGAACAGACGTAGGAATACAACATCGCTAAAGACGCTACTCATTACGTATGCGTGTATCAGGGGAGCGTGTGACGTCAGAGTCGGGTCGAGTAACGATAAACCCGAGTGGTACGACTCTGACGATTGGTCTGGTGTACGCCAGTGACGCCGGCTCGTACGAGTGTGTGGCTGAGAGTGCAGGAGGCAGGCGAACTGCTAGCGCTCAACTCACCGTCATCACACAAGGCTTGTTTTTCATCAGTAATTGCAAATTTGTTGTGTGTTATATGTCGGAAAAGCAAGTTCGACGCACTGACGTTTTTGTATAGTTAGTTCATAGTTATGCAGGCGCATTTTCCCTATGAAGTGTGACATTTGGAACCAAGGCCGTAACCAAAAATTTATATCGGGGAGTGGGAGAGGGTTTTCCCATCCCTTTCCTTCCTTTCTTTTCCCTCCTTTCCTCCCTTCTTCCTTTTTTCCCGCCGCGAAATGGCCCCTCAAATCCAACTGAAGGATTAGGAGGAGCGCTGTCAGCTTTCCCCATTGGGGAGAACGACATTTGCAGCCACCAGACACGCTCCCTGGGCTCTAAATACAAAGCGGTTATGGCCGGAACTGAGCTGCAAACTGCATGTTACCGTGTAGTCGCTTGTTAAATTCTACATGATATACATGTAACATGTATGGCGATTTTTTACATTTCATTTCGGGGAGTGTTTTGACACCCAAAACACCCCGCTGTAGTTACGGCCTTGGTGGAACGGTTAACCCTGCACGGAACAGATGTCGTTAAACGGACACTGTAACCGATGCACCATACATTTACCTTTTATTTTTAACTCACCAACTCACCATTGTGGTTGATTTACTATTACATGTTTTCATCTCTTCATAGTGTTGGCAAATGAGCTCCATCTTCAGCTATAAAAACAAGGAACGGTTTGGTTCTTTTTGTTTGCTGATGTAACGCGTAAAACTGATCCTTGTCGTGTCATAACTGTTCTTTGATAAAGCATTATCGCCATTATCACTGTGAACTTTGTCATACCTGAATAACAAACAGTTTGGTGCGCCGGCTTCAAAGCGTGGTTTTGATTCACATGAAGTCTCTTTTCTGTCTGGTAAATTTCTATCAAAACGGTCATTAAGTTTACCGGTTTTAAGGGTTTCTTATACATATGTGTTTAGTGATTTGTGTGTTTTGTATTTTGCCGTTTTGGCGTAATAAATGACGACGACGATGACGATGACGATGACGACGATGTGGCGTGGTGCAGTGTCTCCGGCTGTGTACCGACCACCACGTGACACAGAGGCGCCCAGTGGTAGCACAGTGTCGTTCGACTGTTTCGTGTCTGGTGAACCACGACCGACAGTGCGCTGGCAGCGCGTTGGTGAACCCGTCGTGCTGACAACCAGTGACAAACATGACGTCACACATGACGGCTCAGTGCTCGTCATTCGTGACGTCAACTTCCGCGACTCGGGCGACTATGAATGCGTCGCGGAGAACATGGCCGGCTCGACTCGCGCCGTCGCACGACTTACCGTCTGGGGTTAGTCACAGTCAGTTTCATCAGCGACGTAATGTGACGTAACGTCGTTGCAGCTTAACATTCAAGTGCTGAAACCCATCAAGACGCATTCTTGCTGCGTCAGGAGTTACAGTGACTGTGACTCGGTCGTAGTGAGTGAGTATGTGTAATGCCACATTTGACACGTAATATGTCATTTCAGAGACGAGCCTTTCCAGTTTCATGCAATCAGTTGCACTGGTACTTAACCACATCGCAACAGCTATATGAGGAAATGAGAAAATACGCAAAATTTAAAAACACTAACCCCATTAAAAATGATAACTTCAAAAAACATTTTTGTAACTTGACCACTTGTTAAAGTATGCGTCGTAAATATTTTGCAACAAATGAGCAATAACTAATGAAATAATTGCAAAATATTGCAGATTGTTTTGGGGGGTGAAAAATGTACCTAGAGTCATTCTTGGCGTGCCATATGTAAGAGTAGAGCCGTCAGTGGAACATGGTGTAAATTTTCATGTGGCTGCTTTACGTGACACCGATGTTCCATTTTCGAGAAGAATAAAGCGATATTTGGACAAGTGGGAAAATTTATTATAGTCTGTTGAATGAGGAAATTTATTGTTGAAATCCCTGTACCACAAGTGTTTTGCTCAGGCGTATCTTTGGTCTAAACAGAGATATCATTGAAAACGTGAGTTTTTCGTCGGCTACCTTCGTTATGGCTGTATGAAATTGTACTCCACTCCCAAAACCGAGTGGTTCGTGTGCGTGTTGCATCTGTTGAAATTCGGCGTCTGCGTGTGCGTGTGTGTGGCAGACACGCGTTTTACACGGCCTACTGACGGTCAGGTGAACGCGACGTTGACGGAGGCGACGAGGCGAGTGAATGCGGCGGTCAACAGGACTCGTCATGACCTGCGTAGCGCTCGCACTGCAGAGCACCTGCTTCAGTTCGTCCGCTACCCGCCATCACACGCACAGAACCTCGCCCAGTCAGCAGAGATCTTCGAGCAGACGATGGAGGCGTTGCTGGCCGACGTAAACGCTGGTCACTCGTACAACATCAGCGGCCACACAGGTCACTGTTGAGACATAGGCTGCCGTGGTGCAGATGATGATGGTGCGTGTCGTATCGTCAGTATTTCGGTGTAAAAATTAGAGCAAAGGCATTGTGCACGTCGATAATAATCGGTTTGTTCGTAAAAAATAAACGCCTGGGAAGTACGTAGCCAAGTCCATAACTAGCCGGTTGTTTGGGGTGTTAAAACACCACCCCTTTCCGAAATAAAATGTAACAAAAATATTCACGTAGAATTTTATAAGCGACTACACCGTAACATACAGTACATTCAGAAACAGCCACATTTGCTTCAGTTCCTAGATTTCGTTTAACAGAAATAGGACATTTTCAGCTGCCGAACATGTTCTCTGGGTTCTAAATTCGCCAAAAATGCGTTTGCGGTTAACCTACAAACCTGCGGTTCCACAAGTTTATTAGCTAGATTTGAGGGGCCACTTCGAGGTGGGGGAAAGAGACAGGAAACGAGAAGGGAGGAAGGGGAACAGGAAAGGAAGGAGAGGGATGGAAGGGACGGGACGGGAGAAAGCACCAACCACCCGAAATAAATATATGGTTACGGCCTTGTACATAGCACAACTTCACGAGGCTGATGATGGTACTTCGTTTACAAGGTTGATCAGTGCGTCATATTCCTGCCGTCAAAGCCGTATAACATTAGTGTATGTATGTGTACAGAGGTGACATACAATGAGTTGCTGTCGCCGACACAGTTGTCGCTGGTTGCTAGTCTGTCCGGCTGTCATGAACACCGCCGAATTGTCAACTGTGAAGACATATGCTATCATCAGAAATATCGCACGTTAGACGGCACGTGTAACAATCTACGAAACTCAATGCTCGGCGCATCACTATCTCCGCTGTTGAGACTCCAGCCACCGCGATACGAGAACAACTTCAACTTTCCTGTAGGTCTGTGTTAATCTATTTCGTTTGTTATTGCCGATGCTTCATTCTTCCTTCTCTCTCTCTCTCGCTCTCTCTCTCTCTCTCCCTCTCCCTCTCTCTTCTTATTTTATTTTGCCGCCGATATTTGCACTTGCTTCTCTTCCATGGAAACAAGCGCGATCGACTGAAAACTTAACAAAATGTGCAAAATTCGCAGTCCAACATTTTTGTCGGAAATCTAACCCACAGTCAAAAAATAGAGCCATTAAAATGTCAGCCCGACACCACCGTTAGCGAGAGACATCGAGCCGCCTCGCAGCAAATGCTGTGATAGCAAGTCCATATCTCTCACATAGGGAGTGACATTAACACACTGCAGCGAGGCAGACGACCGATCACCGGCGGGCCGCGTGCTTTGCTGCAGTGAACAGTCAACACGTGCACCGTCTATAGTTTAATACTTCCTACCACAGACTTTTTTCACTACCGGAATGATTTCTTGGACGCTGTGACTATCTAACGCAACTTATTGTGCTTAACAGGTTTCCGTGTTTTAGTGTTTTCTCTTTAACTTTTTTAATTTTTGAAGTCGTGTGTTAGAAAACTAGCTAGTTTTCAGTAGACATGCAGTTAGAGATGGATGCACACAGGTTGGGACACTGGTCGGCTGTACAACGGTGTGAGACTGCCAAGTGCGCGTGCCGTGTCCATCAACGTCCTGTCCACGTCACGAGTGACGCCCGACGACACATACAGTCACATGCTGATGCAGTGGGGACAGTTCATCGACCACGACATCGACTTCGTGCCCACAGCGGTCGCCCATGCGAGGTTCAGTGATGGTCGCAACTGCAATGAGACTTGCGAGGCAAGCGGCCCGTGCTTTCCTATACCGGTCAGTGCTGACGACCCGCGGGTGCGTCGTCGTAGATGCATCGGATTTGTTCGCTCGAGCGCCATGTGTGGCAGGTACAGTGTCTCACCAGTGACGTCGTGGGTGGTCTTCGCAGTGTTGTTAGTATAGGACCATGTCTGAGACCAAACCAGTCCGGTCTAGCAGTGTTGGCTTCATTCTCAATCTTGGATTACAAGATCACATCGGTGACTGTTCATTGACTGGGAACGAATTTCAAGCTAATCAGGCAAAATATATCAGTTTCTATACCTAATGAACCCTTTTGGCTAGTGGCTACTGTATAGTTTTTTTTCGTGCTTGTCACCATGCCATTTTTTGCTTTTAATTTTAAAACAATTCTGTATCACATATACATGTATACAGTTTTCTTGACTGAAATAAAATATTTTAGGTGCACGCTGAACAGAGAAGTACGTTGTATGAAATCTAATTTTCTGCAAAGGAGTATCAATCGTTGTTTAGGTTTTCCAGTTTAAACTTTGACGCCTTCACGCTGTCGTTGGCAGAACTGTAAGGCAAGCTGATGTGTTTTTCGCGACAGTGGCACGACGTCAGTGTTCTTCGACGAGGTAGCTCAGCGCGAGCAGCTGAACGCTCTGACGTCCTACATTGACGCCTCAATGATCTACGGCAACGACGATGACGACGCACGCAACTTGCGAGACTTCGCATCCGGTCGCGGTCTGATGCGCACGTCACCGCCAGCATCACAGACCCAGAAGCCGTTGTTGCCGCCCAACCAGGGCGAGTTCATCGACTGTCAGGCTAGTACTCAACGCAACGCTGCTGCTACACCGGCGTTCGTGTGTTCAGTCTCACTGTCACTGTCACTTCTGACCACACCGACACTCGTTCACTTTGCTCCTGAACACTTTTACATTACATTGCATTAGAAGGAAGAGTAACTTTAAGGACCACTACGGCGACGCAGTAATATAAAACAATGTCTGGGTAAGATTGCCGAAATAAATGAGTTTTCAGCTTTTGACGAAATGTTGCGAGTGACGAGTGACTTCGTCCGTGTCAGAGTTAGGTTCGGTGTTAGGATTAGAGAGCTTGTCTTGAGTTTTGTTATGGTGTAAACTACCGTGGTTAGAATTGAATTGGGGACTGACATCGTTTTTGTTATGTTGTTTCATTGGTTTCGAGCTATTTCAATGCCACGCAGACAGTGAATGTGAAGGTAGCAGTGAGGTAGTAAATAAGTAAGTAAGGAAATTAAATTAATACACGGCGCGTAAAAACAAAAAAGTCGTCATGTGACGCAGCCTCAGTCAAACAAATGTGTCGTCAACAGCTCACATCCACTAAACGAAATGGGGTGCCGCCGTGCCAGACGTTTTGTACCCTAACCTTTTCGTAATCAGTCGTTTCGTGAACGGCGTTTGTAAAGAGGGTTAGGGTTAGATACCCCGAGTTAGGGTTATGGTTAGTGTTAATGTTAGGATTATGTGCTAGTATTAAAGTTTTGGGTTAGAGCTAGGGTTAGGGTCAAGGTTAGGGCCAGGGTTAGAGACTTCTGGGGTATGAAACACCTGGGTACGAAAAGATTAGGTTACGAAATGTCTGGAAGCCACGCAATGAAGCTGACAGTATGTTCCATACCGCGTGGACCGGCAACATCAAACACCAGCAGATGACTAGATCCAGACGAGTCTTGATCTAGGACACAATATTTACATGGGCGTGATTGGCGTTAGGTACTACAGCTTACATTTACCTGACAGGCCATGCAGAGCCTTGAACATGAGGGTTGCAAGATCATGTTCGACTCGGCGTCGGACAGGCAGCCAGTGCATTTCCGTCACTCTGATGTGATGTTTTAGCAGCAGTCTTGTTGTACTTGGTACTGGTACTGGTACTTAAGTTGTACTTAAGTACATTTTTTGGGTACTGGTACTGGTACTTGTACTTGCATGCAAAGTACTGGTACTTGTACTGGTACTT
>Ga0049105_1000063_pt1 | contig 21256 bp, 14 predicted proteins | sample WorMetvaBAHAMAS1_FD_61260 | JGI IMG/M metagenome (GOLD analysis project Ga0049105, IMG submission 61260) | Worm MetaG Olavius vacuus BAHAMAS.1 | ecosystem: Host-associated > Annelida > Digestive system > Unclassified | place: Germany: Marburg | collected 2013-04-09
GCTGGGTCATTCTGATTGGCTGCGCTAAGACTGATGGACCAATCACAGGAAATATTACTGGGTCATTCTGTATTTGTCTACTAGCCAATACAGCATGACCCAGTTATCGTCGTATTGCACAATCGATTAGCAATAAAATAATAATATTATTATTATTACCAACAATAATAACAGCGGAGACTGGCTTCTGGTTCCCCTATCGCTAGCTGTGGTCTCCGGCTTGATGATGAAGCAGTGTGTGTTGCTGTCGGAATGCAACTTGGACCAAGTCCGTGTGTCCCATGCAGCTGTCTTTGTGACAAGTAGGTGGATGCCTAAGGCCTCCAAGCAATGGTGTATTAAATGATGTCAGGTTGAATTGCCAGATACCAGGTTGATTGGGGCGGTGGTGTGTTAGCTTGCTGCTGTCGCGGGTCCAACTGTTCATTAGCGTGTTCACTGGATGGCCGCATTAGCACTGCAGCACCATTGGCTCTTGCCGATCAACTGTCACTTCCGATGATTGTAAAGCATGGATGGTCAGGTTTCGTCCCTGTAAGACGCGCTATATAAAAATCAATGGCTTTAGCTATAGTTTTAGCTTTAAATTACATCATCTGGAGGTCTCTGGGTTCTGCTGGAATACCAGCTACAAAAGAACCTTCCAGATTGGTCAGGCAAGATGGTAAATGGCGTGGTCTCACATTAATCCCGTGGCAAGACAGAAATCACAGTCTGGGGACATGACTGTGGTCAGACCTTGGCTCAGTCTTATGTTGACAGGGCAGCAATCAGTGTGGAAGTGCTAGAAGAAATGGCAGCTGAGCAGAAGTTGAAAATACCAACGTAGCATCTAACTTTTCTTTTCAGCCTATTGCTATCATGAATCTTGGTGACTTCAGCACGTCAACTTTAGAGTTCCTGAGTGAGCTTGGTCACAAGCTAAGCAGTTACTCTGGTGAGGCAAGAGCATCATCATTTCTGTTCCAATATCTTTCAATGTGGCTTCAGGACTTTAACTCTGTTTTACTGTACGACACCTTTGTGACTGATAACATTCCAAACCAATAGTCATTGCAGCTTTGATTTTAACTTTTTTGCTTTTAACCCTTGGGATCTATACATCCAAGGGTATAAATATAATTATAATAATAATAACAGCATACGTCTGTACCTCTCTCTTCTGCTCAAATATATTACTGTAATGTTCTGTTTTTACACGTGGACTGCTGAGCAGATAAACAAATAAATAAATGAAGAACAGTACAGTACTCATACTATACTCGTCTTTAACATTCCAATCTTTAAAAAAATCACACAAGCTGTTAGAGAAAACTTTGAGCTTACACATTCAACTGCAAAGAAACACTTACTTTTACTGTGAGGCCGCGTTTGTCAATTTCAGCTATACACTTTTTTACGAGATAAGGCACTTGGTCGTTCTGTGTTGAGTGGCCAGGAACTACAGCAAGTGACTTGACACCCTGGCTGGACGAACCACGCTCGCAGGTACAGCGAAGTATCTCCAAGCATTTCTTATGAGCAGCAATTCCACACTATCAGCACACAAAATATGTCATGATATAAAACCTATCATAATGTACAGTAATACTAATATAAACTTGCAATTTAAATATGAAATCAGTAAGCTATACATGAGGCATGAGACCACATCAAACATTCCAAACAAGTGTGTCGTTACAACACACATATATCAACATTGGGCCCACAGTGTCTAATCAATCAATCAATCAATCAATCAATCAATTTATATCGCACCATAGTACAGAGGCGCATGCTACAGTGCGGTTATGCCAAATCAAAGAGAAATGTCTTAAGACGGATCTTAAATGTGTTAACGGATGGAGCAGTTCGACAGTGCATGCTTGCCACCATGACCACATCTGTGGACAACAACAAGACAACTGCATCACTTGGCATTAATCTCTGACTGCAAACTGTGAAGTAGAGCAACTGGTCACCAGCTCGCATTCAGCTCCTTGGAAGTAGACGTAGCGATCGCACTCGACACATCGTGACGGAGTGTGAAGCTTGTGCAGTGAGTGTGTCTGTGCCGCTGATGACAAACGAACACCTCGATATGTCTGACCTCGACTGTTCACTATCGTACCTGACACAGTCACCAGATATCGTACCAGTCTACAGTCTGCATGTTCTGAGAACATGTTCTACTCAGTTTATAAGCGAATGTAATAGTCGACATATCGCAACTAAAACAACAAAAATTGTAACCCAACATCACATCACATGTGCTACTAAGTAACATCAACTTCGAGATGTAAAATATTGGCAGCACGACCACATTTCAGCTAGTTTTGTCCACTTTTATACTACACAAGTGTGCATGCACAGACACAGTCACATTTCTACTTCCAGTTTAACATCTGAGCCAAATTTAAGATTTGCGTGCCTGAGCATAGCTATAGCTCGTGGAATTTGGGCAACTACGCCATGTTTTCAGCCATTTTGGCCAATTTTCTACTGTGCATGCACAGAATCATCCACATTTCTACTTCTGGCCCAATTTTACCCCAAAATTTCAAATTCCTATGAACTGTTTCCTATTCGACTATGAATTTACACCAAGCTTACACCAAGATTTATGTGTATTTTGAGTGAAAAATGGCTTTTGTAATGCAAAATTGCGGAATTTCGAGACTAGTGGAGGCAGAATGAAAATTTGTTGATGAAACCAAAAAAAGCGCATTCTTACACCATTTCACACCAAATGAGCCATTAAAAGTCACATTCCATTTGTGATGTCTGCCCAAGCAGTGACTAAGAAATAAAAAAAGTTATGTGATGCTTGTCTGTCCCACAGTAAAATGATGTTGGCCTGTAACACTAGCTACTGTAAAGCTTGTTATAGAGCAACAACATGCAAAATGTCAGTTACTATCCACCATCAGTTATGACATAAAATATCCCGTAAATACACAGAAGTTTCTTGATAATCAAATGTGTAATAAACACCACTAACAGTTCGAAACATGAACAATCAGAGAAAGTCTGTCAAAAGACACACAAACTGACCATTGCTGTCGTCATCAACCATACTGGCCAACTCGACGGCTGATACACTGGAGATGAGTGCCTGATTACGCAGCTGTCGAGGACTGGCAAACGGCGATGAGTCGAAAGACAGTGAGTCATCAGCATCACTATCAACATCACTCTCAGTTGTTTCATCAGTCACAAGTCGCTGCTTTGCCAACGCCATGTCTGCCACACACATCATCACAGACAGACAATGTGTCCACTTATGATTCCACAGGATTGACAAGTGCTCAAAAACGGCCGGTAAACTGCACTTTACACTAACACAGTGCAACCGTGTAACATGCAGACTGACAGGGAAGAGAAAACTAACAACTGATACACAGATTACACAATTACACAGACAACTACTGTGATAATGCATACCAGTTACCATGACACTGGTGCAGTCACTGCAACTGAATTATTGCTGACAGATGCCCCACAGTCATTCATTTTACTGTGTTACATATACAGATACATCTGCACATTAACAGCATCGTGCAGAGAAAAAAACTTCTAAAAACAGCAAAAAAGCATGTAATGAACCTCGAATAGAAGATAACTTCTCTTGAAGAGCAGAAGTGTCAAATGCTGAACTTGCAGACTCTCTAAATCTACGGACCACACATTCCACAAGTAAATGTCTTTCTAACACATGAGCATTAAACTGCACAGAAGTTGAGAGAGATCTACAACATTTGCTAGAAACTTAGCAAACCACACAGTAAATGCAATGCAGTGCAGCAACTACATTATGAAGTCGTATAAACAAAACTGAACACGCTACACAAACATGATTGTGAAATATGTTACAGGAACAGTTTCAGTTAAAGAGTTATTCACGTACAACTCGACAACTATGCAAGATAACGGGAATTGAAGGCTACACTTGAGAAGATCAGCAATGTCAAACTCAAACTCAGTTTACAAGAATTATACACAACAATGACAGTGAGAACTGTATAAGTCTTAGACTAGAAAAATTATTACCGAGAAATGTAAGGCTCGAAGACAAAAGTTTCAAAGTTCACTGGAGCACTATCAGTTGGTCGCAGATGTCGGATGTAATTACAATAATGTGATCCCGGCTGATAAAGCAGAGATGCTTCACACAGAGCACGATACTAGCACACACATATACACACCACGAGCCATACACCACACTCGTACGGACTGCAGAACTAGCAATGCCAAGTACAGATAGCCATTTTGTGTCTAGATTTTGTAATATCTACTGATCTTTTGACCTAAAAAAGTAAGGCCACTTACAAGTCTTATAGAAAAAATTTCTATCATATATGAACTTCAGTTTGAGCTTTATGTGGTCTAGTGTTCTTGACCAGTGACATAAAATTGCATCAACAGTTACTTGTGTAACCAGCAACTTGTCTCGTCTTATCATCAGTCATCGTCAATCTGAGGCTTGGCTGCATCTCAGACCTGTCGGCTGCCACACAAAGTGCCAACTCCAAAGTTAGTAGTTCGGTCCAAGGTGTAATGTTGTCAAGGCTTCCTTTCACTAAAATAATCTGAATGGCTTTCTGTTGAGTGTTGATGAATGACTGGCAAGCACATGACAGACGTATGGACAGACAGACAGACAGACAGACACAATGCACAATGAAGTGATTTTCAGATGGTATGTTTTGTGATTTGTATAATGGCACTCTTATGTGCTGGCCTTCAGTGTAATAAAGATGATAATGATTGACGATACGGGCTGGCTCTATAGCAATGTTGTAGAGAAAATCGAGATATTCACAGCTCATATACACAGCAAGCTGAACATCAACGCTCTAGAAATCCTCAATCAGTACACATATGCCTTGTACTGCAACGTACTGCATGTTTGCATGTACAACCAACCTTCAGTGGCACAGTCTGCATACTTTCATTCATCAAGTTGAAATAGCCAACTGTTGCCTGCACAAAAACAAAAAAATACATTATGATCACATGCATCTAGAATTATTCAGTTTTTTAAATTCCAGTATCACAGAACCTGTCATATCACATAACCTGATGAAAGGGCGACTGTTAAAGTCAATGGAAAACTCCCATTTTTGGCCCTTGGAGACCAGAAACCCTTTAATCAATTTTATGTAATAAATGACCACAACTTCCATCCATGTTTCAACACAAAACGTAACTGAGACACAAGGATCTGCAGGTCAGTAATGACAGAAATAAATCAAGACATACAAGTAAATACAACGATTTCATTACCACTTTCAACACTTTGTCACTTTCAGTCAGCAATTCGCGGACTTCTCGCAGAACACTCCTCTGTCAAAACACAAGACTATCCATTAACACAGCAGCATACACATCAACAGTATATGTCAGTAACAGAACTAAATGATACAAGTAGCTCAGCTAAGGCAGAGACTGCACTGCAGGGTGAGTCAGTTTTGGCCAAAAGTGGAAGACGATACTCTGCAGACATTATAGGTCTACCTTCAACCACTTTCACGTAATCAGCCTGCAAAGCTATCGAATTTGGTGAAATAACGCAAAATAAGAGCTATTACTCCGTTTAAGGTCATCCAGGGTCACCGATGTCGGTACCAATCGAAAGCTCATATGGGACTTCCTATTTCGTACCGTTTCAAAGTTATCACATCTTATTGTTCAAATTTTGGAGAAAAAACAGCCACTTTGCATTTTTCAGCGATAATACGAGGGCTTATGGCAACATAAACTGTTCATCTTAGGCTCAATGGAAAGCTCATAGTGGACTTTCTAGTCGTGTTAACTGAACTTTTTTCGCTAGGTGTTACAGCTGAGGCGCTACGAGCAATAGTGATTGGAAATTGGCATTTTTGAAGGAAGTGGGTCAGTTTCAGCCAAATTTTCAAGTAGAAGGGGATGTCCCCCACCAACTATACTTGCGTGGATAGATAGGCCAGTGAAAGCCTTAGAACTATGTTGCTGACATTATTCACACAAAGAAACTTTGTAGCAGACTTTCTTTAAGTGAAATGCACTTTTTGACAGAAAGTAGACACTTTGCGTTTTTGAGTGCCCCTTTGGGGGTCAGATATGCTGTTCATCTTAGGCTCATGGGAAAGCTCTACTGGACTTCCTGTTAGTGATAACTGAACTTTTTCACTAGGTGTTACGGCTGAGGTGCTACGAGCGAGTATCGACTGAAAATCGGCATTTTTGCTCAAATGGGGTCAGTTTGGCCAAAATTTCATATAGAAGGGGTCGTCCCCACCAACCATTCTTCGTTTTAAAAAACTAGGATAATCATTCTTTCATACAGAAAAAAATTGTGGGGAAAAGTTTCTTTCCTTTTGTCACAATTCACGCATTTGACAGACAGACACAGACAAACGGACAGACACAGACATTTCGCTCATAGCTAAGACAGCTATGCATAGGTGCAGCACGGGAAAAATGACAGGGTAAGTGTCCAGAATTCTGCAAGACTACCTTCACATGGTCCAACTGCTCACGGGTGGAATTAGCAGCTTGAATGCAAGCCTTGTAGCTGGCTTCTGCTTCCATAGCCTGAACAGACCAAACACACAACTCACCATGTACAACTTTTTTTCTGACTGTACAGTGAGTCAAAAAAGTAGCCCCCCCTCCAGAAAAAAAACTTTTTGCGATATTTTCTCTCATGGCAAACCAGTGTAATTGAAAATTACCTTGGTTATTGCCCAAACGTATTCCTATGTTTACACTAATTTTGGTCCATTTATCTGAATGCCTGTGTGAAATGTATCATTTTTACTGGTGAGACCCCTCAAATTTTAAGAAATCAATTTAGTTTGTTACAAAATTCATAAATTTTTGTAAAAAAAAACAAATACAACATATAATTAAATACAACAATTAGTATCTTTCATACAAACTGTCACATTAAGTGACAATATATGTTCAAAATTTCCACCACTGGCTGACACACATACTCGCAGTCACTTGTGGTAGTCTTTCACAACATTGCCAATGGCGAGGTAGAACAAATCAGCTAAAGTGCTTCTGTAAACTTGGTAACTGTTGTAGCTTCGGTTGCAGCTTGTAATAAGTCTCCGGCATTTCCCTCAAACCTGATAATCCAGTGCACTGAGGTCGGGTGAATTGGGGACCACTCATCATTAGCGATAAAGTCACGGCAATTTGACTTGGTGAAATTCAAAACTTGAAACGTTAAAAACCATGAGTACTCCCAGAAAAATTAAAACCATTTTGTTAAATATTAAGATAAATCGACCAAAATTGGTAAATATGTGTGGATATAAACTGCCAATATACTGGCAAAATTTCATGGAAATATACTTAGCCTGACTGAAAATATTGCAAAAAATTTTAGGGGTTCTACTTTTTTTTGACTCACACTGTATTGTTGCAAGATAAAAAACAGCTATGTATATGTACAGTGTGTCCAGAAAAAAGAGAGCAAAATGTTTTTTATAATATCTTCCAAAAAACTCTGGCGATTCAGATGAAATATGGTATACTGTTTCCTGAATAAATTTGCTGCAAAATCGTTGAACGTTTTCCACCTCACCTGAATAATGCCTCCACACTACTTTGTGAAACTTGAAATGCTCGTCAGATACGTGCTACCATTGAGTTGTTACAGAAAGAAACTCCATCATTCATCCCACCTTAACTGTGGCCTCCAAATTCACCAGATTTGAATCTGATTGATTACAGCATTTGAGGACAATTGCCAGAGAAGGTGTAAAAAATATGCATCCGTCATCTGGACGAACTGAAACAGCGACTGAGAACAGAGTGAGCCAAGCTGGATCATGTCGTCATTGCGGCAGCCATTCGTCAGTGGCGTCATTGATAGCTCCAGATCAGTGATGAGTGTTTTGTACACCTTCTCTTGCAATATTTCCCACATGCTGTTGTCAACTGGATTCAAATCTAGCGAATTTTGAGACCACAGTTGCAGTGAGATAAATTCTGGAATTTCTTTTGGTAACAATTGGTAACAATGGTACATAGCACATGCACAATGAGCATTTCAAGTTTCACAAGGTAGTGTAGACTCTGACATTGTTCAGATGAGGTGGAAAACGTTTACATCATTTTGCAGCAAATTAATACAGGAAACAGTGTACCAACTTTCATCAGTATTGCTTGAGTTTTGTAGGAGATATTACAAAAATAACATTTTGGTCTCTTTTTTCCTGGACATAGTGTATAAATAGACACATGAAGTACGCTGGATGACCACACGATCATGAAGTAACAAAACCAACAGAAACAACAGTCAAGATAATGTACATCTAGTCTGAAGGGTTTCTCAAGTAAGTCCAAACGAAACATGTCTAAACTAAGAATGCTGCAATGCCACCTGAAGCTGCTTCTCACAGCTCATTCTCAGAGACAAGTGGACCAAACTGTATCAAATGACATGAAGTAATCACGGCTGCTTAAGGAATTTGTTTTAGCTTTCCAATAAATTGCTGTAGTCTGAAACAATAGCAAAATAAAAACAATGGGGATCAAGTAAAATTTCTGGGTGAACCAGGAATGTCTGAATGAATTTTTCATATACAATATAGGTTCCAACAGCTAATATACTTCTGCACTTAGCAAGCTTGGATCTTAAAGGTATAAAAGGTATGAAAGATATGACAGCAGCACCCTAAATAAAAGACATATGCAAGAAATACACCGTTACTAACTATGACAATCAGAGAGAGAATTACTGATAGCAAGTGCACACTAGAGTGGATACATTCAAATGGTCATCAGTAAGTCTGACAATTCAGCAGTATCTAAAATTCATCAACATGTGGCAGACCTTCTGCAATGCATCGTCTTCTTGTTTCTTCTTCCTGTCACTTTCAGTCTCAGCTTTGGCAACTTGTTCCTTCAGCTTGTCATACTCCTGCTGGCGACTGACATACAGTGACTTGGCCTTCCGCAGGTTTGTCACTGCATCATGCTACATGTATATCACACACATGCAGTCATCAGTCACCCACGGTATCAACACAAAGGCTAAAATCAGAACTTAAAAACAAACACGTCTTTATGCCATGACACCAAAGACATTCAAGATCACCACTTTCGGTACCAATCAAAAGCCCATATGCCACTTGCTATGTACGAATAATATTAACTTACATTCTATCTCGTACCATTTCTAACATACGTATGTCCATCATAAAATACATCGCAATGTTGTTTAACTAGTACAACACAAACAGACACAGTACATGCAAAGAAAAGACAGAAAAAGTTAAATGCCATGACTAAACTCATCACAGCAACTACACTGTTAACAGTCTTACATACTCCTGCTGGCGACTGACATACAGTGAATGAATGAAACTTACCATTCTGTTGAGTTGCTTCGACCAGGCATATTTGAGACTTTTGCGCATCTTGTCATGTTCCACTCTGCGTGCACTTAGTGGCTGCAATAAACAGAAAATGCAGCAATTTCCTTCTGCAAATGTAACTCAGTGAAACACTGACCATGCTACTTTGCACAGTGTGCACGCTACGAGACTGACACACATGATGGATCTGCATAGAATGCACCATGCTACTCTAGATGACACGCTGTAGGCACTAAACTCCATGAAACACGCAGTTTAGTGAAAACTGACAAACTTGTAGCTTATGTCTGACAAGGACATGTCGGTTGGACATCATTCGTGTAACAGACAATACCTGAAGAATGGTATGGAATACACTCAATTTGTCAGCACAAACCTACATCAATCTCAGAACTGGTTAAAAAACTTGCCCTGCTGTAAGACGCTGTTTAGTTCCAAATACTACTGAATTATAAACGTGCAACAACATTAACTATTTCTATTGCTCATGTTATTAAAAGTTTTCTACAAGTAAAGTGCCTCAAATGTCAAAAATGCAATTGTCATTGTAAGACTGACATTATCTAAAAGGAAAGTTTTGATAGAAATAACTCACAGTGATGACAACTTGGTCATGTATGGTGTTCTTGGCAGCAAGTATCAATGCCAGCATACCTTCCTCCTTCACACACACATGTATCACACAGTGCCAGCAATGACGTTTCAATTCATGCAATTCAGGATCGCAATGAAATATTCCACAAACTCACGCACACTTATCAAACAGTCTAATATGTGCAACTGTAGCAATATGAAGTACCTGTCACACATTAACTGAGTGAGCAGAATTTAATGTCTCACTTGACGCATAATATTTACTTTATTTCAAAGACGAGTCTTTCCATGCAATCAACTGCACTGGTGCTGACAACCACATTTACAACAACCAAGAAAAATACACACAAAAAGCAATGCAAAATAACAGCCATTACGTCGTTCAAAGTCATTCAAGGTCACCACTTTCGGTACCAATCAAAAGCCCATATGCCACTTCCTATGTATGTGCATTCTATCTTGTACCATTTCTAAGATACTGCGGATTACTGATTTCGCTGTCAAGAAGGGGTGCCTGTCTTTAACATACTCATTCGGGGTGGACCACTAATTCACGATGCAAAATTTGATCTCAAGGAATGTGAGACATCCCTCTGTCAGATGGTGGAAGCGTGTATCATCTTGAATCATTTAGGCAATGATCATGAGTGTGACAGATGGATGAACGGATGGATGGACATTCTGACAGCAAATGCAGTGCTATGAACAGTATGCTGTTGATTATCACAGAGTTTTCTCAGTTAAAAATATTTTGCTGCACATGTAAAGTGTAGTGTAGTGACGAATGGAGGTTGTGCCAAGTGCTGTTTGAAAGTTGATCTGGTACATGCAAAAACCTAACGCTATTTTGTCGGTAAGAACTGCTCATATGACTGTGGATATAACTGGATACATAGAACAGAGCACAGAACGGTTCTGAAAGTTTTCTTTCATGTCAATCAGTCAATCAGTCAATCACAGCTCAGACACTGTCTGTTGGTTGAGAGGCTGAGTGGGTCACAGATAAATAGGCAGTAATTCAACTCAATACATGGTATAGTAAACAGTAACACACAGCACATTACCTGGCAAACGGCAGTACTGAACACTGAATGAAACGGCAAGTATGACTGCAACACACACACATACACAGTCACTTACTGCAGCACTGATACCAGAGTTTGTCACAAATATGAATAACAAATAGCTCATAAAATAGCGAGACACAAGACCTACAAATAACACAAATGGACAGATGAAAGAGATCTACATAAGATACACGAGCAGCAAAAAGTCAACATGACAAACATTAGACAATGTTGCCAGTGGTTAGTGAAGGAACTTCAAATGGCAACAAATAGACGACAAACAGAGACCAGGATGGATGGCACAAGTTACCACTAAAAGAAACCACGTGGACAGTGAAGACATCTTACTGGCCACAATTACAACACTTAACAGCATCAACACAGCTCAATATATCTTAGTTAAGCCACAATCTACTCTGCATCTTTTTAAAATTTACACACATAAAACAGATTATTTACTACAGTAATACGACAGCAGTAAAGCAAACTGGCAAGCAAATAATTTAAAAATTTGCCTATCACAAAACACAGTTTGTATGGTTTTTGACCATCTTCATCCTGTAACAATTTGTAATTCTAGTAAATGCAAAAAGACGAAAGAATACTGCAAGCCTTACATCTTCATTGATTGTCTGCTGAAGTGTCTTTGCTAGCTTAGCCATACTCCGTGCATATTCAGTCCCTGGCACATCACACACAAACCACATGTTGGTATGCCAGTCCACAGTGTATATGTCAGTCACTCTCTAATGTATCAACAAATACTGCACTTGTCATCAACAAACATGACTCGCAGAAAATCTGCTTGTGAAGAACCAACAGCATGTCATGAAGCTGTGCTTACAGCATGTCATGCAGCTGTGGTTGGTCTGACTGCAGCCACAAAACAACACCCATCAACTTACACAAATGATGCTCACAGCAACACATGACAGATAAACAGTGAGTTGTCAGCTTCGATATTTGTGGTATACCAGTGATGTCTGCCAAGACTAATTCACTATAAATGACGACCAGCTGAGACTGGAGCAGCACAAGTATTGTTAGCAAACTGTTACACATGTGACAGTTTGATGACCTTGACCATCACCAGACTAACCTCTTATGTGTGCACTGACAAACAACAGCCTCCGTAACAATATCAAACCAAGCATCGTCTCACATTTTCACTATGTACCATTACATTCCAATATTTCACACTTGAATCCTGCACACTTTGTACGTTGTCTGAGTGTTCCTTGAATGACGAGAAATCAAATTATCTTTTATTGATGTGTTGTAGTATAGACAAAATCACATAACAGACTGTTACAGTAAAGATGAACTCACAAATATTTGTCCGTTTGTCAATGAAGTTGATGAGATCTTTGACAAACTTGGACCACTGCTGTGCACGATGCAGAGCTATCTCAACACCACTCTCCTGGTTGTACAGCACCTCATCAAGCTCACAGTTAGCTTCGGCAGTGGCTCGCTGGTCTCGCACGTTACCATTCATCATCACCGGCCGATCAGTGATGCAGTCCAGCGACTGAAATACATGTCATCATATGCAACATCTTACTAACATGCTACTACTGTACAGAGCATGATTTTCTAACAATGATATTTAAATTAACCATAATCATAACTAAAATTCTCAATAACTAAATGACGTAGTTAACTATAACTATAACGATAATGTTTAACCAAACAGCCACATAAAATGTGGCTGTTATTGAAATTTGTATAACTTCTTCTGAAAGATATTAAGACCACAGAATCGGTGCAACGTAAAATTACCAAACGGATTCCAAGAATGAAAACACTTTCTTATCACCAGCGCTTAGTTAAGCTCAGACTAGAAAGTTTGGAACTTAGGCGACCATGTGCCGATCTACTTTTTATGTATAAACTTATATTTTGTATAACTGACTTGCACCTTTCTGATTTTATCATTCCTAATTTTCACAAAACTAGCCGCCGCCGCCGCTACCAACGATACCTACCAACCTGTAAAAGTAGTATTAGATCTAACAGCTACCCTTACCGAGTTCTGTCTATATGGAATGAACTATCCCTGCACGAAACTGATTTTTAATTCCCTGGTTAGTTTCAAGTCCTCTTTAACATCCGAACAGTTGCTGCAGCATTGTAAAGTTATTTTTGCGTAGTTCTCGAACAACAGATATGAGACACATCATTAACTAAACTCACAGCAGAGAACAAAACTACAGCCGACTACGCTACTAAGCGTGCATGTGACATCCGTCATACCTTCGCCTTTAACATCGGTGATGACTGATCTCCATCTACCACCAGCATCTCTGTTATCCTGTCAAGTGACAACAAAACAGTCACAGTGTCATGATCGCATACAGCTACATGCATAGCACACACTTCATGCAATCACGCAGTGTCACAGAGCTTCATTCATTATGCAGACAAACAGTCACAGTCAGACTGGTTTCAACATTGTCTCACATAACCTCACTCAACAACATACTGCTCCATTTCATCACATGTTCATGTCATCATTAATGCAACTGATGATTATCTGATATTAAACTATTCACCTATTCACACTGCAGTCCCACTTAAAAGCAAATTAAAAATTAGAGCACTAGTGCACTAGTAGTAACGACTAAATGCTAAGGTCAGCAGTTATCCCACACTGGCATTTCCACAGTGGATTACTCCACTGCAATACATGTCAGGCTGTAATAGTGCAATTGCCCACAGTGATTAATTCCTTCTCAAGTACGAGTATAAATACAATGCCACTGCAAATACAACAAGACATCTGTAGTCTGCTGTATATATATGAGGACACATTTCACAGTCAGTAATTGACATGCGACCATGAAAAGGTTGTCAGAGTGAAAGAAAGTGGAAACAAAATCATGTCTCTGGATCGTGGTCAAAATCATCCCACAATATCAGATTGTTGTGTCCTTTCCCTTACACAAATTTCAGGCAAATTCATCCACAACTTTCAGAGTAATATTTCCGACAGAGAGATAAATGCAGTCAAAAGTAGCATGTCCTTAGTGGAGATACTCACGCATTCTCTGCCAGCAGCACACATCTGTTGCTAAGCATTGTTGTAAGATTGTCTATGCTACTGATGACTTCACTGATGTTTTCATGGCTTGACCGACTGCAGCAATCTGTAGCATGCAACAGATCAACTTTCAACAAAACACAAGTTCAGCACTCAGCACAATCTCTGTTTATCACTACAGCTCATGACTTCACATGTGCAGAAAAATGTTTTCCACTGAGCAAACTCTGTGGTAATCAACAGCATACTGTTCATAGCACTGCATCACAAAATTCAGTGGCATTCTCCACAGCTGTGTAGCCAGCAAGGTATTCCATAGACCATGTGCTCTATTTATCAGTCGTTACAAGTAAATTACAATTTAACTATTTTTAAGTATCAAGCTTGAAGTAACGTGGCAGAGCGGCTACATGGTAATGCAATGGTCTCAATCAACGCAGTTACACTACATCAGGCCTGGTGAGTACTGGCATGGCTAACCATCTGACGGTGGGTAAAGTACTCTGGCAAAAGTTGACAGCAAACACAGCCACATGATGCACTAGCGCTGTATCTGTGGTCTCACAGTGTCAGTTGACATCTGGCTGAGGGATATGGAAACGGAGATCAGTGCCACTGTATAGGCCCATGTCGGTCATTTTACGTTCACTATGAATAAAATTTTAAAACCTCTTGTTCTACGTAGCACTCGCAACTGAGTCAACACTTAGATGTACCATCAGCAAATGCAGTTCACAACATTACAGCAATAAAACATGATGATGCTACAGACAAGCTTGATTTGTTAAATTTTGCTAGCTGGGATCAGGAAGTTAGAAGTGGTAGGGAAAGCCAAAGGATTTTGCACTTTTTGGTTTCTGGATTTTCCAGCTGAAGTTAAATCCCGCTGATACATGTGCCAAATCGACCGCTGAATATATAGACAAATTATTGCAGAGTAAAATAATGATGAAACCATTACAAACCATTATATTAATACACATTACAATGTTAATAACTTGCAAGATGGCGTACACAAACCTTTGACATTTGATATGATGCTGGCAGTTAGATGTAATATGTCTGCTGAATTTAGACTTGGATGGCTCTTAATGACATCATTCAACGACTCCAGGACTTCTTGTAACCCTCGGTGCACCTCTTCCCAGTTTAATCCATTAGTCACGTCAAACACTTCTATGCCACATTAATTCTCCAATTACTTTCAACAATTGTACACATCACATGCAAATTTTAAGTCAAACAAGTGAGCCTTGACACCAACCATCAAAATGCATGTGTCCCGCCACTATAGCATTCAGTCTGGTAGTGAACTTGACCTTTGACCTCTGACCTTGAAATATTTTCAGCAACGCCCACTCACATGGTGAATATTTGTGTCAAGTTTAATTAAAATCCCTCCACTAAGAACAGAGACATCGCGTCACGTGAAACAGGTATTAACGGGCAGGACAACGGCCGGACAGACAATGGACAGACGGCCAGACAACACACCCTCAAACAGACTGCGTCTGCCACAGACTCTTTGAAATAAACTAACCAATATATACAGGACAACACAGTATTATTACAACTACAACAACAGCACATGCTCATGTCAAAATAATCATGGCACTTTAGTGTAACAACTTCTGGATATGGTTGAAAACAGTGCTTGTTCAGTGCTGCTGTCCAGCATTGTAATTTGTAAGCGGCGCTACACAACTCTCTCTTTGTGAACGAAACTGTGATTAACTATCAGAGAGTCAGCCAGTAATGGAGCAAATGGAAGCCTTGGTAACAACGTCTCTCGTCTGTAATAACCGCCCATATCGTTCACAGACTTTCATAACATACACACAATAAATGTATAAGACTGAGGTTAACTCCATCAGCAGTCCAGCATGCAATGTAATGTAAATGTTTATTTATAAGGCGCTCTAGAAACTACATTCCGCAGTCCTCAGCAAGAGATGCGTTTTCAGCAGCCGGCGAAACTGAGAGTAAGTTCAGAATCACGCAGAGTGCAGAGGTAGAGACGCTGTTCAAGTCCAGCAACGGTGAATGATGGATCGCTCAGGCTGGTACGAGTTCGTGGAAACTCCCACGTGGTGACGTCAGAAAACTAGAGTTACGTGGCAACTGGTCAGTGATTTGCGACAACCGTACATTAAGCTGTTTGGACTCAGTCAAGTGCACGAGTGAGCGAGGTCAGGATTATGTCATAGCACTGTGAACGGGCAAGACCATTTCGCCGTAAAAAACGTGTGAAGTTGACAGGACAACTGACAGCAGGCACAACGAGCTGCATGCCAGCGGCAGTGTAGTCATGCGGCTGGCTAGTCACAGCTGTTTCTATTCGGTTCTTATCAGTGCCTAGTGCTATGACCTAGTGTATAGCGCTGCGACCACACAGCGCACTGACCTCGCCACACACGTCGTCATGCCTGCTCAGCTCAGCTTAGCTGGTTGTCACTGTGTCTTTAGATCAATGTTGGCTAGTAACCTGTTACAAGTGCCAGTCTGTCGACTTAGTATCCTGCTGTTACACACGCATTATGCATAAAAATGCACTAGAATAGATCATTTCCAGATGAAAGAACTCTTAAAATTTTACGAGGAAGGTCCCTCTCCCCAGATCCCACGCCTTTTAGTACGCCAAATCTAAAAATGAGTTATATAACTGGAGCCCCACAGCAAAAATCCTGGCTACATCTACGGTCCAATATTACATTTTATACTCTGTTTCTTTGGTGCCGTGTTTAAATTTTTCTACCATGCTACTTCATTTGTATGTAAAAAGAAACAACAAATTAACGATATCGTTTCATAATGTAAAAGCGTACGAATTTCACAGAAAAATTCACGAAACAGCAAAGTACAAACGCAACCTCAGCACAGTCTCACACTGGTACTTCGAATGGAACAATTTACGAGCATGTTACTCCGTAATACTGCAACTATACAGTAACTGCACTTGCAAATGCAGACTGTCTCGGAGGTAGGCATACGCTTAGGATTACAGTGGAAGCTGAGAAAGTGAAAATCAGCATGAAGACGGCAGCAAAACGCGAACGTACCAGTGCTTGTCAACAACAGATCGTGGCCGACGCTGCCAGTCAAATGGTCCAATTCACTGCAGCTGCGCGAGCTCCTATTTCCCTATCGTTATGTACTGTTATAGTTACGTACTGTACGTCAAAGAGGAACTCGTAGGTGCATTACGACGACGCTGTTCTGTAGAGCAGTGAAGCGCAAGCCTCTAACAGTATACGTGATGCTGCGCGCACGCACGCCGCCTCGCAATGCATCTCAGTTTTCACTCAGTTCATATCGCATCTCGTATTGCATGCTGTAGCCATCATATTTCATTGGCTACAGCATCGCCACGTGACTCATCACATGTAACCGCCACTACGCCGCGCCCGGCCGGCCACGCAGCAGGCGAGTCCACCCAATTCTGAGAACTAGCCTGGACAAAACTGCCCCCAACAGAGCGGGTGGGAACAATCTGTTCTATTATCAATCACTCAGTCGCGGATTGTCAAACGTCGCTGAAAACTGGTACATACGGTATGTGCATTATGGATCCATGAAAATTACAAAATTGTGAAAATCCACTTCTGGTCAAATCCAAGATGGCGGACGGTGGCCAAATTTTCAATATTTAAATCGCTACACCGCCATCAAGTTGCAATGCATCGCAACTGCCACCTTTTCTAGTTTATATTTATATCTATTTGCCATGTAGTGTTTTTAGAGTAATTTCGTTTTGAAGGGCGGTAATTTTGTGCCCTTAGGTCAAATTACTATACCATACCATCTGGGGTGGTGTGTTACCACCTCACACTGAGGGCTCCAGTGGGCTCAATGCGCAACCTACGTCAGATTATGGAAAGAAGTTAGCAAATGTGAACCGAGAATATTCCACACATTGTATTAAAGTTTCAATTTGATCGCACCTGTTTCCTGGGAGGAGAAGCAAGCGCAAGCTGTGGTGTTAACAATGCAGTGTCTGCGTCTCCAATGCACACACTCACTCAGAGACAGACACAACGACCAGGCCAATACACATACAACCCACTGTTCACTGTCACATTGTCAACTATCCAGTTCACAACTGACACACAAAGCCAAATTGAATCCAAATAAATTTCTTTTCCCTGAACTGGACAGCAGCCAGGGTCTCAGTTCTATGGAACAGTATTTAAACTGCGTATCAGCTGAATGGTGACTAGCGCCATTCTACATTCATCAAATGAACCTAGTGAACTCTCACAATGACTTTACTGCTTCATTACGACGACAGCACAACGTGTTAATAATAAGAATTATTATTATCTTCATCAGACTGCCGAGTTGGGATAGGGAGGGTTAGGCGAAATATCTGAGTTGGGAGGTCTCATGTTCTAGCGAACGTGATTTCTTTTTACGCCCATCTCTAATCGTCCAGATCGCCAAGCAGCGCCCTGTCAACAATATATCAGCGGTTTGGTGACTGTTGGTCCTACACTGAACTGGTAAGATTCACTCAGATATTTCGCCTAACCCTCCCTAATTTTTGGAGGGGCTCAACAGTGCAAATTTAGCCTCCATTTTCGATCCTAGTTGCCTCTGAAACGCTCTGGTTTTAAAACGGAGCAACGAAGTGTAAATCTAAAGATGCAGTGGAGTGTAAATCATTGGAGCAAATACTAACTAGGACATTTCACCCATCAACCATAAAGTGCAAAACTTGGCCTTTGAGGTGCCGTGATTTCAAAAAGGAGCAACTTGTCTGAATAATATTTGAACTTCTACATCGTTATGATAGGCCTACGTCCTCCCAAATCTGATGTACCGGTAGTTTGTTAAGGCCTTTTTAGCCGATTTCTGGTCCAAAATTTGTCTGGGTCACGTGATCTGTAAACACGAGGTCGCCGATAACCGCATATTTGAATTCCCTGACCCCAATTTGCCTATTCACTATACAACTTTCATGGGGCTAGGATGATGATTAAGGGTAGCATCCCCATTAAATGGATAAGGCCTTTTTGACCCGAAATTTTCCAAGTCCCGTCAAAAACTGGCCAAAAAATTTGCGTTTTGGGGGGAAAATGGGGTCCAAATGTAAAATTTTGTCGGACCCTCAAAAGGGACATCCTTGTGCGAAACATCATTTGACGTACTGATCGTGAAAATCGGTGCATGGGTCTTGGCTGTAGGCTGAAGGAAGAAGCAAAAAACTAACCGAGTCACTTGATGCACATTTTCGCATATTTGGGGGCGAAAGGGGATAATCATATCGTGATGAAATTTCTGATAGTGGTAGGGATTCCCGACCACACATGCAAATTTAGGTAACGATCGATTCAGCGGTTTCTGAGGGAGCGGGGGTCGAATTTCCCACTTTTCCATTGACTTGCGTTGTCGTCCTTACTTGCAACTTGAGATGCAACAGTGTAAGCAGCAACGACTGCAGCTAGAGACAGGACAACGCCAGGCCAGCAGCGCCGCACGTGGCACTACTGCGTGTACGGCGTCACTGTGTGTGTGTGTGCTGATGGTGGAGGCGCGCTGCTCACGCAACGCCCACAGACCTCTAATTGCAACAGACAGTTGCTTGGTACCCTGGTTGCACCTGATCAGACCCAGCTAGCGACTTAGCGACCGCCGCCCACCGGCGACGGCGACGTACAATCACAGCACATGACTGCCGTCATACATCAGAATGCACGCCAGCAGCCACGCATACCGGCATCGCATAACGCCATTCATAATTTACGACTCTGATTGCTATTGTTACAAACACCGCACGACGCGCGCCAAACGGCCCGGCCCTAGTGCACGACATCTAGTCCGTTTTCATATGGCAATTGATATATAACTGACGTTTCATTATAGCCACTGACACGCACCGTGCCTTACAAATTGCTGTATCATCGGTGTTTGACTGTTATTAATCACAATTATCATTACCATCCACACCTGCAGCGTAACAGGAGTACTAGTTCTAACTGTGATCAAGCTAAACACATTAGTTGCTGGAAAGCAAAAAAAGAAACTGTGGAGGATTTCTGTCACGTGAATGTCATCACAACCTTTACTGTCACAGTACGCTGGGCATACAGAGTACAGTATACTACAACCGTGAAACCAAAACCATGTAGCATTCAAAGACAACAAAACTTATTATGTCAAGTCGCTAATGATGCAGTGCACACCAAGCATCTCAGAGTCCTAACAGAACATTTAAGAGATTCCTCAGTGCAGAGATTCTGCAAAGCTAAAATAATGACCGACTGTGAATAATCAGGTGTGATAAGTGGTTGGTGTCGGCATGGCCGTCAATCATGTACGTAGGTGCAAGTACAGGTGTTAGAATAGCGGATAGTACATGTAACCCTACACACCTTTATGTGAACGTCAGCATGCACCAGTTACTTCAATATTGTTGGATCTGTCATGAAAGCGAAATTTAGTGAGTTCCATTAGAGCTGTTTAGTGTTAGAACAGGTCCGGGTCCTGGCCCTGAACGACTCCGATCTGACGATGCTTCAGACAGCTGAGTGGAACTCAGTATTAAGAAGTAAGCCAAACTCAAGACTGAATTATCACTCAATTAAAACCGATGCCTACTTGTTAAGATAGATATAATACTGTTTTTAATACATAAATCTGACAAGCTGATGGTGTAAAACCAAAGGCTGCATGTGCGGCATAGAATAAAATGCTACACACTTTGCTTACCGGGGTATTACTAATTTTGGTGAAATTCCTACGGCATGTAAAAAAAGACATTAACTTCAGAGACCAACACGAGACCGAGACAATCGATTTTCTGTTCAAGACAAGACTGAGACTCCCAGATTTTGTTGAGATTGAGATGAGACAGAGATCTTTCAAGATGGGTCTGCAGTGTTGCCTGAGACCACGAATGAGACCTCACACCTGCCACATGGTGACCAAAAAGAATGATTTCGTTCATGAATTTGTTACTGGATCAATGGATCATGCATGCAGTCCTAGCAAAATAGCAAGAAAATGCACTTACTGCCGTTCTCGATGTGATTTTTACCGCGCTGCATGTAATGCAGACGCGGTATAGCGAAGAGAATTCTGTCCGTCCGTCTGTCTGTCTGTCACACGCGTGTATTGTGACAAAACGGAAGAAAGATCTGTCTAGATTTATATACCATACGAAAGAACATTTATCCTAGTTTTCTGAGAAGAAGAAT